>WNGD01009287.1_pt1 | contig 12880 bp, 8 predicted proteins | sample 5400671 | NCBI WGS metagenome assembly WNGD01 (sample SAMN13153369, study PRJNA577476) | soil metagenome | isolation source: 40 cm soil or saprolite under grassland replicate 2 | place: USA:California | collected 2016-06-15
GCGGTGTCGAATGCCCGCGCGCTGAAGGCATGCACGCCGTCGGCGACGCTCGCCGAGTTCCAGCTGATGCTGTAGGGAGCGCTCGAGTCGCTGCCGACGGTGGTGCCGTCGACGCGGAAGTCCACATGGTCGACGGCAACGTTGTCCGATGCGGTCGCGCTCAACGTCGTGGAACCGCTGACCGTCGACCCGTCGGCCGGCGCCGTTAGGCTGGCCGTCGGCGGCGTCGTGTCGATCGTGATCGTCTGCGCGTGCGTCGCCTCCGCGTTGCCGGCGTTGTCGAACGCGCGATAGCGGACGGTCGCGGTCGCCGGGAGCGTGAATGGGGCGAGATAGACGTTGCCGGTAGTCGCCGTCGGCGTGGTCCCGTCGGTCGTGTAGCGAATTTGCGCGACCCCCGAGCCCACGTCGGTGGCGCTTATGGAGACCTGGACGCCGCCGGCGTACGGGCTGCTGCTGCAGGTCGCGTCATTGCAGCTGATCGTGGAGGTCGGCGGGACCGTATCGATCTGCACGACCTGGGTGTTGATCGTGCCGAGGTTGCCGGCGTTGTCGACGGCCACGAACCTAATCGTCGTGTCCGCGTTCACCGAGAAGGCGCCAAGGTAGGTCTGGCCGTGCGCGAGGGATGGGGTCGAGCCGTCGGTCGTGTAGATGATCCGGCTCACGCCAGAGCCACCCTGGTCACTCGCGCTCATCGTCAGCGAGACGCTGGTGTTGAACACCCCCGAACCACAGTCGGCGTTGTTGCAGGCGATCGTCGCGGTCGGCGGGATGGTGTCGATCTGGATCAGCTGGCTGTTGATCGTGGGCTCGAGGTTGCCGGCCCTGTCGAGCGCACGGAACTTGACCGTCGTCGTCTGGCTAACCGAGAACGGGCCAGGGTAGTCGGAGCCGTGCGTGGCCGTCGGGGTAGAGCCGTCGGTCGTGTAGATGATCCTGGCGACGCCGGAGCCGCCGGGATCGTCGTGCGCGAACAGAGCAACCTCGACCGGGCCACCGTAGTAGGCGCTCGCGCAGCCTTCTCCCTCGTCGCCGCCGTTGCAGGCGATAGAGCTTGTCGGTGGCGTCGTGTCCGGCTGCGGCGAGTTGTCGTACATAGCAAAGTCGTCCATCGTCACCGAGCCGGGCCCGTTCAGCCCCATCCCGATCGAGAGGTTGGTGACGCCGGCAGGGACGACCGGCGTCGACCAGCTCGCCTGCGTCCAGGTCGACGACGAAGGCTGCGCTGGCGACTGCGACCAGAAGTTATAGCCGCCGTTGCCGCCGGTCGTGTTCGAAAAGGCGAAGATGACCGCTCGGGCCGGCGAGGGTGCCTTGTACCAGACCGTGATCGTGTAACTGCGGCCGGGAACGACGGTCGGCGAGCAGGCAGAGCTGAAGTTCGTCAAGAGCTTGCGGTCCCCGTTCGTGTAGCTGGAGATGTTCAGGTTCTCGGCGTGCGTGCCCGTATGCGCGTCGGCAGTCCACGTCCAGGTGAAGGTGTTGGTGCCGTAACCGCCGAGCAGCCAGCAGCTGGGTGGGTTTGCCGTCCCCTGCTCGAGCGACGGGTTCTGGAGCAGGTTGTTCGTCTGGTTGGAGACGAAGACCGTGATCGCGCTCGCCGTCGTTTGGTTGCCGGCGATGTCGACGGCGCGGGCTTGGATCGTGTGCGAGCCGTTGGCGACGGTGCGTGAGTTCCAGTTGTAGGTGAACGGCCCCGTCGAGAGCGTTGCCACAACGCTGCTGTCGATCAGGTAGTCGACGTGGTCGACGGCGACGTTGTCGTTGGCGGTCGCCGAGATCGGAACGAAGCCAGAGACGGTTGCCCCGGGGCTCGGGCTGGTCAGAGATATCGTCGGCGGCGTCGTGTCGGCGCCGCCGCTGGCGGCCGCGTCGTCGAAGCTCGCGTCATCGACGGTCAGGGAGCCGTTCGAACCGAGCGTCAGTCCGAAGGTGAGGCCGTTGATGCCGTTCGGGATCACTCCGGTGACGTAGGTGGCCTGCGTCCAGGTCGAGGAGGCGGGGAAGGACGGGCTGCTCTCCAAGAAACGGACCTGCCACTGGCTGTCGCGCGTGAAGAGCGTGAAATAGACCGGCGAGTTCGACTTGTACCACTCGGTGATCCGGTAGCGATGGCCTTCGTTCACCGAGGGCATGCAGTAACCGAGGTCTGGCTGCACGAGCAGCTTGTTGTCGCCGTCCTGGTAGTTGCTGACGTCGAGCTTCTCCGCCCACGAGCCTGAGTGGGCATCGTGGGTGCGCGTCCAGGTGAAGCTGTTGTTGCCGAAGCCGTCGTTCGTCCAACAGTCGGGCAGCAGGTCGCCGTTCGTGTCCTGCTCGAGCGAGGAGTTGCGGAGCGCGTTCGTGCCGTTCGGAGCAGGCGGGATTCCCGGTCCCGGCACCGCCGGCTGCACCGATCCGCCGAGTACCTGCTGCATCGTCTCGACGACGACCCCGTTTCCCGATTGCCCCTGCAGCCAGTCGAGGAAGGTTGTGAAGTCGGCCAGGCTGATGTAGAGCGGGTTGCAGGCGTCGCAGATGTGGTGGAAGACGATCGGCACCCAGCCGCCGCCGTTGTTGCGCGCCGCGGTGACCGCAGCCTCCATCGCGCTCAGCGTCGTTTCGTCGGTGCCGACGTTGATCTGGTAGGGATCGGGCGGCGGGATCGCCCCGGAGGGATTGCTCGAGGGGAAGGTGTCAGTCGTGCGGGCGGAGTTGTAGCCGCAGTTCTGCACCATCTGCTTGACCGCAGGGCTGTAGTCGCCGTAAGGGAAAGCGAAGTTCGTCACTGAGTAGCCGCGCGCGAGGAGGTTGTCGCGGTCGTAGCAGATCTGCCGCTGCGCCTCGGTCGGGTCGGTCGCGGTCAGGTCGGCGTGGTAGGCGGTGTGGCCGGCGATCTCGTTCCCGGCCGCAGCCAGGTCGGCGACCTGCGCCCAGTTCATGTAGAACGAGTCGCCGCCGATCCGGGGGCTGTTGAGGTAGTAGGTCGCGTGCATCAAGTGTGCGTTCAGCGGCGCCAGCCCCTGGTACACGTCGGCGATGCCGTCGTCGAAGGTCAGCGAGACAATCGTCTGTTGCGGTGGTGTCGCCGCCGCGTCCGGCGTCGTCGCGCTGAAGCTGGTTCCGAGGACGCAGACGGCGGTGAGGGCAACGGCGGCGCCCATGCGCATACCCGCCGCCGAGCGAGCGTGCAGACTTACAGACGCGTTCCCAAAGAACAGCCGCAACATCTGCAAAAGACTTGCACGACTTGCTGTGGTTTCCCACTGGACGAACGGCTAGCTTCTCGGGATCGACTATGAGTGGCGTTGAAGCCGCTTAGAGCAGCAGTTTCCATCCACCTCGAAACGGACCAGACGGGTAGATAGCCTCGCCTATTGGGGGTTGGCGGGCAAGCTGATCGAACTTAGACTCAAGAGGCGATGGATGACCGTGATCGTGCGGCCGAAAGTTACCCCGAAATCGCTCCGGCGCAGCGTGCCTCAGCGCACCTGCTCGCGCTCAGGCGCTTCTGGTGGATGGTGGTGGGCGCAGCCGCTCTGACGGCCTCTCTGGCTTATGTCTCGAGTTCGTCCCAAGTGAAGCTGTACGACGCGAGCGCGAAGGTGCTGCTGAGCAACGCCGAGCCGGCCAACCTGCTCCAGCACTTGACGCCTGCCTCCTCTCCCGACCCCGAGCGCGATCTGAACACGGAGCTCGCGCTGGTCAAGCTCGATGCTGTCGCGCGGCGTGTGCACGCGCAACTGAGCATGTCGGCGAGCGTCAGCACGCTTCAGATCCTGCGCGGACTGAGCGTGGCACCGCAGGGAACCTCCAACCTGGTTGCGATCACCGACCGCGATCGTTCGCCTGTGCTGGCGGCCGCAATCGCGAATGCCTTCGCACGCCAGTACGTCATCCTTCGCCGCCAGGAGGCGCAGGCCGCCTACCGGACGGCGGCGCAACAGGCGGAGCTGCAGCTCGCCCGTCTCGGCCGGGAAGAGCGTCAGGGTGCACACGTACTCGCGCTCCGCCAGCAGCTGCAGCAGCTCGAGATCGCCGGCGCGCTGCAGACAGGTGGCGCACAACTCGTCGATCCCGCTACCGTGCCGACGACGCCGGCCAGTCCGCGGCCAAAGTTCGCCGCCGCCGTGGGAGCGTTCGCAGGCCTGTTGATCGGCGCTCTGCTCGCGATCGCTACTGGTGCCGCTGGTGCCGCCGACAGACGGTGGGCGGCAGCCGCAGCGGGCACGCATTCGACGAACGGCCGCGCAGAAGTGGCAGCAAGCAGCGTCGCCGCCGCGGAGGTACTCGGCGATGAGCGGCCGCAACACTTCCCGCCTTCGCGAGCAGCCGCTGCTGAACGCGAACCGTGACCGAGCCGGCGTCGGCCGTTACAGCAGCCGGCGAGCGCTCGCGATCTCTGCTCTTCTGGCTGCCGCTGTTCGCGCTCGCGCTCGCGCTCGCGGGCGGAGCCGCCGCAGCCGCCGCTAGCCAGCCAAAGCTGCTGCTCGGCGGCGCCGTTGCGCTCTGCGTGCTGGCGCTGGCATTTCGGATGCCGGTCGCGAACCTCGCTCTGCTCTTGTTCTTGACAGCCGTCGTGCCCTTCCAGGTCTTGAACCGCTTCAGTATCGGCGGCGGCCTCAACTCGCCGGGGTTGCTCTTCTCCGACGTCTTCCTGCTCGCCGGGCTTGTCTGGGCGGCACTAGCGCTTCCCAGCCTCCCGCTCGACCGTCGCCGCTACCTGTACTCGCTGGCGATGTTCCTCTTTCTCGCGCTCGTGGCCATCCAGGTCGTGCACGGACTCCATGCCGGCTATCTCCGCAGCACGGTCGGGCAGGAAGGACGGGTGTTGCTCGGCCTCGGCACCTTCCTGATCGCGCTGCCGCTGCTCGCGCACGCGCCCTCCCGGCGGCGGCTGCTCGGCGCCCTGAGCGTGGTCGCGCTGGCACTCGGAGCCTGGGGGATGCTGCAGTGGCTCGGGCATTACAGCTTCGCCGCCGCCGGCGACGTCGGCGTGCGCGCCGGCGTCCGCCTGACGAGCGGTGGCAGCGGCCAGTTGCAGGGCGGCGAGTTCGGCTTCCCGGTCGCGATCGTCTTCTGCTTCGCTGCGCTCACGCTTGGTGAGATCCGCTCATGGCTCTGGCGGAGCCTGCTGATAGCGGCACTGGCGCTCAACATCGCCTCCTGCCTGGTCACGTTCGAGCGCTCGTTCTGGCTCGACGCGGTTGCCGGGGTTGCCTTCGTGCTCGCACTCGCGCCCGGAGGAAAGCGCCTGAGAGTGCTCGCCGCTCTGACCGCCGTCGCCGTGATCGGGCTTGGAGCACTTTCGGCGGTCTCACCGCAGACGCTGACGACGGCGCAGCAACGGCTGAACTCGATCGGCGCCTATCAAAGCGACGACGCGGTGCGCTACCGGGTCGTCGAATCGGGCTTCGTCTACCACCGGATCCGAGCACATCCTCTCGAGGGCTCCGGTCTCGGCGCGACGATCTTCTGGGGCCAGCCCTGGGCGCGCGTGCCGCCCAAGACGCGCAACTACTCGCACGACGGCTACCTCTGGCTGGCCTGGAAGGTAGGCCTTCCGGCGGCGGCGCTGCTCGTGCTGCTGCTCGCCCTCTCGTTGTTCGGGCGAAAGGCCTTGAACGAAGAGCCGCTCTCACTGGCGGCACGGCGCGGCGCGCAGGGAGCAATCCTCGGCCTGCTCGTCGCGACGATCACCTTCCCGAGCTTCAGCCAGTTGAGCATTGCCCCGGTGATTGGGCTTCTGCTCGCGCTCGCCGTCTCGCCATCGTTCCGTGCGCAACCGGCGGAGAGCCGTCGGCTGCGCTCAGGCGAAAGCCGCGGCGCCCTCCAGGTAGGTTGACCTCAGCTCGCTGACGATCCGCGGCCAGAGCAGCGGCTCGATCGCCTTGCGAGCCTCGTCGAGCATCCGCTCGAGCTCCGGATCAGACTGCTCGATTTGCAGCGCCAGCGTCTCGAGGGCGGCGGCGAAGTCCTGTGGATCGTCAGCCTGGAAGTAGTCGCCGGCGGGACGGATCGGCAAGCCTTCTGCTCCGGCGGCTGTTGCGACCACCGGACGGCGGTAGGCCATCGCCTCGATCACTTTCAAGCGCGTGCCCGAGCCGAAGAGGACGGGCACGATCACCGCGTGCGCGCGCTCGTAGAAGGGCTGCACGGAGGGAACGCGTCCATGGAGGATGACGGCTTCGGCACCCGCGAGCTTGCGCGGCGGTGCACCGACGACGTCGACCTCAACGGGCACCTTTTCGCGCAGCCGCGGCAGCACCTCGCCGATGAACCACTCCAGCCCGAGCTGGTTCGGGCGGTAGTTGACCGCACCGACGAACAGCAGCCGCAGCGGCCCTTCGCGCCGGCGCCTCGGCGTTGGCAGCGGCTCGACCGGGTCTGCGCCGTTCGGGCAGACGATGACGCGCGCACCGCCTGAGCGCATCTCGGCGGCGTCGAGATCCGAACAGGCCAGAGAGAGCGACATCGTCCGCCAGACCCGGCGCTCGAGCGGCTCCACCTTGCGCCGCTCGAGGCGGGCGAACTGGCGGCGCGGCCCGCGCGACTCGTGAACGGTGCCCTCGAGGATGCGGTACTCGACGTTGTGGGCCGAGTAGACGTTGAGCGCGTCGGCGAGCGGTCCGAACTGAGCGACGCCGAGGTCGTCGAAATGAATGACCTGCGGCTGCAGCTGCTCGCTCAGTTCCTTCAGCGCTTTCTCCATACCCTCGAGCCGGTAGCGCCCGTACTCCCAGGAGCGGCGCCAGAGCAGGCTGCGCGCCTGCTGTAGTCGCTTGCCGGGGCCGCAGCCGGGGACGGTGACGACATCGATTCCCGGCGGCAGAAGCCGCTCAAGCTCCACGCGCGGGACGTGCCCGTCCGGGCTGCCGGCGGCGTGCTCGAAGGTCACAAACGTCGTCTCGAAGCTCTCCGCCAATCCGCTCAGCAGCCGGTGCGAACGGATGCGAGCGCCGGTGACGAGTGGAAACGGCGGCCGCCGAGCGCAGAACAAGAGCCGTGGGCGCTGCTCACGTGCCGGTTCCTCTACGGTCGCAAGCTCTCGGGTCAGCGTCAAGGCAACAACACCTGCTCCCGTGACGGCGCCAGTGAGGCGAGCATCCTTGGCAGCAGCTGCTCCTCGTTCAGGAAAACCACTGCCGCAGCCGGCGTGAATCTCTGCTCCGCGTGCACCGCCCCTGCACCATATTTCAGCTCGCGCAAAGCCACGACTGGCTGTTCGTCTAGGCCGTCTCGCTACGCGAGACGAGCGCGCGGACGAAGTCACGGCATTCCCCGCCCAGCCTTGGCGTGAGACGAGCGAACGCGCCGGTGACGAAGGCAAGGCCGATCGCCGCCGCGCCGAGCGCCGCCGGCAGCGGCGCCAGGACACGCTCGAGAGCCACAAGCGCGCTCACTGTCAGCACGAACTGAGCAGCGACCGGAAGCGCGACCTCAGCCAGCGCCCCCAGCAGGGCGCGCGCGTTCGTCTGCAAGTGCCTCGTGCCCCAGACGAGATAGGCAAGCGCGAACGGGACGAAGAGGACGAGGTGTGCGAGCGCGGCGCCGGTGATTCCGTCAAGGCGCACGAAGACGATCAGCGCTGCCACCATTCCCAGCGCCCAGAGGACATGCACCCGCGCCCGCCAGGCGACCACTCCGGCCCCGGAGAGCGAGTCTCCGAGCGCGACCAGGATCGCATGGCCGATGCCGACGGCGACCAGGATCTCGAAGGGGACGACCATCGCCTTCCATTCCTGCCCGAGGACCGCCGGTAGCAGCACCGGTGCCAGCACCAGTATGGGCGGCAAGAGCGGCAAGAGCACGGTCGCGGTCAGGCGCGTGATCCGGAGCATGCGCCTGACGATCAGGTCCAACTCGGCTGTCTGTGCTGCCGCGGGGAAGACCACCTTGCCGATCTGCCAGGCGAAGTTGGTCAGGGGCGCGAAGGCGAGCGTGAAGGCAAGCGAGTAGAGGCCGAGCTGGGCGACGCCTCGCGAGTTGCCGACGACGATCGAGTCGATCGAGAGGGCGACGAAATCGGTCGCGGCGAGCAGGAAGAACCAGATCGCACCCTTGCGTCCGCTCGGCCCCCGTGCCCGCGGTGGCGCAGCGAGCTCGTCCCGGATTGCCTTGCGCGCGACCAGCCAGGCCAAGAGCGGCAACAGCCCAGCCGCCGCCAGCTGCCTGACAACGAGCGCCCAGACGCCCGCCCCCAGTGCGGCCGCGACGATCGAGCTGACTCCGGCGATCAGCGTCGAGGTCGCGACCGCGCTCGCCTGCAGCTTGAACTGCATCGTCCGCTGCAGCACCGCCATCGGCGCGATCGCGAGCGCGCGCACAGCGACTGAGAGCACGAGCACCTGCAGCACCATCACCTCGGCGCCAGCGTCGAAGTGGGCGACGATCGTCCCGGCTGCGAGCGCAACGACGACGGCGACGGCCAGGCCGATCGCGAGGTTGATAACGACCGTACGGACGATGTCGCGCGCGCGCAGCTGGCGGGTGAGGACAATCGTGCCTCGCGAGCCGGCGTCCTGTACGAGTGCGGCGGCGTTTGCGATCACGAGGCCGATCGCGACCGAGCCGAAGGCTTTCGGCGGTAGCAAGGCGCCGAGGATGATCAGCGAGCCGAACCAGGCCGCTTGGCCGACGACGTGTCCACCCCAGACCCAGGAGACCGCGCGTGCAAGCGAGCGGCCGCTGACCACGGCGACGCCGGCCGGGCCAGCCTCGGCCGGAAGCGAACGCTGGAACCCCATCTCGCACGCACAGTAGGCGCCCCGCCTGCCGCTCACAAGCTGGCCGATCGTCCAGACTGTCGATCTCGCTCAGCGAGTGACAGGCAGCCCCCTCGCGCGCGCGTCAACTATCGCTGGCGAACACTGATCCCGCCGGGAGAAGGCCGGCGTGCGACCTACTCTCGGCGTTCAGGAGGTCAGTACTCGAGCCAGTCCTTGTTCGCGAGGTGGCCCTTGACGCCGTTGATGTAGTTCTGGGCGCCGGAGTCGTACCAGCCGCCCGAGAACCAGGAGCCGACGCAGCCCCAGACCGCGTAGTCGAGGCCGTTGGCGGCGATGATCTGAGAAGTCGCCGTCCAGACACGAGCGCAGGTAGGCGGCGTAGAAGTCGGCGTTCAGCGCCGTGTCCTGGGCGGTGTAGGGATAGCCGCCCCAGGCGCCGCCGCCGTTGCAGTAGGCGTTCTTGATCTGGAGGATCCCGTACGAGGCTTGCCCGACGGGCCCGCAGTTGTCGCCGACCATGCTCTCGTGCCAGTCGGACTCCTGCACCGCGACCGCGCGCAGCAGGTCCTCGTCCATCCCCCACTTGCAGGCCGCCCACTGGAGGATCTGATTGGTCGTCCCGGTCTCGTTGCCGGTCACCTGGTTGCGCTTGGCGATCCACTTCGCCCAGTACGATCCGATCTCCGCGTTCGACCACGGCACCGCGGACGGGTCTGCGGGCACGTTGTGATTTGCCGCCTGGTTGTCCGGGCGCGGATCCCACGTACTCGTCGTCAGCAGCAAGGCGCAGGTGCCATCGGCTTTCGGCAGGCCAGAGACGCCCGAGGACAGGGTCGAGAAGTAGCCCGAAGGCGGCGGTGGCGGAGGTGGAGGAGGTGGCTGTGGGTTCGCTGCTCCGGCGGTGCCCACGGCGATCAGCAGGGCGAGGGCGCAGGCAGTAATCAGGGTTGACTTCCTCCTGGGAATTACTGCCCTCGTTGCGTCGACATCGTCGAGTCGGCGCCCGACACTCCAGAAAGAGATTGACACCTCCTCTCTCACGCCACAACGGCCACTACTGGGCGCGGAAGGGTGAGCCTGGGAGGGGCCGGCCGCGAACGAATCCCGCGGGTTGTCGATTGAAGCGGGATAGGCTACCGTCTTTTTCCGGACGAACGCGCAGAACGAGACGGGCGCGGAGATCCTGATGGCCGAACCTCTATGAACCAGACGCCGAACTGAGCGCGCTCGGCTGCGAGATCGCGCCGAGCGCGGTCGTCTACCCCGGCACGCTCCTCGGCGAGGGCTGCAAGATCCTCGACGGGGCCGTCGTCGGCAAGCCGCCCTCGCTCTCGCCGCGCTCCTCGACCAAGCGCGAGCAGCTGCCACCGGCGGAGATCGGCGCCGGCGCGATCATCTCGACCGGCGCGATCGTCTTCGCCGGAACGAAGATCGGCGCGCGTGTGATCGTCGGCGACCAGGCCTGCGTGCGCGAACGGGTCGAGATCGGCGAGGACGTCGTACTCGGCCGCGGCGTGCTGATCGAAAACGACAGCACGATCGGCGCCTTGACGCGGATTCAGGCGAACGCCTACATCACCAACTACTCGACCGTCGAGGATGAGGTCTTCATCGCCCCCGGCGTGCAGACGACGAACGACAACTTCATGGGCCGGACCGAGAAGCGGCACGCGTTGATGAAGGGGCCGACGATCCGGCGCCGCGCTCGCGTCGGCGGTGCCGCGGTGCTACTGCCGGGGATCGAGATCGGCGAGGAGGCCTTCGTCGGCGCTGGTGCCGTCGTGATCAGGGTCGTACCGCCGCGAATGGTGGTGGTCGGAAACCCGGCCCGGATCCTGCGCGACGTGCCGGAGGAAGAGCTGCTCAGGAACGACAGCTAGCCCTCGGTACCGTCGACCCCGACCCGTTATTCTCTCGGAGCGTGCTTCGCCTAGGCCCCCGAGGCAAGACCGCATCGACGCTGACGTTGCTGGGTGCTGCCGCGCTCAGTTCGAACGTCAGCGCCGGGCACTCCTCATCTGCGCCGAAGCTCGCACGGGGCATGTACTTCCGCACGCTCGCGCCCGGGGCACGGCTACCGCGCCGCGACACTCTCTGCGCAAGACTGGTCACGCACCGCCGCTTCGAGCCGCGCCCGGACAACTACGCCGCCAACCACACCGTTCCGAGCGGGCCGCTGCAGTGGCCAACGGGTTCCGACCAGATGCACTGGCGGCACTGGGTCGCGAAGCGTAGCCGCATCAGCGGCCACTACACCGGCTCGACCGACGCGATCATCCGCTGGGCGGCCTGCAAGTGGGGTCTCGACGAGAATCTGCTCCGCGCGGTCGCCGTGCAGGAGTCGTACTGGCACCAGAGCACGGTCGGCGACAGTTGCGGTCGCGCCGGCCAAGCCTCCTACGGGCTGCTCCAGGTCAAGAATGCCCACTGCGACGGCAGCTCCGATATCGGCGGCTACCCGTGGACGCAGCGCTCGACCGCCTTTGCCGTCGATACCTATGGAGCCTGGATCCGCTCCTGCCTAAACGGCGATTTCTACGACGGCGGCGACTGGCTCTACGGCGGCAAGCGCGTCAGAGGCGATACGTTTGGTTGTGTCGGTGCCTGGTACTCGGGCGACTGGTATTCGGGTGGCGCCAGAGACTACATCGCCCACGTTAAGGGCTATCTGGCCGACAAGGAGTGGCGCCACCTCGGCCACTGAGGCGTCGCCTTCAGGCGGCGTGGCGGTAAAACATCTCGCCGGTTGCCCGGCAGACCCAGGCCGGCGTGCGGCGAATCAGCGCCCTCGCCACGGTGAGTCCGCGCCCGGATGAGGGCTGTGGTGCCCGCTCGGCAAGCGTCGTGTAAACGAGCGGCTGCTCCTCCCCCGCCCAGCCGGCCTTGAAGTTGCGCAGCCCCTGGTCGGCCAGGTCGCTGCGGCCGAAGTCGAACCAGCGGTAGCCCTGCTCGCAAGCCTCGCGCATCGCGCTCCAGAAGAGCAAGTGGTTGGGGCGCTGGCGCCAGAAGGCGCCATCGGAGGCACCGTACTTGTAGGTGACCGTGCTAGATCCGGTCAGGAAGACGGCACCCGCCACCGGCTCTCTGCCGGAGTAGGCGAGCAGCAGGTAGCCGTGCCCAGGCTCGAGCAGATGCGACCAGAGCGCCTCGAAGAAGCGGCGCGGCTGCACCGGCATCCCCTGACGGCGCCGCGTTTGCACCTGCAGCCGGTAGAAGCTGCGGCTCAGATCCTCCGCGCTCTCGGCGCGGCGAACGACGATCGCGCGCTCGCGCTCGGCGCGGCGGACATTGCGCTGCACCTGCGAGCGGTGGAAGCGGGCGAAGAGAAGATCCGGGTCGCGCTCGAGCTCGGCGCGGTGAGAGACCCCGTCACTGTGTTGGCGATCCTCCGCACCGACAAGCGCCGAGCGCACCTCCAGCGAGCCGACACCGGCCTCCAGGCGCGCCTCTTCGAGCGCCCTCGCAAACTTGCCCGCCTCGAGCGGGGAGTGAAGAAGCGGCTGGCAGTTGTCGCTGAAGGGCAGCGAGATCCAGCGCCGCCGTCGACGCCCCTGCGCCTCGATCACGGGTAGCCCAGCGACGATGTTGCCCCGCTCGAGCACAGCCAGGACAAAGGGGCGGTAGCCGTAACAGTCGGCGATCATCTCCGTCCACGCCGGGCGGTGAAAGCAGAGCGCCTCCGGATGCGAGGCGGTAAAGGCAAGCCAACGCAGATCGGAGAGCGAGATTTCGCTCACGGCCGTCGCTGCCGGCGCGAGTGCGCTAGACGGCGTCGCCATGAAGCCCGTAGGGGCCTGTCCCGACGATCGCGATGTCGCACTCAGTTGCGCTCAAGACTGGACCTTCTGGTCGTTGGCAGCGCCTTCTCGCCCCTTCTCGTCAAGCCTCGCACGCCTACTGCCCTTTGCCTACTGGCCTATCGGTTAGAGCTTCCCGCGCAGAGGCAGGCGGCGGCTCGAACGAGGCGTACTCGGGCGAGCCGGTGCGGTGCATCGTCCCGAGCAGCTGCTCGGGTAGCTCCGTCTCGCCCGCCTCGCGCCGGCGCCACCAGGCGGCTACCTCACGCGGCAGCGCCTTCCAGAGGCTCTCGCGCTCGGCGAGGGCATCGAGCAGCTCGACGTAGATCGCGCGCTTGTCTCGATCGCCCAGGTAGCCACGGTCGGGATGGC
>WNGD01005052.1_pt1 | contig 12876 bp, 9 predicted proteins | sample 5400671 | NCBI WGS metagenome assembly WNGD01 (sample SAMN13153369, study PRJNA577476) | soil metagenome | isolation source: 40 cm soil or saprolite under grassland replicate 2 | place: USA:California | collected 2016-06-15
CACGACAATTACGCGACGGATCTGTTCCGCTCGCTGATCCAGGCGGTCGCGCATCTGACCGGCGTCGATCCCGACGGCGCGCAAAAAGTCTCGCACCGGGTCATCGCCGACCATCTGCGTGCTTCCGCGTTTCTCATCGCCGACGGCGTGCTGCCCTCGAACGAGGGCCGCGGCTACGTGGTCCGCCGCATCATGCGCCGCGCCATGCGCCACGCCGAGCTGCTCGGGGCGAGGGAGCCGCTGCTGTGGCGGCTCGTGCCCACGCTCACGCGGGAGATGGGCCAGGCTTATCCGGAGCTCGACCGCGCCGAGGCGCTGATCGCCGAGACGCTGAAGCTCGAGGAGAGCCGCTTCCGCAAGACGCTCGAACGCGGGCTTGCGATCCTCGACGAGGCGAGCCGCTCGCTGTCCCGCGGCGATCGGCTCAGCGGCGAGATCGCGTTCACGCTCTACGACACCTACGGCTTTCCGCTCGATCTCACCCAGGACGCGCTGCGCCCGCGCGGCATCGGCGTCGAGCTCGACAGTTTCAACGGCGCCATGGAGCGGCAGCGCGCCAAGGCGCGCGCCTCCTGGGCCGGCTCCGGCGAGGCGGCGACCGACGCATTGTGGTTCGCATTGCGCGAAAAAGTCGGCGCGACCGAATTTCTGGGCTACGACACCGAAAGCGCCGAAGGCGTCGTCGCGGCGATCGTGCGCGACGGCCGCGAGGTCGAAAGCCTCAAAGCCGGGGAAAGCGGCGCAATCATCCTCAACCAGACGCCGTTCTACGGCGAATCCGGCGGGCAGGTCGGCGACACCGGCTCGATGAGCGGCGAGGGGGTGCGCTTGCGCGTAGCCGACACCCAAAAGCGCGCCGGCGATCTCCTGGTGCACTCCGGCACGGTCGAGGAGGGCGTGCTGCGAAACGGCGCGCCGCTCGGCCTCGAAGTGGATCATCGCCGGCGCAGCCTCATCCGCGCCAATCATTCGGCGACGCATCTCCTGCACGAGGCCCTGCGCCAGGTGCTCGGCGATCACGTGGCCCAAAAAGGCTCGCTGGTCGCGCCCGACCGGCTGCGCTTCGACTTTTCGCATCCCAAGCCGGTGAGCGAGCAGGAGATCGAGCGGATCGAGGATATCGCCAACGAAAGGGTGCTGGAGAACAGCAAGGTCACCACGCGACTCATGGCGGTCGACGAGGCCATCGCCAGCGGCGCGCGGGCGCTGTTCGGCGAAAAATACGGCGAGGAGGTCCGCGTCGTCGCCATGGGCGAGGCCGGCAACGCGCTCGGCTGGTCGGTCGAGCTGTGCGGCGGCACGCACGTGAAACGCACCGGCGACATCGGCCTGGTGAGCATCGTCTCGCAGGGGGCGGTGGCGGCCGGCGTGCGCCGCATCGAGGCGATGACCGGGAACGCCGCGCGGCGGCGTTTGACCGATGAGAGCCGCAGGCTCGAGACCCTCGCCCAGCTGCTCAAGGTGCCGGTCGGCGAGATCGACGCGCGCCTGGCGCACATGCTCGAGGAACGCAAACGCCTCGAGCGCGATCTCGCCGAGACCCGGAAGAAGCTCGCGATGGGCGGCGGGGGAACATCCGGCGACGGCATTCGCACGGTGGGCGACGTGAAGCTCCTCGCGCGCGCGGTCGACGGCGTCGACATCAAGGACCTCAAGGGCCTGGTCGACGAGGGCAAGAAGCAGGTCGGCTCGGGCGTGGTCGCCATCGTCGGGGTCACCGGCGAGGGCAAGGCGGGAATCGTCGTGGGCGTCACCAAGGATCTGACCGAGCGCTACAACGCCATCGATCTGGTGCGCAAGGGCGCGGAAGCGCTCGGCGGCAAGGGCGGCGGCGGCAGGCCCGACATGGCCCAGGCCGGCGGTCCCGACGGCTCCAAGGCGCAAGCCGCGCTCGACGCCGTCGCCGCCATGCTCGGCGCGGGATGATAGCGATCAGCTAGCGGCCGAGGGGGAAGGTGGGCGACGGCCCCCTCGCGAGCGGCCGGGGTGGGATGATGCAGCTTCGGCTCCAGCCGGCTTGCCTTCGATCAGATCCGGCCGACCTCTGCCGTCGGGGGGAAGAGAGGCGAATTCGGCGCCATCGACGCGCGTTTGCCCGTTGGCCTCGTCGAGGGCGGCTCGGATTCTGCGGGCGAGATCGTCGCGGCGATAAGGCTTGCTCAAGAGCTGCGCGTCCGGATCGAGCTCGCGATTCTTGACCGCCGCGGTCTCGGTATAGCCGGACGTGAACAGCACGACGATGCGCGGAAAAATTTTTCGGGCGCGACGCCCGAGTTCGTCCGCCTTGATCGAGCCGGGCATCACCACGTCGCTGAACAGCAGATCGACCGCGGCGGAGCTTCGGAGAATCTCGAGCGCCTGATCGGCGTTTGCCGCCTGCAGCACGCGGTAGCCGAGGCTGCCGAGCACCTCGACCGCACCGGCGCGAACCGCGGTATCGTCCTCGACGACGAGGATCGTCTCGGTGCCGCCTTCGACCGGCTGCAACGGCTCCGCGCCCACCCATTCCGGCGCATGCGCGGCGCGCGGCAGGTAGACCTTCACCGAGGTGCCGTGGCCGAGCTCGCTGTAGATGCGGATGTGGCCGCCGCTCTGCCGTACGAAGCCGTAGACCTGCGGCAAGCCCAGTCCGGTGCCCTGGCCCTCGGGCTTGGTGGTGAAGAACGGCTCGAAGGCGCGCGCCTTCACCTCGGGCGTCATGCCGGTCCCGGTATCGGTCACCGCAAGCATGACGTAAGGGCCGGGCGCGACCTCGGCTTGCTGCCCCGCATAGGCTGCGTCGAGCATGGCATTGGCCAATTCGATCGTCAGCTTGCCTCCGTCCGGCATCGCGTCGCGGGCGTTGATGGCGAGGTTGAGCACCGCGTTCTCGATCTGCGCCGGATCGGCCAGCGTGTTCCACAGCCCGTCGGCGATGACGGTCGCGACCTCGATGCGCTCGCCGAGCGTGCGGCGAAGCAGGTCCGCCATATCGGTCATCATCCGGCCGAGATTGACCACGCGCGGCTCGAGCGGCTGGCGGCGCGCAAACGCCAGGAGCTGGCGGGTGAGCTTGGCGGCGCGCTCGGTTCCGGCAATCGCCTTGACCACGCGATCGGCGGCCTTGGCATCCCCGGCGACGTGCGGGGCCAGCAGATCGAGGTTGCTGCGGATGATCTGCAGGAGATTGTTGAAATCATGGGCGATGCCGCCGGTGAGATGCCCGATCGCCTCCATCCGCTGGGCCTGCGCGGCGACTTCCTCAGCCTGCACGCGGCGCGTCACGTCGATGCTCGAAAACAGGAATCCGCCGTCGTCGGTCGGATGCGCGCCGATCTCGATCGTGCGGGACCCGATTCTACCGTGAAACATCACGTCGTCGCCGGCCTGCCCTTGGCCGGCCCGCGCGCGGGCCGATTGCAGCATGCCGGAGGAGCGCTCGGCGTCGCGCGCGAGCACCGCATCGAGCCGCGTTCCCTGGGCGGCCAGCTGCGGCGGCAGCTCGAGCTGCTCGAAGAAGCGCTGGTTGAAGGCCTGCAGCCGACCGCCCGCATCCCAGGCGGCAATGCCCTCGCGGGTATGGTCGAGCGTCGCCTGCAGCAACCTGGCTTTGAGAGCGGCGTCGGCCTGCGCCCGGCGCAGCTGGCTGTTGCGGCGAACCAGCAGCAATTGCGCGATCGCCAGCGCAAACAGTGCCGCCAGCATGGTCGCCATCGCCACCATCAGGGTTCGCCATTCCGTCTCGTCGGCGGCGGCGGTGCGCAAGGCGAGCAGCTCCTGCTCGTCCGCGATCAGCCCGTCGATGGTGCGCCGGATCGCCAGCATGGATTCCCGGCCCGCCGCGGTCATGAGCTCGGAACGCGCCGCCTCGAAGCCGGATTGGTCCAGCGCCTCGATCGTGCTCGCGAGCGCCGCAAGCTTGTTGTCGATCCGCCGGGAAAGCTCGGCCAGGCGCTTCTGCTGTGCCGGATTTTCGCGCGTGAGCTCCCGCAATTTCTCCACAAGCTGCGGAATGCGCGCCCTCGCTTCGCGATAGGGCTGGAGATATTCGGGCTGCTGGCTGATGACGTAGCCGCGCTCGCCGGTCTCGGCGTCCTGGATGCCGGAGAACAGCAGCCGGGCCGTGCTGATCACCTCGTGGGTGTGGACGACGAGATCGCGGCTGCTGCGCAACCGATGCGAGGACACGAAAATCAGGAACGCGGACGCGATCAGCAGAACCGCGGTCGGAGCGATCATCAGCGCCGACGGACGGGTCTTTGCCGCCAAAGCCGCCTCCTTACCCAATCGCCTCGAATCGCCCCAGCGCCGCCAATATTGCACCGACGGGGCCGTTCGGCATCCTCTCGTTGGCCGCCGAATCCACCGGATCTTGTGCGGGCCGATTGAGTCGGTTCCGTGATCGGGCGCCGGGCAGCGCGAGGGGCAAGTTACCGCATCGCATGCTGGAGGTTCGCGGCGACCTTGTCGAGGAAGCCTTCGGTGGACAGCCACTTCTGGTCGGCGCCCACCAGCAGCGCCAGGTCCTTGGTCATGAAGCCCGCCTCCACGGTATCGACGCACACTTTCTCCAGCTTGGCCGCGAAGGCGCCGAGCCCCGCATTGCCGTCGAGCTTGGCGCGGTGGGCGAGCCCGCGCGTCCAGGCGAAGATCGAGGCGATGGAATTGGTCGAAGTCTCGTTGCCTTTCTGATGCTCGCGATAGTGGCGCGTGACGGTGCCGTGCGCGGCCTCGGCCTCCACGGTCTTGCCGTCCGGCGTCATCAGCACCGAGGTCATCAGGCCGAGCGAGCCGAAGCCCTGCGCGACCGTGTCCGACTGCACGTCGCCATCGTAGTTCTTGCAGGCCCATACGTATCCGCCCGACCATTTGAGCGCGGCGGCGACCATGTCGTCGATCAGCCGGTGCTCGTAGACGAGCTTGCGCTGGTCGAACTCGGCCTTGAACTCCTTGTCGAACACTTCCTGGAACAGGTCCTTGAAACGCCCGTCGTAGGCTTTGAGGATGGTGTTCTTGGTCGACAGATAGACCGGGTAGTTGCGGGCGAGCCCGTAATTGAGCGAGGCGCGCGCGAAATCCCGGATCGAATCGTCGAGGTTGTACATGGCGAGCGCGACGCCGCCGCCCGGGAAGGCGAACACTTCGCGCTCGATTTTGTTGCCGTCCTCGCCGACGAACGTGAGGGTGAGCCTGCCCTTGCCGGGAACGCGGAAATCGGTGGCGCGGTACTGGTCGCCGTAGGCATGGCGGCCGATCACGATCGGCTGGGTCCAACCCGGGACCAGGCGGGGCACGTTGCGGCAGATGATCGGCTCGCGGAAAATCACGCCGCCGATGATGTTGCGGATGGTGCCGTTGGGCGAGCGCCACATCTTCTTGAGCTTGAACTCGCGCACCCGCGCCTCGTCCGGGGTGATGGTCGCGCATTTGACGCCGACGCCCACCCGCTTGATCGCCTCGGCGGCGTCGATCGTCACCTGATCGTCCGTCGCGTCGCGGTGCTCGATGCCGAGATCGAAATAGACGAGCTCGATATCGAGATAGGGAAGGATCAGCTTGTCCTTGATCGATTTCCAGATGATCCGGGTCATCTCGTCGCCGTCGAGCTCGACGACCGGATTGGCAACCTTGATCTTCGGCATGGAGCGCAGGACCTTCAAGCATGGCGCCGGACCAAGCGTCGACGGCGCGGGCGGCGCGAACGGGGCGGCGGGCGGCGGGGCGGCGAGGCGGCGTTCTTATGACCCGGCCGAAGCGGTCCTGCAAGCGGGCCTCACCGCCGCGAAACGGGGTGGGCAGGGGCCGCCGGAAACGTTACATCGGGCCGAAAACTTCGACGCTGGAGCCGCCATGCCCGGAGCCGGGACCGACAAGACCAAGGACTGGACCGAGGCCGGCGGTCCGGTCGTGATCCTGGTCGAGCCGCAGCTCGCCGAGAACGTCGGGACCACTGCGCGCGCCATGGCGAATTTCGGCCTGGAGCGGCTGCGCCTCGTCAATCCCCGCGAGGATCATTTGAGCCCGCGCGCGCGGGCGGCGGCCTCGGGCGCCGACCGCGTGCTCGAGGCCGCCGCGCGGTTCGACGCGCTCGCAGGCGCGATCTCCGACTGCACGCTGGTGCTCGCCGCGACCGCGCGCGAGCACCACCAGGCAAAGCCGGTCATCAGCCCCGAGCAGGCGGCACGCGAGATGGCGCCGCGGATCGCGGCGGGTGAAACGGTCGCGGTGGTGTTCGGCCGCGAGCGCAACGGGCTCGAGAACGAGGAGGTCGGGCTCGCCGATCGCATCCTCACCCTGCCGGTCAATCCGGCGTTCGCCTCGCTCAATCTCGCCCAGGCCGTGCTCGTCGTCGGCTACGAATGGTTCAAGCGGAAGACCGCGGGCGCGCTGCCGTTTCACATGCCGCAAAAATCGCCGGCCGCGGCCAAGCAACAGCTGCTGGCGTTCTTTGCCGATCTCGAACGCGAGCTCGAGAAGGTCGAGTTCTTCCGCCCGCCGGAAAAGCGCGAGACCATGGCCGTCAATCTGCGCAACATTTTTCTGCGCATGCAGGCGACGCAGCAGGACATTCGCACGCTGCACGGCGTGATCCTCGCCATTGCCGAGGGCCGCAAGGGCCCGGCGCGCGGCGGCGTGCTCAACGGCGAGGAAGCGGAAATGCTGCGCGCGCTGCTCGTCGAGCATGGGCAAGGCCGCGTCCCGTCCGAACGCGGGCCGGTGCGGGGCCTCGCGCGGCTGCTCCGCCGCAATCCCACCGAGGCCGAGCGCGCGTTCTGGACCGCGCTCGTCAACGACCGCCGCTTCGCCGGATCGGGCTTCAAGCGCCAGGTGCCGGTCGGCCCGCATATCACCGACTTCGTGTCGTTCCCGCTGCGCGTCGTGCTCGATCTCAAGCCGGACGAGGAGAGCGCCGAGGCGGCACAGGCGAGAGGAGCCAAACGCGCTTGGCTCGCGGAGCGCGGCTATCGGGTGATCGAGATCGGCGCCGCCGAAGCCGAGCGCGACGCCGCGAAATTGCTCGACGAGCTCGCGTCGATCATCGCGGCGGGAAGCCCGTCGGTGCGATCCTGATCGGAAAACCCGTGATCGGCGCGTGCGCCGCGCGGCGCGTCAGCCGGTCTGCTGGACCTGCTTGATCGCCTGTTCCAGCAGCTCGTTCATGGTGCGGCGAATCTGGTGATCGGACTGGGCGACGCCCTTGTCGTCGAAGTCGCGCCGGATCTTGCCGAACACGTCGTGGTCGCCCTCGGCGTACTCGGTCATCACCACTTCGCGGGCATAGGCATCGGCATCCGCGCCGGAGAGGCCGAGCTTCTCCGCCGCCCACAGGCCGAGCATCTTGTTGCGCCGGGCGATCGACTTGAACCGCAGCTCCTCGTCGTGCGCGAAGCGTCTTTCGAACTCCTCCTCGCGCTTGTCGAAGGTGGTGGGCATGCCGGGCCTCGCGTGCGGTCGCACGATGGGTGAGCGGCTTGCATAAAGCGTTGGAATCCCCAAATCAACTCGGCTCGCGGACGGCCCCCGGGGAGAACCGGCGGGCGCGATTGTGCTCCCGAGGATCATCGGCTAGGTTGCCCGAGCGGTCGGGCAGCAGCCCTTGAGTCGCGCCGCCCGGTCCTCCGCCGCGGACCTCGTAGCCTCACTGGAGCCCCGGCACCATATGGATTTCCTCAAGCCACGGTACACACCGATGAGCCGCCGCCGCCGCATCTATGAAGGCAAGGCGAAGGTCCTCTATGAGGGCCCCGAGCCGGGAACGCTGATCCAGCATTTCAAGGACGATGCGACCGCCTTCAATGCGAAAAAGCATGAAGTGATCGAAGGCAAGGGCGTGCTCAACAACCGGATCTCGGAGTACCTGTTCCAGCACCTCAACGACATCGGCGTGCCCACCCATTTCATCCGCCGGCTCAACATGCGCGAGCAGCTGATCCGCGAGGTCGAGATCATCCCGCTGGAAGTGGTGGTGCGAAATGTCGCGGCCGGCTCGCTGAGCCAGCGGCTCGGCATCGAGGAAGGTACCCAGCTGCCGCGCTCGATCATCGAGTTCTATTACAAGAACGACGCGCTCGGCGATCCGATGGTATCGGAGGAGCACATCACCGCCTTCGGCTGGGCGACGCCCCAGGAGATCGACGACATCATGGCGCTCGCGATCCGGGTCAACGATTTCCTCTCCGGGCTCTTCCTCGGGGTCGGCATCAGGCTCGTCGATTTCAAGATGGAATGCGGCCGGCTGTGGGAAAACGAGATGATGCGCATCGTCGTGGCCGACGAGATCTCGCCGGATTCCTGCCGGCTGTGGGACATCAAGTCGAGCGAGAAGCTCGACAAGGATCGCTTCCGCCGCGATCTCGGCGGGCTGCTCGAGGCCTATACGGAAGTCGCCAAGCGCCTCGGCATCATGAGCGAGAACGAGCGCCCGCAAGGCATCGGGCCGATCCTGGTCAAGGGCTGAGCCCGGGGGCGCAGACTTACCTCTCGGGGGGCCGCGCGGCCCCTGTGGGTTTTCGCAGATTGGCGCGCATGGGCAGGGCTGCACCACGTTTACGGCATGTATTGGCTGTGGTCGTGACCTGCGCCTTCTTTCCCCCGTTGGTAGACGCAGCCGGGGCCCCTTGCCGATGGTATAAAAGCGGGGCGTATTTCACCGAGTGGCTTGAGAGCGATGGCCTGCACGGCGCCCGCATCGCCAGCCATGATCCGAGATGGAAGCTCGGGGACCTAGGCTGGCACGCGACGGGTGAAGCCGTCTGTGAAGCTTGTCGGGCGGGCCAATTGGCCCGGGCCGTGCTCTGGCTGGGAGTTTCCGATCCATCCAAGCGCGATCTTGAAGAACTCCTCTCTGTCGATTCGGTCCCCATGGCGATGTGGCCCTTTCCATTCCAGATTTCAGGGGCAAAATTTCATATGGATAGTGAACCCGTTCGGGCTTTTTTCGCTGGACGCGAGGGTCGTGCCCGTACTGTCCACATCGAATTTAAGGATGGCCACATGGGGTATGTAATTGCATCGGCCGTTGCGGACGGATGTGTTTCGTTGTTCGGCATCCTGCACGCAGCTGGCGGAACGGAAGTGTCTATGGGCGATCTTGCCGACGTGGAATCAGTGATCGGATTGGAACTCTATAAGCCGGCTCCGGATCCTCAGATACTGGAGCATTTACTTCCACCTGAAAGGCGCGTCTATGTGCCGCCGCATTGGTCGGTGGAGGACGTTCACCGGGCGCTTAAGGGCGACAACCGTTAGTCCAGTAGAACGGAGCTCGACAAATCAGCATGAAGGCTCGCGTCACCGTAACCTTGAAATCCGGCGTGCTCGACCCGCAGGGCAAGGCGATCGAAGGCGCGCTTAAGGCGCTGGGCATCGCCGGCGTCGCCAGCGTGCGCCAGGGCAAGGTGTTCGACATCGAGCTCGAGGGCGAGGACGTCGGGCGGGCCGAGAGCGCGCTCAAGGACGCCGCCGAGAAGCTTTTGGCCAATCCCATCATCGAGAATTACCGCATCGAGGTGGGGGGATGAATTTTCCGCGCGCCGCACGGCTGCTGCTCGCCTTCTCGCTGATCGGCTTGGCGGGGGCGGCCGGATCTTCGGTGCGGTCCGGAGCCGGAAGCCCGGAGCCGGCCTGGACCGAGGTGAGCTGGCCGTTTCTGCTCGACGAATGGGGCACCGGACAGGCGTTCCAATGCGCGAACGAGGGTTGCGGGCTCGACGCGCGGCTCTTCGTCCGCGTCAAGCGCGGCTTCTGCAACTGCTTCCAGGGGATAGCGGACGATGCGGAAGTCGATCGGCTGACCGATTTCGAATTTTTGGGCGGCGCGTCGCGGCCGCTGGGAGCGGGGCGGGCGATCGCGCTCGGCGACATGTCGGGACGCGTGCGCTCGTTCGCGATCGACAGCGCCGAGGCGCCTTCCCGGCGCGCGGTCTCGCTCGTCGTCGCCAAGGACTGCGAAGCCCTGGTGACGATCTTGATCTCCGAGCGCCCCCCAGCTGCCTCGGATGCGAATATCGTGGACTTGCTGCCGCGGACCATTCTCGCCAATTTGCGTTGAGACGAATGCTTCCACGGTCATGAAATCCGCCGTCCTCATTTTTCCCGGTTCGAACCGCGAGCGGGATGTTGCCCGTGCGCTCAAGCTGATCTCCGGGCACGAGCCCGCCATGGTCTTTCACGCCGAGACCGAGCTGCCCGCCGGCACCGACCTGGTCGTGCTTCCAGGCGGATTCTCGTATGGGGATTACCTGCGCTGCGGCGCGATCGCCACGCACGCGCCCATCATGGCAGCGGTGCGCGGCCATGTCCGCAGGGGGGGCCTCGCGATCGGCATCTGCAACGGGTTCCAGATCCTTTGCGAGGCGGAATTGCTGCCCGGCGTGCTGCTGCGCAATTCCAGGCTCAAGTTTTTGTGCCGGGAAGTGTGCCTGCGCATCGAGCGCTCCGACACGCCGTTCACCCGCGGCTACAATGCCGGCCAGGTGATCCGCGTGCCAATCGCTCACGGGGAGGGCAGCTATTTCGCCAGCCCCGCCACGATCGCGCGGCTCGAGAACGAGGGGCGGGTGCTGTTCCGCTACACCGCTCCGGACGGTTCGCGCAACGAGGCATGGAACGTCAACGGCTCCACCAACGCCATCGCGGGCGTGCTCTCGGAGAAGCTCAACGTGCTCGGATTGATGCCGCATCCGGAAAACCACGTGGAATCCGTGATCGGCTCGACCGACGGGCGCGGGTTCTTCGCCGGGCTGGTGGCGCATTTCGCCCAGGCCGCATAGCTAGCAGACGAGAATCCGAGCAAAGGGCCGAACCGAACTTGCTGATGCAGCAACCCGCGATTCCCGAACCATCGCCGCTCCCCACCGAGCCCAAGATCACCGCGGAGCTCGTCGCCGAGCACGGCCTGACGCCGGAGGAGTACGCGCGCATTCTCGAACTGATCGGCCGCGAGCCCACCCTGACCGAGCTCGGCATATTTTCCGCGATGTGGAACGAGCACTGCTCGTACAAGTCCTCCAAGGTTCACCTCAAGGCGCTGCCCACCGAGGCGCCGTGGGTGATCCAGGGGCCCGGCGAGAACGCGGGCGTGATCGCGATCGGCGACAACCTCGCGCTCGTCTTCAAGATGGAGAGCCACAACCATCCGAGCTACATCGAGCCCTATCAGGGCGCGGCGACCGGGGTCGGCGGAATCCTGCGCGACGTGTTCACCATGGGGGCGCGCCCGATCGCGTGCCTGAACTTCCTGCGCTTCGGCGACCCGGCGCATCCGCGCACCCGCCATCTCGTCGCCGGCGTGGTCGCCGGCATCGGCGGCTACGGCAACAGCTTCGGCGTGCCGACGGTCGGCGGCTCGGTGGGCTTCGATCGGCGCTACGACGGCAATTGCCTGGTCAACGCCATGGCGGTCGGGCTCGCGCCCGCGGACAAGATTTTTTACGCCGCGGCGAGCGGTGTGGGAAAGCCGATCGTCTATCTCGGGTCGAAAACCGGGCGCGACGGCATCCACGGCGCCAGCATGGCGTCGGCCGAGTTCGGCGCGGACTCGCAGGAGAAGCGGCCGACCGTGCAGGTCGGCGATCCGTTCTCCGAGAAGCTGCTGCTCGAAGCGTGCCTGGAGATCATGGCGAAGGATTGCGTCGTCGCGATCCAGGACATGGGCGCGGCGGGGCTGACTTGCTCGGCCGCCGAGATGGGCGCGAAGGGCAACCTCGGCGTGACGCTCGATCTCGACAAGGTGCCGTGCCGCCAAACCGGGATGACCGCCTATGAAATGATGCTCTCGGAGAGCCAGGAGCGCATGCTCATGGTGCTCAAGCCGGAGAAGGAAGCCGAGGCCGAGGAAATTTTTCGCAAGTGGGGGCTGGATTTCGCCGTGATCGGCGAGACGACGCCGACCAAGCGCTTCGTCATCCGCTACGGCGGTGCGGTGATGGCCGACCTGCCGATCAAGGAGCTCGGCGACGAGGCGCCGGTCTATCAGCGTCCGTTCACCGAGCCGGCAAAGCAGCCCGTCATCGCGCCGGGGCAGGTGCCCGCACCCTCATCGCTTGCCGATGCGCTGGAGAAATTGATCGGCTCGCCGGACCTCTGCTCGAAGCGCTGGGTGTTCGAGCAATACGACCACGTCATTCTGGGCAACACGGTGCAGCGGCCGGGCGGGGATGCCGCGGTGCTGCGCATCGAGGAGGGGCCCAAGGGCATCGCGCTCACCACCGACGTGACGCCGCGCTATTGCGAGGCCGATCCGTTCGAGGGCGGCAAGCAGGCGGTGGCGGAAGCCTGGCGCAATCTCACCGCGGTTGGCGCCAAGCCGCTGGCGCTGACCGACAATCTCAATTTCGGCAATCCGGAGCGCCCGGAGATCATGGGCCAGCTCGTCGGCGCGATCCGCGGCATCGCCGAAGCCGCTAAGGCGCTCGAGTTTCCGGTCGTGTCCGGCAACGTCAGCCTCTACAACGAGACCAACGGCCGCGCGATCTTGCCCACTCCGACGATCGGCGGCGTCGGCCTGCTCGACGATTTCCAGAAATCCGCGAGCCTCGCTTTCAAGGCACAGGGCGATCTCATCCTGATGATCGGCGAGACCAAGGGCTGGCTCGGGCAGTCCATGTATCTGCGCGAGATCGCCGGGCGCGAGGAAGGCGCGCCGCCGCCGGTGGATCTTGTGATCGAGCGGCGCAACGGCGACTTTGTCCGGGCCCTGATCGGGGAGGGGGTCGCCACCGCCGTCCACGATGTTTCCGACGGCGGACTGTTGGTGGCGGTCGCCGAAATGGCGCTGGCGTCCGGCATCGGCGCGCGGCTCTATGGCGAGCCGATGGGGATGGCCGCGCATGCGTTCTGGTTCGGCGAGGATCAGGCACGCTACGTCATCACCGCGAAGCAACGCGAGGCCGACGC
>WNGD01005057.1_pt1 | contig 12870 bp, 9 predicted proteins | sample 5400671 | NCBI WGS metagenome assembly WNGD01 (sample SAMN13153369, study PRJNA577476) | soil metagenome | isolation source: 40 cm soil or saprolite under grassland replicate 2 | place: USA:California | collected 2016-06-15
TGGTTTCGGATTTCCCATTCACCGTCACTGTGGCCGTCTTTACCATGGGCGTTGAACTGGTGGGAGCCGTGGTTGGCGTCGTCCCACTGCTACTCCCAGAGCCTGTAGAACTGGAACTGCCGCATGCGACGACGATCAGGGCTATGGCAAGAATACTCGTGATCTGAAACGTCCGTTTGAGAGACAACATCTGTGGGTTGCTCCTTTCGTATTGGAATCAAAGCCCGCTTCTCCTCCTCAGTATTACATACGTCAGAAGAGGAGGCTAACTCACATCCTCATGAGCATACCACTCCCAAAGTTTGTGATGAAAAAGCCATGGTCGGAGCGGCGACAACCGCTCCGACCATGGCTTTTTCATCACAAACTCTCAATAGTTTCCTTCAGCTTCACTACTTCAGCACTCATCGGCGTCAATTGCTGGCGCATTCCCACAATCTTCTCCTGTTCGAGCCGCACAAAACGTATGTATGGGGCCAGCGCATCATACACGCGCTGAATAGCACCGTTCAGTTCCTTATGAAACTGATCGCTCATCAGCGTATGCAAGCGCTGACGCAGTTCTTGCATCTTCTCCTCAAACTCGCGCTTGGCTTTGGCTTTACGTGCAGGAATAATGAAGAGACCAAGTGTCAGTGCCACGACTCCTGCCGTAATCCCTGTCACATCCAGAAAGGTGAAACCAACCGCCGCAGCTGCTACCGCACCGATGGTGCCTATAGCCAGCCCTCCACCACCCACAAGCAGAGTCTGTACCACTGACGACTGTAGACCTGCCGAAAGCTGTTCCGCCTCCTGCTGGTGATTGTAAGCTGCCACCAGATTGCTAGCCTTCTCAAAAACCTCACGTAACAGAGCCTGGCGTGTATAGTCAAACTGCCGGTTGATTGACCCGATCATCTGCTCATCGCGAATACTGCTGTCTTTGCGCCTCCGATCCAGATATTCCATGATAGACTGGCGCAACTTCTGCTCCTGATCGGTCAGCCAATCGGTTAAATCACGTACTGCTTTATCAATGCGATTAGCACTATCACCGATCACCGCCTCCTCAAATTGCTGCCGTATCTTATCGGCCTGGATCAACTCAAAAGTGCGTGTCAGGCGAATAGTATCATCAAAGAAACGGTCGCCGCGCTGGCTCATCTCCAACACAATATTCTCAATTTCGCCCAGACGATGCGTGAAGTTCCCCTCCATCTCCTTGCGATACTGCTGCAAGTTCCCCTCAATCGTACGCACTGTCTTATCATCTTCCGTCAGCAAACGCACACGCTGCTCGATGGCATTCTGCGTCTCTCCGATCATACGCTGCATCACACCCAATGGGCTGAGCAGCTTCAGCCGTGCGCGTTCACCCTCATCCAGCTTATGGAAAAGGTAATGCTCCAACGCCCCAATGCGACTACTTTCCCACAAACGAATCGCCTGGTGTCCGATGGCCGTGTGTGATTGCTGAGCCTGCAAGACCGACACCGGAAAAATCTCCGGCTGAAAACCTAACAAACGCCGACAATTATCCTCTATGAACGTCATCGCCTTATTCAGCTCGCTCTGCGAACGATATAGGTCCGCCTTATTGAGTACGAGCAAAACCTTTTTATTCCACTTACGGATGCCCTCTAGAAATGCCCGTTCGCTCTCAGTAAAGGGTCGATCCGCCGAAGTCACCAGCAAAATCAGGTCGCTATGAGGGATAAAATCTTTCGTCATGCGTTCATGCTCGCGTACCACCGCATTAATACCAGGCGTATCCACAATGCTGATATTTTTTAAGAAGTCAGCAGGGAAGAGCTGTTCTATCGTCTCTTGATCAAGTTGCACCTGCCGATTTTGTGCGCCATAGCGTATCTTAGTAATTTTTGCCGTCGTCGGTGTCACACCCTCGGGCAAGATAGGCGCACGCAACAACGCGTTAATCAGGGCCGACTTACCCGCATTGAACTCGCCCACCACTACCAACAAAAAAAGCTCTTCAAGCGAGCTAATCACCTGCTCTAACGTTGGGGCATGCGTACCCAGTCCCTCTATGCCGATCAGGCATGTCTGAAGTGCGTTGGCTAAGCGCCGCTCCCTCTGTAAAATGTCTCGTTGCTGTTCATGCACGTCAATCGGGGGCATCGGCTATCCCTTCCCGCTCTCTTGTGTGGGAGGGTGAAATGCACGAACCTCTCCACATTATATAATACTCTTTATACATCCGTTTTAGACTCAATGGCTCCGTGCCTCCGTAATAATGCAGCTATATCCTGCTGCTGCTGCTCAATCGCCAGCCTCAACGGCGTTTTGCCCTCGAAATCGGTGAGATTGGCTTGTGCTCCATGTTCCAGCAACCACAATACCATCGCCTTCTGCCCGAACAGTACCGCGCCATGCAGAGCCGTAGTCTTTCCCTCGCCTGCATTGATATCCGCTCCATAACTCAGCAGTAACTCAGCAATATCTACATGATTATGCAATATAGGATAATACATCACAGGAATTTCATGCGCTCCAATCGCATGTACAAGACTAGAGTTAGCATGTAGCATACTCTTGACCTGCTCCTTCATACCCAGCATCGCCGCAGTACAGATATCCAGCGGTGCGCCCGCTCCTAAAAGTATCTTTGCAATCTCTTCCTGCCCCGTCTGTGCCGCCGCCTGAAGCGGTGTCTCACCCCATGTTGCCACCGCATTGACCAATACCGGATATTGTCCCAGTAATTCCTTAACTCGTGTCAGATTTCCATGTGACACGCCCACAAATTCATCGATCACATCTTGCGAAGGAACAGGTGTGTTCATAAGAAAATCTCCTTGTTGTGGTGGTCGCTCACGCGACATCTCAGCCGCACGTTGCAACGCTTCCTCAACCCATTGACGCTGCTCATAATATATACGTATCAGGAGCAAGCTGGTTATTGCCATGATCCGCCTGATCCTGTTCAAAATTACTTATCTCTTTGGAATTTCTTATAGCCTCAATACGTTAATCACAGAACCTCGGCCTGCGGAAGCCCTCTCTATGAGAGCGGGGAGGAAGCAGGCGTTCCTTGTTCGGGGGCGGGATGGGGACCCCTTCTCCTATGGCATAACTGTATCCATCTTGCCTCCAAAGTAGCGTGCAATATCGGTGGCTGATGCCCGCTGCCCGTCTGGTGGAGGTGACCACATCGAACGAGCCAGAGGCACGGCAAAGGACGCGTCCAAGATGCCTGCCTTGCCGTTTGCCCACAGGCACCACCGCACGCACGATATCCCCACTTTGCATCCCAAAGTGGTGCTTCTGTCGGCTCCGATGTCGGATGGGCAAGCCCACTTTGTTTGTCCCGCACATCTGCCGGTTCCCATGCCCTCTGGCCGTAATGAGCAGCGGACGAACTCCCTGGATGGACAGGTACTCCGGGGTGCTGACCCCGACCAGAGCCGCGTCCAGCCAATGCCTTTTCGGCAGTTGGTGCACCGCCCGGTTGTAGCTGGTGAGCCCCCCACTGCCGGTCTCCAGAGGTAAGCCCTCGGCCTTGAGCCCCTCGAAGAGCCGCCAGCGGGTCGTGTTGACCGCTGCGGCGTCGGCTAACGGTCGTTTCCTCTCTTGCTGGATGCGTGCCAACAACTCAGGGCGGCCTGCCAGGAACTCGCCAACATCCTTTGTTCCCTTGGCGAGGTTGCAGGCCTGGCAGGAGAGTACGAGGTTGCTTATCCGATGGCTCCCTCCACGGGCGCGGGCTTGCACGTGCTCCACCTGGAGGGGGACGTTCTGCTTTGCGCAGTAGACGCACGCTCTGCCCCACTTTTCGAGCAGATACGAGCGCACCTCGTATCTAGCGAGGGTCCCCTGTTGATACTTCACGCCCTGGATCGTGGCATCTTGCATGGCCTGCGTGTCAAACTTGACCAGTTCTTGAGAGAGTGCCGTAACGGGGGCCAGCCGTCGAAGCCGTCCCACCCAAGTCAAAGTGGTAGCCACCCGATGGTCCAACGAGGGAGGCACCTGATCGGGACGCGAACGTCGATTGAGAAAGCGCCTCGGACGATAGCGGGTTTTGCGGCTTCGTCGGAAGCGTCTGATGGCGCGGCGGTGTTCCAGCGCCTGCTTGATCTTTTCGCCGCGATGGGTCAATTCGGCAGCCCAGACCACCTCGCCGGTCGCATCGTTGACCAGCGTCAGCCCGCTCGTTTTGCTTCCTGGGTCAATTTTGAGTCGCAGCGGAGCAAGCTGAGGCTGCTCCACCGCCGTTTTCAGGATGATACAGAACGGAAAGCGCCGATAGACTGCAGCTTGGCCTGCTCGCAACAAGATGCGTGCCCTGCCGGGATGCACCGGGTTGAGCGGATGCTTGTTTGTGTCTAGGACAAAGACCTTGCTCATGAGTTCTTCCTTCTCTGTGCCCTGCTGGGCCTCCGCTCTGCGCAAGCAGAGCGGGTCATGTTCGCCTCGACAATGATAGCGGGCGGCCTATCTGCTGCGCACTGAGCTTTTTCCCCGTAGGCACGCTTAACGCAACAGTTCGAGAGCTTCAGGCTGGCAACGCACCCGAAGGTCGGAGCTTGAGCACTCCCTGCTATCGGAGCCCGATGGGAAGCCGGGACTTCCCCTGGCTGAGTCTGGTCATGATCGGGGCATGCAGACAGGTCGCCTTGCCTGCAAGCCCCAGCTTTACAAGCTGGGGTTCATGACAAACTTGCTGATACAACTGATACAAACGATACAAACGATACAAACGATACAAACGAGCCATCCCTACTCAAACTTTGCCTTGCTTTTCAGTATGGAAACTTTCCTATGACCATCAACGTCTTCTTTATAGAAGAACTTCATATGCCACTTTTGATAGCCGCTAACGTTTACTTTATGAGAAATTAAGTCCATTGTCTACGTAATAATACCGAAACTAAAAATCTTTGTTGTGCCTGTCATCAATTATGTAAAAGATTATAAAAGCTATGGGATGAGCTATGAAAACGAGAATCAAAGCTGTTCAAACACTACACCTTCAGCGTCCCTGCTACTTAATGCGCCTGACTATAGCAGTAGCGACGGGATTGATCGGCTTAGCCGATATGCTATCGATCATCTTTCCCAAGCCTAACTGGGACATGGTGCTGGGTACCTGGACTGTCAATACCCATTACGGCATGCATAAGCTTATCGTTGTCTGTGGCTTTGTCTTGCTCATGCTCTTCTCTGGCTTGATGCGTGGAAAGCGTGAAGCCTGGTCTACAGCCGTCATCTTTTTGTTCCTCTCGACTCTGTTTCATCTGTTGGGTGGGGGTCAGGTTTTCATGAGCATTCTGACCGGTGGGCTGGTTGTGCTACTCGTGCTTTGTTCGCGCTTCTTTCAAGCGAGGAGCGACCCTCCTTCGATCTGGCGTGGGTACCTTGCCCTCCTTGGAGGTCTGGGTGTTGTGACCCTTTATACCATCGGCGGTTTTTTGCTCTTGTATGATCAATTTGAACCCTTGATTGATCAATATGGCATCGAAGAAGTGCTGCTTCGTCTCTTCACCCATGCCCATCTATACCTTACACCCGGTACTCAAGCTGTTGTCTTTGGACATGTCCTCCCTCTGCTCTGTCTGAGTGCTATGATCTATGGAGTTGTGATGGTGTTGCGCCCGGTCGCCGCAACCCTCTTTCCTGGTGAACAGGAACGACAAACTGCAGCAACCCTCACCCGTCTTTATGGCAAAAACTCGACCTCCTACTTTGCTCTCAGCCCAGACAAATCGTACTTCTTCTCGGCTTCGGGTAAGTCGGTCATCAGCTACGTTCTGGAAGGGCGTGTTGCGGTTGTTGCCGGTGATCCTATTGGGCCGGAAGAAGAGATGCTTGCTACTATTCAGCAGTTTTTGGCCTTCTGCTCTGAACAGGATTGGACGACCGTCTTCTGGCAGGTACGCGATACGACAGTTGACCTGTACCGCAATGCTGGACTGCATTTACTGAAAATTGGCGAGGATGCCATCATCGCGCCAGAGACGTTTACGCTCGCAGGCAATGCTATGGCTAATGTGCGTTCGAGCGCGAAGCGAGCCGAGAAGGAAGGCATACGCATCGTTATAACACATGGGCATGTAGAGGATAGTGAACAGCTAGCGCAGATGGAAGACATCTCACGCACATGGTTAGCAAGCAAAGGAAGTTCAGAAATGGGCTTCAGTATGGGCCATTTTGATCCCTATGGTGATGTTGAACAAATCTATGCTCTGGCCGTTGATGGCAACAACAAGCTGCATGCCTTTGTGACCTTAGTGCCAATCTACGGGCGACACGGTTGGGCACTTGACCTTATGCGTCGTGCTGAACAGGCGGCTCCGGGTACGATGGAGCTTTTGCTTGCACGTTCCATTGAATACCTTAAAAAGGAAGGGAACGATATGGTCAGTTTAGGTCTCGCTCCCCTGAGCAACGTTCATCCCGCGGATGAAACCTTTGTGAGAACGAGTATCGACTTCCTGACTCATCACTTTGGCAACCCGGACAAGAATCGCTCACTCTTCACTTTTAAGAAAAAGTTTCAGCCACAGTGGGAGAGTCGTTACCTTGTTTACTCTCACACCTTGACTCTTCCCAACGTTGGCTGGGCACTTTATTGTGCCCATCAGCAGAATGTATCCCTGCCTCATGCCTGCGTTCGTTTCCTGCGAGAGCAACAGGTGCGACATCCCACTCAGCCCAGGAGTGCAACCGAGCTGGCAGGTGCCTCATCACGCTCGTGAGCTGGAGAGTGTTCCAGAGGGCGACCCTGGTGGTCGCCCCATAGGTATCAACCTAAGCGCAAAGGAGAGGGAGAAGGTGAGAACGTTCGAGGTCTCGCGTAGGGGCGGGGGTGGTGCTGGGTGGAGTGGGGGCCCTTGTGGCCGCCCGTTGGGTGGGGTATGGCTCCGATGCTCAAACAAGCCACGGCGGGCGGCCACAAGGGCCCCCACCCCACATCCACGCCACCCCCGCCCCTACGCGAGAGCCAGAGCGTTCCGTTAGGTTGATGCCTATTGGGCGACCCAGGTGGTCGCGCTGCCAGTTTGTAGAGGGAAGATTATTTGATTATGAACATACGACGGCTCTCATCTTTCCTGCTAGACTTTGTATCACTTCTGCTGGCACTGCTGGGCGGTGCAGTGCTGTTCAATAACCTTGTCATAAGTAACCTCACTTCTTTCATCATTAACGTTGGTCTCGATCCGCAGCGTGCTCAACTGATTGCCGCCCTCATCATGGCTGCTGGTGCATCTCTCATTGGTGCGGTTGGTGGACGCCGAAAAGTGGGTGCCATGCTCGGATCAGGAAGCATCTTTTGTTTGAGCTATCTTGTACCCTTTATACAACTTGAGCTTCAGCCCTTCCGCGATCCTGGAGGCAACCTCGAGCCGCTTAATAGTGGGGCCCTGATTTATACCTCGTGTGTCATGCTTGCGCTTGCCCTCCTCAGTGCCTTTATAGGGGCAGCAGTTGGCAAAGCACTGGGCGAAGTACTTCTCGATCCTCCCTATTGGCTGGTACGCCTCACTTGGCAACGCTATAGGTCCACGCACGCTAAGGCGATGATGCCTTCTAAAGAAGCAGTGTCAGGTTCCCATTCTGCTGGCACACGAACAGTGAAAGAGGTCATGGCCTCCTCGGTGGGTACGCTCATTATGCTTGTTCTCATCCTACTCGCCAGTGGGTCGGGCGATCTGTTCATTTTTTCTCCTGATATCGGTCTGCATACGCCGCCCTCGCTCCACAACCAGCATGGGCCAACGCAGGGCACGATTGTACAGGATGAGGTTGTCAGTGCGGCTCTCAATGGACAAAAAAGATCGTTTCTCGTCTACCTGCCACCTTCCTACAATACCCCTGAGGCACGAACTCGCCGTTACCCCGTTCTCTATCTCCTGCACGGCTCACCGGGTGGTGAGCGCGATTGGTTTTCCGCTGGCAAAGCGGATCAGTCTGCGAATACCTTGATAGCAATGGGTAAAACATCTGAACTGATCCTGGTTGCCCCCGATGGCAATGGACGACCAGGAGCTACGAGTGAATGGGGCAATAGCTTTGACCACCGACAAAACATCGAAACCTACGTCGCTGTCGATCTGGTCAAGTACGTCGATCAAAAGTATCGCACGATAGCTCAGGCCGCGTATCGTGGCATTGGTGGTCTCTCGATGGGTGGTTTTGGAGCCATGAATATCGCCATCCATCATCCTGACATCTTCGGTGTAGTGATCTCGCTCGGAGGGTACTACCGTGGCGAGGGAAGCATCTGGGGTGGAAATGCTGCCTATATTCGCGAGAATAGCCCACTCGATGTTCTCCCCTCGGATAAGCGTGCCTGGCAACTCCACATCTATATCGGAGCAGCCACCAAAGACCAACCCTACTATACCGACGCTAAGCAGTTTGTGCAGGAACTTGACAGACTCCATATCCCCTACCATCTCGACATCCAGGACGGCTTTCACTCCTGGCAAGTCTGGCAAACGCAAATGTATAACGCCCTGCTCTGGCTGCATTGGGGATCACTTTAGGGCTCTTCCCCATATTAAGTAAACTTGCTTCCTCTCTACTATAATCCCAGCAAGATATTGAGAGAATGATGGAAGAGAATTCAACTTGGAGTTGTGAGCTACGGTAAAGACTCTGTTGGTTTGTACACGGTGTGTACGCGTGGCTATCAGGATTGAATGGAGACAGGTGTGAAAAAGAGCCTTCCTCAACGTTGTTCTCTATGTCAGGGGTCTATGACCTGTTAATAGCAATCATGCCAGCTCTGCTGGCATGCAAGAACAGAGGAGAGAGCTATGAAAAGTTGGTTTATGGCTGGCAGCGAGCCTCAGGACTATGAGCTAGGGATTGACACGAAGGTGGCCTATCACGGCAAAAACAGTGGTTACCTGAAGGCCAAAGTAGTCGAACCGAAAGGCTTTGGCACGATGATGCAAATGTTTAAGGCGAACGACTATCTGAACAAACGCATGCGCTTCTCTGCCGTGGTCAAGTCGGGGGGAATTGAATCTTGGGCAGGTTTGTGGATGCGCATTGACGGTCCGACACAGAGACCGCTCGGCTTCGATAACATGCAGAACAGGCCGATCAAAGGGACAACCGACTGGCAAAAGTACGAAGTGGTCTTAGATGTGCCCCCTGAAAGCGTCAACATCGCCTTCGGCGTCCTGCTAGAAGGGAAAGGGCAGGTATGGCTAAGCGAAGTGCAGTTCGAAGAGGTTGGGGATGACGTGCCAACTACGTCGCTTGAGGGGCACGGAGAATTCCCAGATAAGCCGGGAAACCTGGATTTTGCGGAAGACGAAGTGTGAAGAGGCATGACACCCATTGTCGAAACAGATCGAACTTGACTGGCCCAAACATTTGCCTTTTGATCAGTTTCAAGCGATTCACTGCTCAGAAAAAAAAAGCCTTGACAAATCGCAACCTTTCCATGTATACTCTTAAAAAGCCGCTAATAAGAGTTAGCGGCTAGGAATGTATTGAAGCTTTCATGGAAGAACTAGAGGACGACAATCATCGTGACGCATAAGCCTTTCACCTTTATTATGCTCACCCTCGTCGACTGCGTGCCTATGGCATACAGCAGATTGTCGCTGTCCTCTTCTACCCGCATACCAAATATGCTCACCTGAGCATAGACAAATTCGGCAGACATACAAGGGGCGCAGGCGACAAACCTGCGCCCCCTTCTTTTTTATGCTCTCACCAGAACAAAGAGAGGTAACACATGCCCAACACCTACAATGATAACTCTGAGAGTAGCAGGCCGCGCTACTATATTACAACGGCCATTGACTATCCCAACGCGCCGCCGCACATCGGCCACTCACTCGAAAAAGTCGCTGCCGACGTTATTGCTCGCTATCATCGCCTGCTGGGCCACGATACGTACTTCAGTATCGGCCTCGATGAGAATAGTCAGCATGTTCTCAAAGCTGCCCATGCCCAGCATGTAGATCCCATCGTCTGGATAGATCGCATGGACGAAGCCTTCCGTTTGGCATGGACAAAGCTGCAGATAGCGCAAGACTACTGGATACGCACCACCGAGAAGCGGCACGTTCGTGCCTCGCAGGAGATGTTCCGCCGTGCTCACGAGAACGGTGACATCTATAAGGCCATCTATTCAGGTTGGTACTGTCCCAACTGCAACACTTTTTACAATGACGACGAACTGGTAGCAGGCAAATGCCCCAACCATCCATCGCTCTCGCCCGAATGGCTGGAAGAGGAGAACTACTTTTTCGCGCTTAGCAAATATCGCGATACACTCCTCGCCCATATTCAAGCGCATCCAGAGTTCATCGTCCCAGCCATTCGGCGTGCAGAAATCGTCTCCCTGCTGCGTCAGGGACTGCGTGATTTCTCTGTCTCGCGCCTCGTGCGTCCTGGCGCACCTGCCTGGGGCATCCCTGTGCCTGGTGACGAACAACACGTCATCTACGTCTGGTTCGATGCCCTGACTAACTACCTGACCGCCGTCGGTTTTCCTGATGACGCAGCCCAGTTTGAGCATTACTGGCCTGCCGATGCTCATGTCATCGGCAAAGACATCACTCGCTTTCACTGTCTCTATTGGCCTGCTATGTTGCTCTCGGCGGGACTGCCCTTGCCCCGGCAGATAGCCGTGCATGGTTTTATCACCCTGCAGGGCCAGCGCATCTCAAAAACCACTGGCAACACCATCGATCCGGTTGAACTCGTCGATCAATATGGAGCCGATGCGGTGCGCTACTACCTGCTGCGCATCCTCTCATTTGCCTCAGACGGTGACTTTTCCCGTACTGGTCTCATCCGTCATTATAATGACGAGCTGGCTAACGACCTGGGCAACCTCTTAAACCGTGTTGTGAGCATGATCAAGCGTTATCGCGACGGGGCAATTCCTACGCCAGGGCCTGACGGTGAACTAGAAGCAAACCTGCAACGGATCGCCGTAGACACATGCCACCGTTCTGCTCTTGCTCTGGAGAATTGGGAGATCGGTCATGCTTTAGGCATCGTCTGGAACTTCGTGCGCCGCACCAACCAGTACATCGAACAGAGCGAGCCATGGAAGCTGGCCCGCCAACCGGCACAGGAGAGCCACCTGAATACCGTACTCTACTCGGCAGCCGAGGCTACCCGCTTGCTTGCCATCCTGCTGGCTCCCTACATACCGTCCACCAGTGACCGTATCCTGAGCCAACTCGGACTGGCACCTGTTCAAGAAGCAGCCTGGGTCAATCAAGGAACGTGGGGTAGTCAATCCCTGACACATGTAGCGCCAGGGCCGCTCCTGTTTCCACGCATAGAAGTTTAAAAGCATAGAGGAGGCATTCATGTCAATCATCGAGGTCGAACACTTAGCCAAAACCTTCAAAACCCGCGAACGTGAGGCCGGGCTAACAGGCAGCTTGCGCTCGTTTATTGCTCCACGCTACCGTGAACGCGAAGCCGTCAAATCGATCAACTTCTCTCTCGCAGCAGGAGAAGTGCTGGCCTTCATCGGTCCCAATGGAGCCGGTAAAAGCACTACGATCAAAATGTTGACAGGTATCCTCTATCCGACGGCAGGCAAAGTTCACGTTCTCGGCCTCACTCCCTGGCAACAACGTCGGACACTGGCATTTCATATCGCCAGCGTGTTCGGACAGAAATCCCAACTCTGGTATCACCTGCCGCCACAGGATACCTTCGACCTGCTGGCCCGCATCTACGAACTGGATATGAACGAGTATCGCAAGCGGAGAGCATTTCTGATCGACGCTTTTGACATTGCTGATTACATGCGTACCCCCGCACGCAAACTCAGCCTGGGTGAGCGTATGCGCTGCGAACTGGCGGCAGCCCTGCTGCACAAGCCCTCGGTCATCTTCCTCGACGAACCCACCATCGGGCTAGACGTCATCGCCAAGCAGCGTATTCGCGACCTGATCGGCCAGTTAAACACTGAAGAAGGTGTTACCGTCTTCCTCACCTCGCACGATGCTGGTGATATCGAGCAGGTTTGCCGTCGTGCCATCGTCATCAATCACGGTGAAATCATCCTCGATGCACCCGTAGCAAAAATGAAGCGCGAGCACCTTAAAGTCAAAACGGTTGATCTGTTATTAGAAGGAGCGGCTGAAACATTGCTGAAAACTGATGCTGAGAGTGGCGTGCCGCATCTCAGCATCCAGTCACCCACTTCTATTCATGAAGAAATGCTGGCTACCGATGGTGTGCGTATTCTCAAAGCCAAAGGTCACGGTCTCAAACTGGAGATCGATACCTCGCGTTGCCCCTTGGAGCCAATTATTGCCGCCATCATGCAGCACTGCCACATTCTCGACATGACGATCTCCGACCCACCAATGGAAGAGATCATAGCGAAGATATACGGAGAAAGGGCAGCGATACCAGTGTAGGGGCCGCACGCAGTGCCCACCAATTCACTGCCCCAAGGCCCAATCCATTTCAAATAGCCCATGCTCTTGACGGAGCACCCTGAACGATGAAATTGGTCACGCCATTCCAGGAGAAGAAGACGTTTTGCGAGTCAAACGAAGCCGCTTCACGAGTGTCATCCTGAGCGGAGCGAAGGATCTCTCTCCGGAGAGAGATCCTTCGCTCCGCTCAGGATGACAAAGCGAGATGGTCTGGTATTTGAAATGTATTGGCCCCAAGGCCATCACACCGCTAACGTCAGGAGAAGAGCGATGAATACGATCATACAAAAACAAAGCCTGTGGCGACAATGCATCCTGTCTTTCCACAAATACCTTGCTGTCTTCCGCGTCAGCATCGCCAACAACCTAGCCTATATTACGGAAGTCTTTTTCCGTGCCATCTTTCTGCTCGTTTTCATCTTCATCTTCTTACAATTATGGACGGCCACCTTTGCGGCAAAGGGGCTTCACTCGGTGGGAGGCTTGC
>WNGD01007765.1_pt2 | contig 12870 bp, 16 predicted proteins | sample 5400671 | NCBI WGS metagenome assembly WNGD01 (sample SAMN13153369, study PRJNA577476) | soil metagenome | isolation source: 40 cm soil or saprolite under grassland replicate 2 | place: USA:California | collected 2016-06-15
CGCGTCGAGCTCGGCGGCCGTGACCGCCAACGCATCCGCCTTCGCCTGCGGTCCCTATGCCCTCGAGAACGCGCTCGTCGAGTGCACCTGCGTCTACACGAACAACCCACCCTGCGGCGCGATGCGCGGCTTCGGCGCCGTCCAGAGCTGCTTCGCGCACGAGGCGCAGATGGACAAGCTCGCGGCCGAGCTCGGCATCGACCCGGTCGAGCTGCGCCTCCGCAACGCGCTCGCCACCGGCGACTCGCTGCCGACCGGCCAGAAGATCACGGGCTCGTTCCCGGCCGCCGAGGTGATCCGTCGCGCCGCGGCCCTCCCCGTGCCCGAGCCGGAGGCGCTGCCCCGCGACCCGTTGCGGCTCCCAGGCGGCTCCGGCAACACGACCCGCGGCCAGGGCGTCATGCGCGGGGTCGGCTTCGCGGTCGGCTTCAAGAACGTCTGCTACTCGGAGGGTTTCGACGACTCGACCGCGGCGCGCGTCCGTCTGACCGGGACCGGAGACGGCCTGGAGGCCGAGGTCGACTGCGCCGCCGCGGAGGTCGGCCAGGGCGTCGTCAACGTGATCCTGCAGACCGCGCGCACCGAGCTCGAGCTCGACGACGTCGTGCTCGGCTCGGCGACGACGAGCTCGGTCGGCTCCGCCGGCTCGGCGTCGGCGTCGCGAATGACGTGGATGGCGGCCGGTGCCGTGCAGCTTGCGGCGCGCGCCGCGAGGGAGGAGCTGGCGCGCCGTGGGGGCAAGCTGAAGCCCGCCGAGACGATCGACGTCGAACGCGTCTACCACCATCGGCCCACGACGCCGCTCGACCCCGAGACCGGCCAGGTCACCGGCGACGGCGCCCATGTCGCCTACATCTGCGCCGCGATGCGCGTCGTCGCCGAGGTCGACGTCGAGCTCGGCCTCACCCGCGTCGTCTGGATCGGGACGGTGCAGGACGTCGGCAAGGCGGTCAACCCGCAAGCCGTCTACGGCCAGATCGAGGGCGGCACCGCGCAAGGACTGGGGCTGGCGCTGATGGAGGAGATTCAGACGCGGGACGGCCTGATCGCGAACGCGAGCTTCACCGACTACCTGATTCCGACCACGCTCGACATGCCGCCGGTCGATGCGGAGCTGGTCGAGGAGCCCGAGCCGGATGCGCCTTACGGAGTCAAGGGCGTCGGCGAGCCGCCCACGGTCGTCTCGACCGCCGCGATCGTCTCAGCGCTCCGCGACGCGACCGGCCGCGATCTCACCCGCGTGCCCGTTCGCCCCGACGACATCGTCGGCCTCTGAGACGACGACAGGCGCGGCGTCGACAGCCGCCTCTGATTCCCGCCGGACGACGATCGCGACCGCTGCGAGGACGAGCAGCGCGCCGCCGACGATCCGCCACGTCACCGACTCCCCGAGCACGATCGCCCCGAGTGCGATCGCGATCACCGGGTTGACGTACGCGTAGGTCGAGACCTGCCCGATCGGCGCGTTCGCGAGCAGCCATGCGTAGGCGCTGTAGGCGATCAGCGAGCCGAAGACGATCAGGTAAGCGAGCCCGACGAGCGAGCGCGCGGAGTAGTGGGCGGGGTTCAGCTGATGCGGGCTGTAGACGATCAGGGCGACGGTCATCAGCGCGACGCCGCCGGCGAGCATCTCGTACGCCGTCGCCGCGAAGGCGTCGCGCGGGACGGGCAGGCGCGGCGAGAGAAACGACCCGAAGGCCCACATGAACGAGGCGAGCACGGTCAGCAGCAGGTAGCCGAGCGACGAGCCGCCGCCCGGCCGGACGAGCAGCGCGATTCCGGCGAAGCCGGCGACGAGACCTGCGACCGAGACCAGGTCGGGCCGCTCGCGGGCCGCGAAGCGGAGCAACAAAACCCAGAGCGGAACCGCGGCGATGATCAGCGAGGCGAGCCCGATCGGGACCTGGCGCTCGGTGACGAAGAGAAGCGCGTTCGCGCCTGGAAGGAGCAGCCCGACGACCGCGGACGAAGCGGCTTCGGCCCTGGTCAGCCGCAGCGCCGCGGTTCCCCGCCGCCATGCGACCAGCCCCAGCATCAGCGTCCCCGCGATCAGGAAGCGGATCCCGGCACCGAAGAACGGCGGCATCGTTTCCCCCGCGAGCTCGATCCCAAGGTAGGTGGAGCCCCAGAGGATGTAGACCATCCAGAGGGCGATCCAGATCTTTGCCTTGTGGCCCACCAAGGTCCTAACGTGCCTGACCTCTGCTGTCGTCCCGTTAGGCTCCGGCGGCGAAACCAGCGCGAAGCGATCGGGAGGAGACACGATGTTCAAGGCCGTGGTTCTGTGGGAGCGTGCCCCCGACCAGGAGTGGTATGCGCGCCACGCAGAGTTGTGCAAGCAGGTGCCCGGTGTCGCCTTTAGCGCCGGACGCATCTTCGGAAGCCCTGCGGGAAAGCCTGACCGTGAGCAGTACGCCGAGTTCGAATTCCCGGACCGGGCGAGCTTCGACCGCGGAATGGGAAGCGATGAGATGAGGGCCGTCGTCGAAGACGCGCAGACGCAAGGCATCGCCTTCCACGTCTATTTCGTCGAGGTCTAGGAGGTCATCGCTTCAGCGTGAAGGCCGCCCCAACGGCGAGCAGCGCGAGCCCGAGAACGCGGGACCAGCTGACCGGGATGCGGTCCAGGCCGAACAGGCCGTAGCGATCGACGATCGCGGCGGCTGCGAACTGGCCCACCAGGAAGACCGCAACGGTCGCGGTGGTCCCGATGCGAGGGCCGGCAAAAGTGATCGTGAGAACGACGAAGGCGCCCATCAGGCCGCCGAGCCACAACCAGGCGGGCTGGTGGGCCGCGTCCCCAAACCCGGCGAGCGAGCGACGCGCGCCGAGTAGAGCGACAACGCTGATACCGGCCGCGACCGTCGCCGCGAACGCGAGGGCCGGAAAGATCCCGATCCGGTCGCCTAGCCGTCCCATCACGGCGATCTGCACCGTGCCCGCAACGCCGGCGACGAGACTCATGCCGACCGCAAGCGCGTTCCCTCCCGACACGGACGCGATGCTAGATGCTGAGGCCTTCGCCTCCGTTAGTCTCGCCTCGGTGACCGAGCCCGACGCGCCGCGGCCAGTCTCGCCCGACGAGCTCGGGTTCGAGCGGATCGTCTACGAGAAGGCGCCGCCACGGGCGACGATCACGCTCAACAGGCCCGAGGTGTTGAACGCCTTCGACTTCCGGATGCTGCGCGAGTTGGCGCGGGCCTGTGAGGACGCGAGCTGGGACGACGAGATCAGGGTGGTTGTCGTCACCGGCGCCGGGCGCGCGTTCTGCGTCGGCGCCGATCTCAAGGCCTGGGGCGCCGACCTGCTCGACAACCCGCGCGAGTATTGGAAGTGGTTCGGCGCCTTCAAGGACATGCACGACCGGCTGCGGGAGATCGGCAAGCCGACGGTCGCCCGGGTGAACGGGATCGCGGTCGGCGGCGGCAACGAGCTGCAGATGGCGTGCGACCTGGCGGTGATGGTCGACGACGCCTTCATCCGTCACGTCGGCCCCGAGCACGGTTCCGTTCCGGCCGGCGGCGCGACGCAGTGGCTGCCGATCTTCGTCGGCGACCGCCGCGCGCGCGAGATCCTCCTGCTCTGCGACGAGATCCCCGCAAAACAGGCCGAGGAGTGGGGCCTGATCAACCGCGCGGTCCCGGCCGCGGAGCTCGACGCGGCCGTCGACTACTACGTCGACCGGCTCGCCGTGAAGCTGCCGCAGACGCTCCGCTATACGAAGCAGCAGCTCAACTGGTGGCGCGACATCTCCTGGCACGAGACGGTCGGCCACGCCCGCGACTGGCTGGCGATGTCGATGCTCGGCGACGAGGCGAAGGAGGCGATCCGGGCATTCCTGAAAAAGGACTCGTAGTCCTCGAGCGCGACGACCCGGTCGCCGTCGTTCTCCTCAACCGTCCCGAGGCGCTGAATGCACTCTCGGACGAGCTGATGGACGAGCTCGTCTCGACGCTGACGGAGCTCGACCGCGACGAGACGATCCGCTGCATCGTCCTCGGCGGCAGCGAGCGGGCATTTGCTGCAGGCGCCGACATCGGCGAGCTCGCGAGCTCCTCGGCAATCGACCTCTACTACCAGCGCCGGGTCGAGCGGTGGGACGCAATTCGCTCGCTCTGGACGCCGCTCGTCGCCGCCGTGTCGGGCTTCTGCCTCGGCGGCGGCTGCGAGCTGGCGATGTCGTGCGACCTGATCGTCGCCTCCGAGACGGCGCAGTTCGGCCAGCCCGAGACGACCCTCGGGATCATCCCGGGCGCGGGCGGCACACAGCGGCTGACGCGCGCGGTTGGCAAGGCGCTGGCCATGGACGTGATCCTGAGCGGTCGCCGCCTGAGGGCGCAGGAAGCGCTGGCTGCCGGCCTCGTCTCGCGCGTCGTCGCCCGCGAGGCGTGGCTCGAGGAGGCGAAGCGGGTCGCCCGCGAAATCGCCGCGAAGGGGCCGGTCGCGACGAGGCTCGCGAAGGAGTCCGTCAACCGCGCCTACGAGACGACCCTGCAGGCGGGCCTCGAGGCCGAACGCCGGGCGCTCTACCTCGCCTTCGCGTCCGAGGACGCGAAGGAGGGCCTGACCGCGTTCACGGAGAAGCGCGACCCGGACTTCAAGGGGCGGTGAAGATCGGAGGGACTGACCCCGCAGGGGTCTGTCCCTAAAGCGCTCGCGAATCTTGTCACCGTTTCAGGGACAGTCCCCGTTCGGGGACAGTCCCTAGGCGGTGAGGATCGGAGGGAGAGGGACTGACCCGCAGGGGTCTGTCCCTAAAGCGCTCGCAAATCTTGTAACCGTTTCAGGGACAGTCCCCGTTCGGGGACAGTCCCTAGGTGGTGAGGATCGGAGGGAGAGGGACTGACCCGCAAGGGTCTGTCCCTAAAGCGCTCGCGAATCCTGTCACCGTTTCAGGGACAGTCTCCGTTCGGGGACAGTCCCTGGGGCGCTAGCCGACGTAGATCGGCGTGTGCAGCGGCACCTGGGAGTAGAGCTGCTCGACATCCGGGATCGACATCCGGATGCAGCCGTGCGAGGCCGCGGTGCCGAGGGACGAAATCTCCTCCGTGCCGTGGATGCCGGCGCCGTTGTAGAAGCCGAGCCAGCGCGCCTTGATCGGGTCGTCGGGCCCCGGCGGGATCACCCTGCCCGCCAGGTCGCCCGCCCAGGAGCTGTTCGGGACGTGCCAGGAAGGGTTCACCTGGCGGTCGTTGATCTCGTAGAGCCCCGCGGGCGTCTCCAGTCCCTGGCGGCCGACCGCGATCGTGTACGTGTGAACCAGCTGGAGGTTCTTCCAGAGGCGGAGCCTGAAATGGGCGCGATCGATCGTGATGAAGGTCTGGTACTTGTAGGTCAGCCGCGCAAGACTGAGGTGCGGCCGCAGCACCCTGGTCGGGACGAAGGCGAAGTGAGGCGAGCTCGGATCGCGTAGCTGGCGCAGGATCCGCACCGCGAGAAACTTTTTCTGGACCGCCAACCCGGTGTGCGAGGGCGTCACGTTGAGGGCGTAGCCGTTCGGGTTGATCGTCGCGCTGACCGCCGGCCGGCCGATCCGTTTCGCGACCGAGTCGATGAACGCGTAGAGCTTCGCGCGCGAGTGCGCGACGCGCAACGGAACCGAGGCGCGCACCTTGTCGCCGCGAAGGTCTCGAACCGCGCGGCCCAGGAAGCTTCCCTCGCGGCTGCGCTGGAGGGCCTCGCGCACCATTCGCTCGACACCGAGTCGCGCGTCGATGTCGGCTGCCCGCAGCTTCCAGCCGTGGGCGTGCCACCTGAGGAAGACGCCCTGGTCGAGCTTCGGGCCGAGGCTGCGCCGCAGGACGTCGCGGGCGCGCGCCGCGCTGAGGCCGCCGACGTCGACCCCGCCGGCGGTGACCCCCCGCGCGATCACGTTCGACCGCGACGAGTCGTAGGCGTAGAGGCCGCCCGCGCCCGCCGCGAGGACGAGCAGGACCGCCGCAAAACCGATCGTGAAGATGCGCTTTTTCATCCCATCCCGGTTATCGAGTTCCCGCTGGCAAGAACTGTTACGCGGGAAAGTAGCGGCTGCGTCCGACGGCTGCCGGTTAACCAGCTAGCCGACGAGCTCGACCGGGACGAGGTCGAGCTCGCGCTCGGAGCCCTCGCGGAGCACCCGCGCGTGTACCTGGGCGCCGATCAGCTCACCGACCATCAGGCGCTGGATGTCGTCAACCGTCTGAACGGGAACGCCGTTCAGCTCGACGATCAGGTCTTCCGGGCGGAGACCCGCTTGCGCCGCTGGGCTGCCGTCGACAACCTCGACCACCTCGACGCCGCTCGCGCGCTGGAGCCTCGACGCGACCCGCGGCGGCAGCGGCCTCGTCCCGCCCGCGATGCCGAGGTACGCACGGCGAAAGCGGCCTTCCGTCATCAGCGCGCCGACGATCGTCCGGGTCGCCTGGTTGATCGGCACGGCGAGTCCGAGCCCGACGCCGGCGACGGCGGTGTTGACCCCGATCACGCGACCGCGGCCGTCCGCTAGCGCGCCGCCGGAGTTGCCGGGATTGAGCGCGGCGTCGGTCTGGATCACGTTGTCGACGACCCGTCCGCCGCGCGTGGGCAGCGAGCGGCCGAGCGCGGAGACGACGCCTGCCGTCACCGAGCCGGCGAAACCATGCGGGTTCCCGATCGCGACGACGAGTTGCCCGACGCGCAGGCGTTCGGCTTCGCCGAGCTCGGCCGGCTGCAGGTCGCGGGCGTCGACCCGCAGCAGCGCCAGGTCGGACATCGGATCCGAGCCGACGACCTCGAAGGCGAGCTCGCGGCCGTCGACGAACGAGGCGCGTCCGCCGTCGGTGCGTTCGATCACGTGCGCCGAGGTCAGCGTGAAGCCGTCCGGTGTGATCACGACGGCGCTGCCCCCGCCGTCCAGCCGGCGGCCGCCACGGACCCGCCGCGAGACCCGCAGGTTCGCGACCGACGGCGTCAGCCGCTCGGCGACCCCGGTCACCGCCCGGGAGTAGGCGTCGAGCGCCTCGTCCTCGTCGGGCGTGTCGTAGGTAGACCCGATGAAGGTCAGCTCCGCCATCGAGCCAAGCTAGCAACGACGTCCGGGCTCGCGATGTGATTTAGGCTCGGGAGCATGGCCGAGGTCGAGACGTCGCACGACGGCACGGTCCTCACTGTCACGCTGAACCGCCCAGACGTCCTCAACGCGCTGAACGCGGCAACGCACAAAGCGCTCGGGGCGGCGCTCAGGGACGCGCGCTCCGACGACGTCCGCGCCGTGGTGATCACCGGCGCCGGCCGCGGCTTCTGCGTCGGCCAGGACCTGACCGAGTTCAGAGAAGAGGCGGGTGACATCGGCTCGCGCCTGCGAAGCACCTACCACCCGAACATCAAGGCGATCCGCGCGCTCGAGAAGCCGGTGATCGCCTCCGTCAACGGCGCCGCGGCCGGAGCGGGACTTTCGCTCGCGTGCGCCTGCGACCTGCGGATCGCCTCCGACCAGGCCACCTTCGTGCCTGCCTTCGTCAACGTCGGCCTCGTCCCAGACTCGGGCGGCACGTTCTTCGTCGCGCGGCTCGTCGGCCAAGCGCGAGCGTTCGAGTGGCTCTGCTCTGGCCGGCGTCTGACCGCAGCCGAAGCTCAGCAATGGGGGGTTGTCTCCGAGGTGGTCGATGCCGACGCGCTTGCGGCGCGCTCTGCGGAGGTCGCAGGCGAGCTCGCGGCGCTGCCGACCCGCGCGATCGGGATGACGAAGCGCCTGCTCGACCGCTCGCCGGCCGCGACGCTCGACGACCAGCTCGAGTGGGAGGCGCAGCTTCAGGCCGCCGCCACGGAGACGGATGACTTTCGCGAGGGCGTCAACGCGTTCCTCGAAAAGCGGCCGCCGGACTTCCGAGGACGCTGATCCTGTTTAGTGGTTTGGCCGGCAACGTTCGCCGGCGACCCTGGAGCGGGCAACGTCACCAGCCAAACCACTAGGATCGCCCGCATGGAACAGGTAGGCACAACAACAGCGCAGGCACGGCACCCGGTCCGGCTGGTCGTCAACGACGACCTGCGGCGAAATCGGCTGACGGTCTTCTTCCGGCTGCTCCTCGCCATCCCGCATCTGATCTGGTTCATTCTCTGGGGAATCGTGGCGTTGTTGGCGGGGATCGCCAACTGGTTCGCGACGCTGGTCAAGGGACAGTCGCCCGAAGGCCTCCACAACTTCATCGCCACCTACCTGCGCTACCAGACTCACGTCTACTCGTATGTGCTGCTGATCGCGGACCCGTTCCCGGGCTTCGGCGGCCAGCCCGGCTACCCGATCGACCTAGATGTCGACCCGCCGCAGCCGCAGAACCGCTGGACGGTCGCGTTCCGGGTGATCCTCGCTATACCCGCGTACATCATCTCGGGGATCATGGGCTACCTGAACCGCGCGCTCGCGTTCTTCAGCTGGTTCGTCGCGCTCGTCCTCGGCCGCGTTCCCGAGGGGCTCCGGAACTTTGCCGCCTTCGCGCTTCGCTACGAGCAACAGACGGCTGCGTACGCCTACCTACTGACGGATCGCTACCCCAGCTTCAACGTCTCGGTCAGCGAGTAACGCTCCGCCCGGCCGGCTGCCCGAACGAGTGATTCGCTCGCGCGTCGCGCAAGTTTCGAATCGCTGCTCGACCTCTTAGCGCATCGGACGGCAAACGAAAGGACGCTTCTCATGACACCCGACCTTCTCGAGTCGCAGCCCCTGAGGGTCTTGATCGCGGACGACCACGACCTCTTCGCTACGACTCTCGCCGAAATGCTCGACGACCTTCCCGACCTGGATGTGGTCGCCAGAGCCGCGGACGGCGCCGAAGCCGTATACCTGGCATCGAGTCTTCACCCTGACGTGGTGGTGATGGACGTGAGCATGCCGCGCCTCGACGGCATCGATGCCACCTCGAAGATCACGGAGAACCTCGAGGGGACGCGCGTCGTCATGCTCAGCGCCCTTACCGACGGAGAGACCGCCTTCCGGGCGCGCATGGCCGGGGCGGCCGCCTACCTCTGCAAGGGCTGTCCGTTCGACGAACTGATCGAGACTGTCCGCGAGGCCGCGGGCCGGTCAGATCGTCTTAAACTGCTCGAACGGCTGTCTGCAGCTCCGGCAATAGCGCACTGAGCGGCAGGGCGTCGGCCCGAAAATGTTCTCGAGCGCCGTGTCCTGCGAGCCGCAGTACGGACAGCGAAACGCGTTCGATTGAAGCTGGACGAGCTTCGGCCCGCCTAGCTCACGCGGAGCAGGCGGCGCGAAGCCACTGGCGCGCAGCTTCTCGCGCCCGGCGGGTGTGATCCGGTCGGTCGACCACGAGTCGTCCGAGATCACCTGAACGTCGGGCTGGACGCCGAGGGCCGCGATCCGCTCCGCCATCGCGTCGCGCATCACCTCGAGCGCGGGGCAGCCGAGGAAGGTCGGCGTGAACTCCACCCGGACCTGGTCCCGAGACACGTCCACTGAGCGGATCACGCCGAGGTCGACGAGCGAGATCACCGGGATCTCGGGATCCGGGATCTCCGCGAGCGCGTCCCAGACCTGTTGTTCGGTTACCAAGTCGCTCCCGCGACCGAGCGCCGCACCATCGTCATCTCCTCCCACAGCGCCGCGAACTCCGGGACGTGCTCCTCCCGGACGTCGAATAAGGGCTCCAACTCCTCGAGCGCCGCCGAGAAGCGCGGCTCGTCCTTGAGACGCTCGAACCACATCTCCGCGTGCATGCGGTGGTACGCCTCTTCCCGGTCGATCTTCGCCGCCAGGCCCGCGACCTCTGCGTCGCCAGACTGCTTGAGCGCCTCGATCCGAGCGCGGTCTGCGCCCTCGTATGCGCAGTGGCGGGCGATCGTCCGCCCCCAGTCCGGCACGAGCCGGAGCTGGACGAGCGTTGAGCAGCGGTACTCGTCGGGTTGCCGGTCGAACGCGAGCTCGTCCGCGGTCGTACCGAGGTCGCGCGCGGCGAGCTCGTACAGCGCCCGCGCGTGCCCGATCTCGTTCTGCGCGATCGACGAGAAGGCGACGTCCTCCTCGAGGAAGGGCGCGATCCCTGTCCACTCGGAGTCGCGCCAGCCGAGGATCAGCTCGTCGTCAGCGATCTCCAGTAGCGTCTACGAGCGAAGCGATGTACTAACCAGACCCTGCGGAAAGTGCATCAGCACTTTTCGCGGCGAGTTCACGGGCCTTGCCCAGCTTCTCTTTCAGCGGATAGCCGTCGACGCGGTGGTAGTTGCGCCCCAGCTCGTCGACGAAGTCCTCGATCTCGTGCAGGGAGTCCCGCGGCGCGATCCAGAGCGCGGTGGACTCCCCGCGGCGTCCGTACTGCTCGCGCGCGTAGGCCTCGGCGAACTCGTCGTTGGGAGCCTCGACCGAGCCGGCGTGCGCGAATGCCTGGCCCTTGCGCTCCTGCCGGAAGACCTCGTAGATCAAGCCGCTTCCGCCAACACCGCACGCCGCACCCACGCTGTCTCTTTGCGCGTGGTGCGCCGCAGCTCGAGCCGCTCCGCCGTCTTCGGACCGTGGCCGGTGACGACGTGCTTTAGCTCGTCCCAGTCGGGCTCGGTGTACTCCCAGACGCCGTCGTCGCCCTTGCGCAGCTCGGGATCGGGGACGGTCAGGCCGAGCTCCCAGATCTGCGGCACGTAGCCGTCGAGGAACTGCTGCCGCGCCTCTTCGTTGCCCTGCGACTTGATCCGCCAGACGTACATCGGATCCTCGTCGCGCGAGATCGGGTTGCCGTGGAACTGCATCAGCGGGCCCCACCAGCGGTTCAATGCCTCCTGGACGAGCTCACGCTGCTCGTTGGTACCGAGCATCATCGTCAGGACGACGTCGCGTCCGTGGAGGATGTGGAACGACTCCTCCCAACAAATCTTCTTCATGATCCGCGCGTAGGGCGCATACGAGCACTTGAGGAGCGCCTTCTGGCTGATGATCGCCGCCGCGTCCACGAGCCAGGCGATCACGCCGACGTCGCCCCAGGTCTTGGTCGGGTAGTGGAAGACGTTGTGGAACTTCGACTTGCCGGAGATCAGGTCGTCCAGGCACTGCTCCCGCGGCTTGCCGAGGTCTTCGACGACGCGGTAGATCAGCTGCGAGTGGCCGACCTCGTCCTGCACCTTCGCGGTCAACGCCAGCTTCCGCTGCAGCGTCGGCGCGCGCAGGATCCACTCACGCTCGGGCAGGACGCCCATCAGCTCCGAGTTGCCGTGCATCTCGATGAACTTGATCAGCTTGGCCCGGTACTCGTCCGGCAGCCAATCGTCTGTCTCGACCTGGCCGCCGCCCTGCACGTAGTCGAGGAATTCCTGCTCTCTGGCCTCCACAACGCTCCTTTGCTCGACCCTAACGATCGTTAGGGTACCCCAGGTGAGCACGAGGCGAAACGAGCTGACCCGCCAGGCCGCACGGCTGTTTGCCGAGAAGGGCTACCACGGCACCTCGATCGGCGACCTCGCCGAGGCGATGGGCGTGCAGAAGGGCTCCCTCTATGCGCACATCAGCTCCAAGCAGGACCTGCTCTACGAGACGATGGCCGAGGGCGCGCGCGCCTTTCACGCCGGGCTCGATGCGATTCCGGAGGAGGCACCGGCGACAGAGAAGATCCGCCTGGCGCTGCGCTCGCACCTACAGGTGGTCGCCCACCAGCTCGACGTCGCCACCGTCTTCGTCCAGGAGTGGCGCTACCTCGAGGGCGAGCGCCGCGAGGAGATCGTCGCCGAGCGCCGGCGCTACGAGGAGCGGATCCGCGCCTATTTTCGGGAGGGCCGCGACCTCGGGGAGCTCCGGGCCGACCTCGACGAGTCGACCGCCGCGTTGCTCGTTCTCTCGGCTGCGAACTGGGCGTACACGTGGCTGCAGCCGGGCCGAGACACGGATGATCTTGCCGACCGCTTCTACGCACAGCTGCTCGACGGCCTTCGTGGTTACGCAACGCCCCGTGGTGGGCGCTGAGGTCGACGAAGCCTCGGCGCGAGCCGACACGCCGCCGACGGTTCGCGTGCCTTTCGGAAGAATTTTCTACTTAATTGGCGTCTAATTTCTCGGCTACCAGACGTTGATTGACGCGTCAATTTAGAGGTTCAAACTGACAAATAATTAAACGTCTATTTTCTCTGCCAACGGGGTATAGTTCCGCCGATTTAAGTCGCGCTTTCTCGGCTGGCAGGTAATAGGTGCGCGTGAAAAGGGAGGCCCAAGTGCAGAGCTGGAGAAAAGTCATGCGACCGACTAGGGTCGTGGCGGTCGTGCTCTCGGCCGCTTTTGTCTCCGCGGTGGGATCCGCGCCGGCGTCGACGCCGCCGACGAGCAGCGTCACCGTTCCCTCGACGGCCGGTCAGACGGTGACGGATACATGGACGGGAACGATTGCGCCGGGCGTGAACGCAACGAGCAGCTGCGCCGGCTTCGAGGCTGTGTCCGACCAGCATGTAGTGACGATCAACGTGCCCGCCGGTGCGTACGACACGATCGACGCGAAGTTCAAGTTCACGATCGGGTGGACAGACGTGAGCTTCGACGAGATCCTGACGGTCCTCGATCCCCACGGGGACGAAGTCGGATCGAGCGACGGCGGCAGCAATGTCGAAACGGTTGTCGGAAACAACCTGGAGCCTGGCGACTACACGGTTCTCGCGTGCGCGTTCCTCTCGACCGCTGCAGTCGACTACACCGGCAAGCTCGAGATCACGACGACGGCGCGCGCGAACGAGCCCTCGCTCCCCTCGGCTCCCGCGCAGGGCTTCCAGTTCTCGGCGGCGGTCGCGTCCGACAACCAGCGTGACCAATCCGAGCCGCTCCTCGAGATCGACAAGGCCGGCAACGTCTACGACTGCGGCCCCACGGGCTTCTCGAACGCCGCGGACTACGCCCAGGTCTCGACCGATCACGGGGACCAGTTCCATCTG
>WNGD01008123.1_pt1 | contig 12866 bp, 13 predicted proteins | sample 5400671 | NCBI WGS metagenome assembly WNGD01 (sample SAMN13153369, study PRJNA577476) | soil metagenome | isolation source: 40 cm soil or saprolite under grassland replicate 2 | place: USA:California | collected 2016-06-15
GCCGCCGCTTCGTCGTCCAGCTGATCTGATGCCGTTATGCAGCTGCGCGGAGCAGTGCTCGTTGAGGGCACGAGCGACCGCGGCGCCGTCGAGACGCTTGCGCGCCGCCGTGGCCGCGACCTCCAGGCCGAGGGCGTCGCCATCGTGCCGATGGGCGGCTATGGGAACCTGCCGCGCCTCCTCGGACAGTACCGCGACGTCCGACTCGCAGGCCTCTATGACGTCGGCGAGGAGCGGCACTTCCTGCGTGCGTTGGAGTGCGACGACCGCGGCGAGCTCGAGCGCGTCGGGTTCTACGCCTGCACGCGCGACCTCGAGGACGAGCTGACCCGGGCGGTGGGACCGGATGGAATGGAGCGGGTGCTCGCGAAGCAAGACGAGCTGCGCGCGTTCCGTACCTACCAGAAGCAGCCGGCGCACCGCGCCCGGCCGCTCGAGGAACAGCTGCACGGCTTCATGTGGAACCGCAAGCAGAAGTACGCCGTGCTCCTGGTGGAGGCACTCGACCTCGAGCGCGTCCCGCGGCCGCTCGACCGCGTCCTGGCGCACATCTAGCTCAGCGCACGTGTGAGACGTACGCGGTAGCAACACGCAGGGGCTGAACATCACGTTCGCGTTTGACACGCACATCACCGAGGTCTAGTGGCACCGCGGCTCTGGCGTCATTCCGGAACGCTGGCGCAGGCGGCGGGCATCGCGCCAGGGCCTCCTTGTCGTTTAGGCTCGGTGTCCTCCAACACGGCCTCAAACCAGGGAGTCAACATCCGTGCCTAACCCCGCTGCCGAGCCGATCCAGGTCGGGGCTCTGACAGTCCGTTTTCATGTCGACGCAAACGACTCCGGAGGCAGTGTGAGCGTCTTCGAGTGCGACGTCCCCGCCAATTCACGCATGCCCGCGCCGCACAGCCACGACGACTTCGATGAAACCGTCTTCGGGCTGGACGGCGTCACTACGTTTACCGTCGACGGAGGGCGCACCGACCTGAACCCTGGCGAGGCACTCTTCATACCTCGGCGCGTGATCCACGGATTCACTAACGGTGGTGACGTTGACGCCCGTTTCCTCGCAGTCACTAGTCCAGGTCTGCTGGGCTCGGACTACTTCCGGGATGTCGCCGATGTCCTTGCCGGCGATGGCCCGCCGGACATCGAAATGCTCGGCGAAGTCATGCGCCGCCATGGCCTGACTCCCGCACCACCGGCCTAATGTTCGGGTGATTCACGCAGCCTGTAGAACGAGCGCAACCGCTCCGTGTGGGGCGCTGCGACATTCGCGGGACTAGATCCCCACGTCAACCGGCTGCGGGGGTGCGCCGCGTTCCAGGAGTTCGCGCAGGAACTCGGGTAACCGCCTCGGCACGAGCGTCTCTTCGGCCGCCTCGAGCTCTGGAAGCGTCCACCAGCGAAGCTCGTGCACGCCCTCTGCGCGGAGGTCGATTGTCGGCGCCGGGTCGTGTCTCTCGACTCGGACAGAGTAGATGTCCTCTCGCTGCCGCAGGATGCGGCCCATCCAGGCGAATGTGTGCTCCCGCGTCCAGATCTCGGCGCCGAGCTCGAAATTCTTCAGCCCGAGCTCCTCGTCCAGCTCGCGGCGAAGCGTCTGCTCCGGGGACTCGCCCTCGCCGATCCCGCCGCCCGGGGTCGCCCACCAGACGTGGCCGACGGCGTCGGCGAACTTGACCAGCAGGACGCGGTTCCGGGCATCGAGGACGACCGCGCGCACGGCGGGCCGGTCGACCGGCTCGAGCCAGTCGCGAAGCGCCTCGAACCAGCGCCGCCGCTCCGGGTAGGGAACTGCCGCATTCGCCGGCGAAGTCGAGGGCACGACGAAGAGGCCGACGTCGCCGAGAGTGCGTTCTTGCGGACCAAGTTCCGGCCGCTCGCCAAAAAGCCCGCGGTATGCCTCCTTCCCCACGAACGCAACCGCGCGCGGAGCGAGCTCGGCAACGACTTGTTCGAGCCGCTCACGGTCGAAGTCGCCCCGGCGCAGGTCGCCCGAGCCGCGCGTCGTCCTGGTGGCGGCATTCGTCAGTCCAATTCCGAACTTCAGGACCTCGAACTGCTCCTCGGGAGCGAGCAGCCTCGGCGTGAAGCCGGCGCCGTGCAGGAGCCGCCAGAAGTCGTTCCGCGGATTCGCGAAATGCGCTCCGGCGGCGGCCGAGACGAAGCCCGGATTGATCCCGCAGAAGACGACCCGCAGGCCCGGCGCGAGGACCTCTGGGACAGCGCTCAGCGCTGGACGGCGGCCGAGCGCGGCCTGCAGGCATCCGGCCCGGCACTCGACGACCAGCCGGTGCCGAGTCCGTGCCAGCGCGCCGCGCGGCGGCTCGAGCTACGTCGTGGAGTCCAGACGCGCCACGAGCGACGGCTCCCGCGCAGGCAGGTCACGCTGCGACGCTCTGCTCGCGCAGGTCGAGCCGGCTTTCGAACAGTCGGCGAAGCCGCTCGCCGGTCAGGCGAAGCTCCTCGTGCTCTGGCCGCTCGACGCGAAAGACCTTGACCGACTCGTCCGCGCCGCCGTAGCAGCGGAGATAGCACTCCGCTTCGCTCAGGGTCCGCAGCCTGCGCATTGCGCACGAGACTACGGTCCGCCCCGGACGGTCTTACTCGTACTGCAAAGCCTCGAGCACGTTCAGCCTGGCTGCGCGTCGCGCGGGCACGATGGCCGCTAGCACGCCGACGACGATCGCCGCGACGACGAAGTAGACGATCGTCAGCACCGGGAACGAGAAGACGAGGCCCTGGCTCGAGAGCGCGTGGATCACGAGTGCGCCGAGAAACGTGCCGACGGCGATTCCGAGTGCCGCTCCCATCAGCGCCGTGACGATGCTCTCGTACCGGATCATCATGCGGACCTGTCGCCGCGTCATCCCAACCGCGCGGAGCATTCCGAGCTCGCGGGTGCGCTCGAAGACGGTGAGCACGAGCGTGTTGACGATCCCGAACAGGCTGACGATCACCGACAGCGCCAGCAGCACGTAGAGAAGGTTGAGCAAGCGGTTGATCGGCTTCTCGCTGTCCTTGATGAACTGCGAGCGTGTCAGGACTTTCGCATCCGCGAAGGCGCGGAGGTCGTCCTTCAAAGTCGCGGTGTTCGTCGTGTTGACGCCGTCCGGCGAGTTGATCAAGACCATCTGATCCTGCGGCCGGTTGACGTGCTTGTCGAACAGGGCGGTCGAGATGATCGCGTCCCCGAAGGGCGAGCCGCCCTTCGGTTCCTCGTACGTGCCGAGCAACCTGACGGTTGCCTTCTGACCCGACGCGAACTGCATCGTCATCGGCGAGCCGACACGAAGGTGGTGAGCCTTCGCGTACTTGCTGCTGGTGAAGAAGCCGGTCAGCCCGAGACGGCCGGGAACGCTGTTGTTGCCCTGTTTCCAGTCCAGGTGGACGACGGCGGGAAGCTGCGCGTCGACGCCGCTCATGTCGTGCACGGAACCAAGGAACTTCGCCGAGCCGGCCCGGATCGGCGAGACGACGTTCACGCCGGGCTTCCCGACCAGGCTCTCGCCCGCCGCCGAGGAGATCGGGATGAAGGCGCTCGTCGACGTCACCGCGTAGTTGGCGATGAAAAGCTTGTTCACAGCGTCCTCGAAGGACGACCGAAGCCCTTGACCGAAGAGGGCGACGAAGGTGACGAGCGCCAGCCCGATCATCAACGCGGACGCAGTCGAGGCCGTCCGTGCCGGGTTTCGGGTCGCGTTGTCGCGCGCCAGGACTCCGGCCGCGCCACCGATGGTCTGCGCCGGGGCGCCGAGAACAGCGGCAAGCGGGCGAACGATCTTCGCGGCGTTCATCGAGACGCCGAAGAACAGAAGCAATACGCCGACGCCGAGCGCGAATAGTCGCGGTCCCGTTGCGAGCCCGCCCGCGAGCGCGCCGACGGAGACGAGCGCCACGGCGACCGCCAGCACTGCGAGCGAGGTAACCGGCCCGTATTTCGCCCAGCGTGAGACGGGCAGCACGGAGCCTTCGCGGACGGCAGCGATCGGCGGCACGCGGGTTGCGCGCCTGGCAGGCCGGACGCTCGCTATCAGCGTGATCAGCGTGCCGACGACGAGCGAGACGATGATCGTCCGCGCCGCGAAAATCGTGTTTCCCTGGGGCAGGTCGATCCCGACGGCGATGAAGAGCCGGTTCAGCACCTTCGCCAGCCCGAGGCCGAGGAAGAGACCGACGATCGAGGCGACGAGCCCGACGATCAGCGCTTCGAGGACGACGGCCCAGAGAACCTGGCGGCGCGACGCACCAATCGTCCGCAGCGTCGCGAACTCGCGCGTCCGCTGCGCGATCGTGATCGAGAGCGTGTTCGCGATCACGAATGAGCCGACGAAGAGGGAGACGAATGCGAAGGCGAGGAGCGCGTAGCGCAGGAAGTCGATGAACCCGCCGAGGCCTTTCTTGTCCTGCTTCACCTGCTCTTGCACGTTTCGCACGGTCGCCGTGGCCGGCAGCAGCGGCTTGATCTCCTTGATCAGCTTGGCCTGCGACACGCCGGGGCTCGACTGGATCCGGACGTAGTCGAGCTTGCCGACCTTGCCGAACAGCTGGGCAGCGGTCTGGGGGGCGAAGAGGGCAAATGTCGCCCCGCCGGTCGAGTTGACGCCGGCGAATTTCGCGATACCGGTGATTCGGAAGGTCTGCGCCGGGCTATCCGCCTCCACGCCGATCGAGTCGCCGACGCGGTAGCCGGCGTCGGAGGCGGTGTGGTTGTCGATCGCAATCTGCTTCGGGCCGCGTGGCCATTCACCCGCGGTCAAGACCGTGGGGTTGAACTGGTTGTAACGCGGGTCGACCGAGAAACCGAGCGGCGGTGCCCCACCCGTGTTGATGATCTTCCCGTTCTTCTGCAGCAGCCGAACCTGGTCGCTGGTGACCGAGCCGGCTGCGACGGCGACGTCCGGCAGCTGTCGAACCTTCGCCAGCACCGATTCCGGGAACGAAGGCGTCTCGACCCCGTTGCCGTTCGCGTTCAGGAAGGCCGTCTTGCCGCTGACGACAACGTCGGCGTTCTTGTACGACTGCGTGAAGATCGTGTCGAAGCCGTTGTTGATCGTGTCGGTGAGGACGTATGTGCCGCTGATCATCGCCACGCCGAGGACGACGGCGAGCGCCGTCAGCGAAGCCCGGAACTTGCGCCCTGCAAGCCCCCTCAGCGTGACGGCTAGCATCAGCTCGCGGTCAGCTCGTCCATGGCCGCGATCACGGTGCTCGCGTCAGCGCGCGGCATGTCGCGGACGATTAAGCCATCGGCGAGGAACAGGATCCGGTCGGCGATCGCGGCCGCGCCCGGATCGTGCGTAACCATCATGGTCGTCTGGCCGTAGGAGTCGACCGAGGCGCGGAGCAGCTCGAGGATCTCCTCGCTCGTCTTCGAGTCGAGGTTGCCCGTCGGCTCATCCGCGAACACCACCGTCGGCTTCGAGACGAGCGCACGTGCGATCGCAACACGCTGCTGCTGGCCACCCGAAAGCTCGGCCGGCCGGTGGCTGCGGCGGTCGGCGAGCCCCACCGTCTTCAGCAGCTCCTCGAACCACCCCTTTTCCGGCTTCTCGCCCGCAATCGTCAGCGGCAGCAGGATGTTCTCCTCGGCCGTCAGCATCGGCAGCAGGTTGAAGAACTGGAAGATGAAGCCGATGTGCTCACGACGCAGCTTCGTGATCTGCGTGTCGTTGAGCTCGCCGAGCTTCGTGCCCGCCAGGACGACGTAGCCGGTGGTCGGCACGTCGAGCGCGGCGAGGATGTGCATCAGCGTCGACTTGCCGGAACCCGACGGGCCCATCACGGCGGTGAGCTTCCCGCGCGCGACGTCGAGGCTGACGCCGCGCAGCGCGTCCACGGCCGTGTCGCCCTCGCCGTAGCGACGGGTCAGCTCGTGTGCCTCGACGACCGGCCCCGTGGGCGTGGCTTCGGCTGCGCCCGCTGCGGGCACTGCAATCGATTCGCTCATGTCCTCTCCCTGTTCAGAAGTCATAAAGAGGGTTGCACGCTAGCCGCCCAGACACAAGGGGGTATCCGGCCCATTGCTAGCGTTGGGCGATGAGCACCGTCGCGTTCGACGTCGCCGCGGTTCGAGCACGCTTCTCGGCCCTCGAGAACGAGCTCGCCTTCTTCGACGGGCCGGGCGGCACACAGGTTCCCGACGAGGTGATCGACGCGATCGCGACCTACCTGCGCGAGTCGAACGCGAACGTCAGTGGCCCCTACGAGACGAGCCGGCGTACGGAGCGGCTCGTCACCGACTCGAGACTCGCGGCCGCATCCTTCCTCGGCAGCGCGCCGGACGAGGTGATCTTCGGCGCCAACATGACGACGCTCAACTTCGCCCTTTCCCGGACGGCCGCCCGCGAATGGAGCGAGGGAGACGAGGTCGTCGTGACGCGGCTCGATCACGACGGGAACGTCTCGCCGTGGCTGGAGCTCGCGCACGACCTTGGCCTGGTCGTTCGCTTCGCGGACATCCGTGATGACACGACGCTCGACCTCGAGGATCTCGCCGCGCAGCTGACCGACCGCACCCGCGTTGTCGCCTTCCCATGGGCCTCGAACGCGGTCGGCACGCTCGTGGACGTGGCCCGCGTGGCCGAGCTCGCGCACGAGGCCGGCGCGCTCGCGTGGGTCGACGCCGTCCACTACGGGCCGCACGGCCCGATCGACGTCGCAGCCGCGGGGGCCGACGTCCTGATCTGCTCGCCTTACAAGTTCTATGGCCCGCACTTGGGGCTCGCGTACGCTAAATCGGAGCTTCTGGAACGTTGGCGGCCGTACAAGGTGAGGCCCGCGGCGGACGAGCCGTTGGGGCACCGTTTCGAGACGGGAACGCTCCCGCACGAACTTCTCGCGGGCTTCGTGGCGGCCGTCGAATACATCGACTCCATCGGGTGGGAGGCGATCCAGGCGTACGAGCGCGAGCTAGGCCAGCGGTTGCTTGATGGGCTCCCGGACACCTGCACGTTGTACGGCGTAAACGGCATGGATGGACGGGTTTCGACGTTCGCGTTCAACGTCGAGGGCCGCTCGCCGCGCGCCGTGGCGGAGCACTTGGGCGAGCGCGGAATCGCGGTGTGGCAGGGCAACTACTACGCCCTCGAAGTGATGAAGCGGCTCGGGCTAGATGAGGGCGCGGTGCGCGGGGGGATCGTCCACTACAACACCGCCGACGAGGTTGATCGACTGCTTAACGAGTTGGCGCGGCTCGGATAGCCGCTCAGGTCGCGTGGCCCCGCCGAGGAGGCCATGTACCTACCCGTGTACCTACTTGCCCCTGGCAGACCGTCCGGCTTTTGCTTCACTGAGCACATGAGCACCACCGCTCCATCGCAGCACCCGCGTCGGCGCAGGTAGCCCGGCGCGCACGCGGGCGCTTGACCCGCGCGGAGGAACCGATGGAAGCAGTGGTCAAGATCGAGGGGCTCGAAGCACTCGTCGCCGGGCTCGTGGATGAGGCGGTCGAGCGGAAACTCGCGGCGCACTCCGACGACCGCCCGATGGACTCGAAGGCGGCGGCGGCGTACCTCGGGGTGTCGAGGCGGCGGATGCACGACCTCGTGAACGAGGGAAGGCTCCCCCGGCGCTCAGACGCGCCGGGGTGCAAGTTGTGGTTCACGCGGGCCGACCTGGACGCCTACGCGGCAGGGAGGCGTCAGTGAGCGGTTCCCAACAACCCTTGTTCGAGGGATACCCGGCGACCCCCTCCGGTGGGGACAATACGCCTAGGTACACGAAATGCCCCGGCAGCGCGCTAGCGCTCCGGGGCCGACCACAGGAGGTTGAGTCCCGTGGCATCCGCATCTAAGCCGCACACCCCCGAGAGCGTCAAACACCGGCACGCGCCGACGAAGACGCCCGGCATCTACACGTCGAGCAACGGCAAGCCGGGCGGGCTCCGGTGGGAGTGCAAGTACACCGATCCCGCGACCGGCAAGCAGCCGTGGTCGCCTGCCTTCGTGCGTCGTCAGGACGCGCTCTCGTTCCAGGCCGAGGTACGGGGAAAGGTGGACAAGGGCACGGTCATCGGCAACCCGTCGATGACGTTCCGGGCGCTCGTGGCGGAGTGGAAGGTCGTGCGTGACGCGCGCGTGCGCGCGAGCACGGCGGATAGCCAGGACATGCACCTGCGCGTCCACATCCTGCCGGTGCTCGGGAACCGGAAGGTGCGCGACATCTCCCGCGCGACGGTCTTGCAGTGGCAGGCCGGGATCAAGCGCCATGACGGTCAGGACGGCGCACCAGCCCCGAGCACCGTCAACCTCATCCGCGCGACCCTGAGCAGCGTCCTCGACCACGCACTCGCGGCGGGCGTGATCGCGGTCAACCCATGTAAGACGCTCACCAAGGGCGAGAAGCCGAGGGGCGGGCAGAAGGAGAAGACGATCCTCGCGCCGGGCGATCTCGCCCGCCTCTGCGCGTCGGTGGGGCGGCGCAAGTGGATGGCCGACGTGATCGAAGTCGCGCTCGGGCAAGCGCTCCGGCTCGGTGAGGTTGCCGGACTGGACTGGCAGGACGTGGACTTCGAGGCGAACCGGCTCACGGTCGCTCGGAGCGTCTCGAAGAAGAACGCACAGGTCGGCCCGCCGAAGGGCGGCAAGGCCGAGACGATCCTGCTCACACCGACCACGCGCAAGGTGCTGGCCCGGATGCACCTGGCAGCGGGTCGCCCGGAGAGCGGCCCCGTGTTTGCCAGCAACGGCCAGGTGGAGTGTGGCTACCGGCACCCCTCGACCATCGAGCGCGGCTTCGCGGACGCGTACCGGCGTTCCGGTGTGGAAGCGCAGGGGCTCGGGATGCACTCCCTCCGGCACACGACCATCTCGCACCTGGCGAACGATCCGCGCATCCCGCTCTCGTGGACGCAGCGTTTCGCTCGGCATTCGTCCATCACGATCACCGAGAAATACGTCCACCAGGTCGAGAACGCGGACGCGAACGAAGCGGCAGGCGAGGCGTTGGAGGCCATCGGATGACGCGCGTCGGGCCGCTCATCCTCTGCCGCCGCTGCAAGGGCACGGGCTCGCTCAACGACAAGCCCTGCCCGCGGTGCTCGCCGCAGCACCCCGGCGTCGACCCCGAGTCCTACGAGGGGTGTCTCTGCGGCGAGGAGCACGAGCCGACACCGGGCGGTGCGGTGATCGACCTCGGTGAGCACCCCGGCTTTCCGACCGGCGGGCGCGTGAAGATCGAGGTCACGGCAGTGAACCCCGACGGCTCGCAGTTCGAGCACTGGACGGGGCCGGGCGCGTGGGAGGCAGCGCGGGCGCTCATCGAGGACGACTGGCAGGTGCTCGTCGAACCGGCTCCTGCCGAGGGCGTACCGCCGACCACGACTGAGCGCGCGACCTAGCGGCTCGAACGGGAGCCTCGGCCGGGCCGCTGCCGGAGAGGTTGTGAGGGGAGCGGCGGCGTAACGGGAGCGGCGGCGTAACGGGAAGGAGGTCGCCGCCTTATGGCCCCTCACGAAGACCGGAGGGCCAGAGGCGTGCAGGCACCGGCTGCTTGTCCAGGAGGTCGCGCTCGGGCGTGTCGGCGGCACGGACGCGCTCCTCCGCTGCACGCTCGGCCTTCTCGGCGGCTATCTGCTCGCGTGTGTCCTGCTCGACGCGAAGGCGTAAGCGGCCGCGGCGATTTGGCCGCGGGAACGGGCTGTTCGGTCTTCTGGGCCGTTCGACGCCAGTAGCCATGCGGGTTCCGCAAAACGCTAGGTAGCCCATTCGACGGGTCTGTTTTGACCGAAACGGGCTAGTGCTGGCATCGAGGCAGGCGTCGCATTTCCCGCACGAATCGCCTCCGGACTCGCTTCGCTTGGGGCGTTGCTTGGGGCGCCCTAGCGGGGCGCGATGCCGCTCCCAGAGCCGTGTTGCGCTCGGGGTTAGGCCAATTTGGGGCGTTGGGGCACTGCCCCAAGGAGAGCGCGCGGAGGGTCCTCTTCTCTCCCTTCGAATCAAGCGCTGTATCCATAAGGGGATCGGGGCTTTTTGTTGCCTGCTTAGACGGCAACTCTCGTTAGGCAAGTAATTAGGCAAGTACTCCGGCTTACTTCTTCACCACGATTCGGCAAAAAGGAGCGCCCGCGGACGTCAGTGTGAGCCGGACGTGGGCAAACCGCGCCGTGCTGTTGGGCGTATGGTCCAGAAAGCCGGTGACAGATCGGAACGTGATCGGCACTTCGGCGGACGGTTCGTTGGATGTCCCGTGCCGCCGCTTGGTCCTTTTCGCGGGTTGGGGTCTTGGATGTGCAGGCACCCGTGCACAGCGGCGCTCGCCGCCCGGCGGGCGCGGAGGTCGGAGGGAGGAGATCACATGCGCAACATGCTGATTCTGGTCGGGAGCGTCATCGCTCTCGCCGTAGGTCTACCCGCATCGGTGGCCTCGGGCACGCGCCATGCGCCGCCGGCGTGGGCAGGCAACCCCCGGTTGGACGAAGCGGGGGATTTTGCCGCGCGTGTCCTCGGCGGTCAGGCGACGTCGTCGGGGCCGCAGCAGAATGGCAGCTCTTGCGCCGCGGAAGCGAGCACAACGGGAAACGTTCAGGTGAACTGCCGTGCCGAGGATGACGGATCGCCACAGAACACCGAGAGCGAGACGAGCGTGGCGGCGTTCGGCCAGAAGGTCGTCCTTGGCTTCAACGATTCGCTCGTCTGTTGCCGGCCGGCGCTCAATCTGACCGGCTATTCGGTCTCGACCGATGGCGGCACCAGTTTCACCGATATGGGCGACTTGCCGGCCGCTCCGGGGGTGCTGCCGATCGGCGACCCGTCGGTCGCGCACGATGATCTCGGCAACTTCTACGCGACGACGCTCGCTCTAAAGTCGAACGGTCTCGCGACGCATTCCGAGATCGCCTTCTACAAGATGCCGGCCGGTTCGAACACGTTCCAGCTCGTCTCGGTCGCCGTCGACGTCGGTAGCGGCGAGCTGTTCTTCGGTGACAAGGAGTACCTGGCAGTCGGACGTGATGGTGGCGGGAACGTTCACTTCTACATCAGCTGGACGCTCTTCTCGCGCGCGCCGAGCAGTCCGATCATGCTCACCGACTCGACCGACGGTGCCCATTGGCGGACGACGATGGTCTCGGCCACTGATGCCTGTGCGCAGGGATCGACGCCGCTGCCCGCCGGTGGCAAGGTGTTCGTGTCGTGGGAGCAGCAGACGCCCGCCGCCTGCGCGAGTCCGGTCGGGACGGCGTCGATCGAGATGATGGCGACCTTCGACGTGGCGAGCGGCACGGTCGACCGAACTACCCCCGTCGCGTCGGTGAAGGGCTCGGGCGACCAGATCGTCGCCTGCAACAGCGCCCGCGACCTGCGGCAGGTGATCGAGACGGAGCCGGGGCACGACGTGCGCAACTTCGAGATCCCGGCCATCGCACGGGACGCGAACGGGACGCTCTACATGATCTGGAACGACCGGCCCGACGGCGTCGGCGGCGGCAACGCGAACGCGACCCGTAGCTTCCTGAGCTTCTCCCGCGACGGCAATCAGACCTGGAGCACGCCCCAGGCGATCAGCCCAACGCCGTCGACGGCGAACATGAACGATCGCTTCCAGCCGTGGCTCGCGGCCGACGCGGGTGGCCTGCACGCAATGTGGTACGAGCGGGTCAAGGGAACGACCGTCGACCAGATCCGAACCGACAAGGAGGACCTGACCCTTGCAACCGCCCTTTCCTCGCCGGTTCCCGGCGCAGAGAGCGCGATCAGCAGCGTCACCTTCCCAGTCGTGCAGACGAATCCGAACCAGGATCCGGTCATCAGCAACTGCTACATGGGCGACTACAACAACATCGTCTCTGACGGGGGGGCGCGCTACGTCACCTGGGGCGACAACCGCAACGTCGTCACAACCTCGACCGGCGTGACCGAGAATCAACCGGACGTCTTCCTCGCCAAGTACTAGCCATAAGACGAAACCTCAGGAGACGAAACCAGGAGCGGCCCGCCGGGCGGGCCGCTCCTGAAGGATCCCGAGGCACGGGCGAGGCACGGGTAAAAGAGGACACCGAGGGTCTCGTGCTCAAAGACGTCGGCCGGGTGCCATCCGGACGATCGCCCGCCGCGTCCGCGAGCCGGAGTGCGCAACAGACACAGATCCTCACATGGGCGCTCCGCCTCCGGATTCACGCGTCCGGGTGCGCCTGAATCCCCGTTTGCAGCCGCCGCCGAGGACTTCGATAGATGGGCTCGGGGGTGTAGTCCGCGCGTAGGATCGGCGGGTGGGCGTCGGGATCAACGTGGGGCACATGCGACCCGTGCTACCAGATGTCGAGGTTCGGATACTCGTTCACGAACTACGCGAAGATCGTCCCGGCCGTTCGCGGGCTTCCGCGCGCTCGGCTGCGTCCAAGATTGAGGCCGCAAACGCGCAACCACCTCCCGGTAGGCCCGTCGAGTTGACGGCCGACCAGATGGCTGCGGTGAGGCAGGCGCTCGACGCCATCGGCAGAGAGCTCGGCCTTGATCCAACGCCAAACATTCGCGAACTGCGCGCGCGGCTACGGGTCGAACTCGAGCGCGACGAACGTCCGTAGTTGGTGCCCTCGCTCGCGAGGAACCCTCCACTTAGAGTCGACCCCGTCGGCGAAGAGAGGCGCTTTCGGACTCGAGATCGCTACCGGCGGGACGCCGATTTGGAGGCGGAAGCGGGTTTTGGCAGCCCGCAGCTCATCAATCGCCTTGGTGGTCAGCTGGTTCATCTTCATGTCGAGCGAAGAGCCTCGCAAGCAAGCTTGGTTGGCGCGACTGGGCCGCTTGGCGCGCCTGGGCCGTTCGCCACTCGTCCTGGGTTGGAAGGTGGCCAGCCTTACGAGCGGCGAGCACGCACTCGCTGTGCGCGTGCCGACGCCGCTGACCGTCGCCCTCGGGTGCGATGAG
>WNGD01005066.1_pt1 | contig 12863 bp, 11 predicted proteins | sample 5400671 | NCBI WGS metagenome assembly WNGD01 (sample SAMN13153369, study PRJNA577476) | soil metagenome | isolation source: 40 cm soil or saprolite under grassland replicate 2 | place: USA:California | collected 2016-06-15
CGGTCCTCACCGGCGGCGCGGAAGACGCCGTGCGGCGCCATGTGCGCGTCCCGGTTGCCGTCGCGCTCGGGCGCGGCGCCGTTCATCGTCCAGGCGCAGATCGCCTCCGGGAGCACGGCCATCGACGTCTCCCACTGCGAGAGGTCGACATACTGGCCCTGGCCGGTGCGCGCGCGGTGGAGGAGTGCCGCCAGCACCGCGACCGCGCCGTGAAGCCCGCCGGTCGGATCGCCGTAGGAGATGCCGACGTGCATGGGCGGGAACCCGCGGTAGCCGGTCACGGAGGACATCCCCGAGAGCGGCACCTGCGCGGGCCCGTACGACACCTTGTCCGAGTCGGGCCCGCTCGCGCCGTAGCCGGAGAGCGCGATCATGATGAGATCGGCGCGCAGCCGGCGGAGCACCTCCCAGCCGAGGCCCATGCGCTCCATCACCCCGGCGGCGAAGTTCTCGACCACCACGTCGCTCGCGGTGCACAGGCGCTTGGCGGCCTCGATCGCCTCGGGCCGCTTCAAATCGAGCGCGATGCTCTTCTTCCCCTGGTTGTACTGGTTGAAGTAGCCGCTGCGGTTCGGACCGGGCTCGAAGTCGGCGAACGGCGGCAGGAGACGCGTCACGCACGGGCGGGTCGCAGTCTCGACGCGGATGACCTCGGCGCCGAGATGCGCGAGCTGGAGCGTGCAGAAGGGCCCGGCCCACACCCAGGTGAAGTCGGCGACGCGGACGCCGGCGAGCGGCGCGCGCCTCGCCATCTACACCAGCCCCTCGCGGGCCAGCGCGGCCGCGTCGAGGCCGATCTCGGCCAGCACCTCGGCGGCGTGCTGGCCGAGGCAGGGCGCGGGTGCGCGGAGCGTCCACGGGGTGGCGGAGAGCTTGTACGGCGCGCCCGGCACGGTGACCGCGCCGGCCAGGGGATGCTCGATGGCGGCGAAGAAGCCGCGCGCCCGGAGGTGCGGCGAGGCGAGCAGGTCGCCCATGGTCGACACCGGCGCCAACGGGACGCGGCGGCGCTGTGCCGCCTCGTAGAGCTCGTGCACCGACTGCTCGCGGCACCACTCCTGGAGGAAGACCTGCAGCGCGTCGAAGTTGGCGCCGCGCGACAGACGGTCGGCGAACAGGTCCATCGACGCCCACTCCGGGCTGCCCATGATGTCGACCAGGCACCTCCACTGGTGCTCCTCGACGCAGCAGAGGAAGATCCACCCGTCGCGGCACTCCATGAAGCAGAGGGGCTGAATGGGCTTGGCACCGAGGCGTGAGGCCAGGAGCCCGCAGTAGGGCCAGAACTCGAAGGTGAGCTCGAGGATCGCCGCCAGGCACTCCTGCGTCGACACCTCGACGTGCTCGCCGCGCCCGGTGGCGAGGCGGGCGAAGAGGGCGCCGAGCGAGCCGATGGCGGCATTCAGGCCGGCCTGGAAGCCGGACTGGTCGCCGAACGCCTTGAGCGGCGGGAGGTCGGGGCGGGTGGGTTCGCCGTTCAGCGCCGCGACGCCGCCGGCGCTCCAGGTGACGACGTCGGGGCCGCGGTAGCCGGCGTGCGGCCCGCCGAGCCCGAAGGGCGCGATCGAGGTCATGACCAGCGCCGGGTGCGTGGCCGCCAGGCGCTCGTAGTCGAGGCCGTGGCCCGCCATCTCGCTCGGGTGGACGTCGTGTACCAGGAGGTCGGCGCGCGCCGCGAGGCGCTCGAGGACCTCGCGCCCGCGCGGCCGGGTGAGATCGAGCGTGAGGCCGCGCTTGTTGGCGTTGAGATAGAGGAAGAGGCCGCTCTTCTCGGGATGGGGGACGTTGCCCGGGAAGGGGCCGCGCGCGCGGGTCGCGTCACCCCCTCCGGGCGACTCGACCTTGATCACCTGCGCGCCGAGATCCGCGAGCAGCTTCGCGCCATAGGCGGCGGCGACGCCGCTCCCCACCTCGAGCACCCGGAGCTGGTCGAGGGCCGCGGACACGTCAGCCGCCGGTTGCGAGCCGCACCAGCTCGGCGACCGTCGCGGGCTCGTCGAGGAGCGCGAGGCGCGTCATGAGCTCGGTGTGCGAGTGCTCCTCCACCGGCCAGTCCCTGTAGATGCGCCATTCCGCGCCTGCGCGCTCGAGCACGTGCACCCGCTTCTGGTCGTCGGTCACGCCGATCGCGGCGCGCTCGCTGAGGGTCAGCGCGAAGAGCGCGTAGCCCGCGCGCTTGCTGGTGACGAAGTACACCTGGGCGTGTCCTACCAGGGTCGCCCCGGCGCGGGCAACCAAGGAGACCGCCTCCTGATCAGTGCCCGGCGGCGAGCGCGACGGCCACCGCCGGCCGTCCTCCATCCCGGTCGACGGCGGGCTCGGCGAGCGCGAGCCGCTCGGCGGCGATGCCGAAGTCCTGCACGAGGAGGCTCCGCAGGCGGGCGGCGCGCGCGGCGGCGAGCGCGCGGAGATCGCCGTCGGAGACCGTCCGCTCCGCGGCCCACTCATCCAGCGTCTTCTGCAGCTCGGGCGAGAGCTCGCCGCTCTTCCCGCTCGCGCGCGCGGCGAGCACGTCGCGGATGGCGTTGCGCGTGCCGCGGCTCGCGAGGTTGCGGAGCGTCCCCAGCGCCCCCCGCTCGGCGGCGAGATCGGCGAGGAGCGCCGCCTCCTGGAGCGCACGCACGTCGGGTCCGCCCGCGCTGCCTCTCAGCTCGAGGCGGAGCGCGGGGGCGCTGCCGAGCACGGTCCCCAGCTGCTCGACGCGCGTTCGCGCCTCGGCGTCGACCTCGGGCCTGCCGGGGGCGCACGCGATCGGCTGCGGCGTGGCGTCCACCTTGTCGTCGCCCGCGACCACGGCGCCGAGCAGCCGCAGCGGCGAGGCGAGGGCGTTCACGATCGCGTGCCGGAGGGCCTCCGCGATCACCGCGCCCACGTCCACCCGGGCGCCGCCCCGGCGGTCGCCGCTGACCGGAACGGTGAGCGCGATCACGCCGTGCACGTCGCGCATGAGCCCGAGCGCCAGCGTGAGCGGCACGCCGAAGTGCTGCGCGAAGAGGGAGTCGCCCTGGGCGCCGGCCAGGTCGAGGCCGGCGAGCCGGAGGCTGGTCTCGCTGTCGTAGCGGTCCGTTTCCCAGCGTGCCTTCGATCCGAAGCTGGCCGCGCCCCGGGCGATGCTGTAGCCGGAGGGGATCACGTAGGGGTTGAACTGGGTGAGCGGGATGCGCTCGCCGCTGGCGTCGATCCGGATGCGGCCGCCGCTGCGCGTGCCCTTGACCGAGAGCGGCGCGTTGCCGGGTGCGCGGAGCGAGAGGGCGAAGTCGTCGAACCCGTTCTCCGGGTAGCTGAGCCCGCGCGCCGCGAGCCGGATCGCGGAGACACGGCCCTGATAGAACGGCTTGGTGGTGCGATCGAGCACCGCCACCTGGCCGCCCTCGAGGTCGAGATTGGCGAGGGTGAGCGCGACGGGGCGGCCGCCACTCTCCGTGGGCGGCGGCTCCGCGGCGGGGGCGGGCGCACCCGCGCTGGGGAGGACGATGCCTTCAGCGGTGCGTGTGAGGGCTACGCTCGGGTTCGAGAGGTGCAGGAGCTCCAGGTCGATGCGCAGCGGCTCGCCGGGCGCGGCGGGCTCGCCCGGGAGGACGCCCGGCACGCGGATCTCCCGGATACCGAGGTCGAGCTGCTTCCAGGCGAGCGAGAAGTCCTCCCCCTCGCGCGGCGTTGCCTTGAGATCTGCGAGCGCGAGCCGGCCCGACACGACCAGCGCCGGATGCTCCGCGGCGATCGTGACCTCGCCGCCGAGCGCGCCGCCGGGGAGGAGGACGGGCGCGGCGCCCGTGGCCGCGGCCAGCCGCCCGAGCGCGAGGCGGTCGATACGAGCGGTCAGATGCGCGGCGAGCGGGTCGAGGCCGGCCGTCCCGTCGACGGCGATCGTACCCTCGCCCTCGCGCAGCTCGAGCGCGATCGTGGCCGAGGAGCCTGTCGCGCTCGACAGATCCGTGACCGCCGCCTTCACGATCCGGATCTCGAGCGGCGGGGGCGCGAGGAGCACCTTGGCGAGCGTGTCGCTCACGTCGACCGTGGCCACGCTCCACGTCCACGGCGCCGGCGGCGCGCCCTCGGGCGGCGGTGCGGGCGGCGTGCCCGCCGGGGCGCTCGGCCGGCCGGCGAGGAGCGGCAGGGGCGGCGTGTCGCGCGGGCGGACGAGCACGGCGGCGCCGTCGAGAGCGACGCGCTTCACGCGCGCCCGGCGGGCCGCCAGGTCGAGCGTCTCGACGTCGAGGTCGAGACGGCGCCAGGCGAGTGCGGGCTCCTCCCCGCCGGGCACCTCCACCGCGAGGTCGCGGAGCGCGAGCGTGCCGCCCAGCACGGGATTGGCCCCGGGCTCGACGCGGGCGGTGAGGGCGGCGTCGAGACGGCCGCGGAATCCGCTCCATCCCAGGGCCGGGACATGGACCTGCGTGCGGTCGAGGGGCAGGTTCGCGACCTCGACCCTGGCGTCGACGGCGAAGCCATCGCTGCGCGTGCTGACGGTGGTCTCGACCCGGACCGTGCCGTCGGCGAACCTGGCCTCGATGACGCCGTGCCCGGGCTCGCGGTCGTTCCCATACTGGAACGAGAAGCTCTTCAGCTCGAGCGCGGCGAGCACCAGCTCGACGGGCTCCGGGGGCTCGACGACGTAGTCGCGAAGCCTGAGATGGCCGTCGCGCAGGGCGGCCTGATCGACCACGACGTTCCACGGCCTTCCCGGTGCGGCGGGCGTCGCCTCCGGCTTGGGCGGGCCCTCGCGTACGGCGGGTACGACGAGGGCGCCGTTCTGCAGGCGATCGACGTTCACGGCGAGGCCCTCGAGCGCAAAATCCTTGACGCGCAGCGTGCGGCGGAGGAGCGGCAGCCAGCCCACCTGCACGTACAGCCGGCGGAAGGCCACCAGCGGCGGGTCGGTCGGGCCGGCTCGCTCGGCGCGCAGCGCCACGTCCTTCAGCGCCGCTCCGCCGAGGAGGAGCCAGAGGTCGACGCCCCCCACCGTGAGCCGTCCGGCGAGCGCCGCGTTCCCCTGCGACACGATGACCGAACGGAGGACGGGCGGAAGCGCCACGCGCACCGCCACCGCCAGTGCGAGGAGGACGAGAACGATCCGCACGCGGCGGCGGGCGAGCCACGAGGACCAGCCTCCCCGCCCGCGCTCCGCCGTGTCGCCCGCGCCCGGCACCCGGCCGTCGATCATAGGCGAGCGGGCGCGCGGGCGCCACGTTCTCGGTTTCACTTCGTGCCGGGTTGCGCTAGGGATGCCGGGCGGTGTGGCCTCACGTCCTCGCATGAAGCTGGAGCCCGGCGTCTCCTTCCTGCGCGAGGTGGTCACGGAGTGGCGCAAGGACGACGCGCTCAGCCTGGGCGCCGCGCTCGCCTTCTATGCGCTCTTCTCGCTGGCGCCCCTGCTGCTGCTGATCATCGCGATCGTGGGCCTGGTCTTCGGACGCGCCGCGGCGCAGGGCGAGATCGTGGCGCGCGTCGGGGGCGCCGTCGGGCCGGAGGCGGCGAAGGTGATCGAGGGCATGATCGCGCGCGCGAGCGCGCCGGCTTCGGGCGTGATCGCCACCGTCGCGAGCCTCGCCACCATGCTGTTCGGCGCCTCGGGGGTCTTCGGTCAGCTCCAGGCCGCGCTCAACCAGATCTGGGGCGTGACCGCCGGCAGGCCCCGCGGCATGCGCGGCCTCGTCCGGCGGCGCGTCACCTCCTTCAGCATGATCCTCGGCATCGGCCTCCTGCTCTTCCTCTCGCTCGTCGTGTCGGCGGTCCTGGCCGCCGTGAACCAGCTCCTCGCCGAGCACCTGCCCGTGCTGAGCGCGCTGCTCCCGCCGCTCAACTTCCTGGTCTCCTTCCTCATGATCACCGCCCTCTTCGCCCTCATCTTCAAGGTGCTGCCCGACGCGCGCATGGACTGGCGGGACGTGTGGCTCGGCGCGGCGGTGACCGCGCTCCTCTTCACGCTCGGGAAGACCCTGATCGCCCTCTATCTCGGGCGGACGGGCCGCGCGTCGGTCTACGGCGCCGCCGCGTCGCTCGTCGTGCTCCTGCTGTGGGTCTACTACTCGGCACAGATCCTGCTCGTCGGCGCCGAGTTCACCGAGGTGTACTCGCGTCGCTACGGCTCGCGGCGCGCGCAATAGGTGGCGGCGCGCGGGCGACTAGCGCTGCGCGCACACGCCGAGCGTGCCGAAGCGGACGGCGCGCGAGTACGCGATGACCCGCAGCCCGTGGGGCCCGAACTCGCCGAGCGCCGCGTAGCCCTGGTCGGTGCTGACGCTGCGGGACCAGTCCCACGCGGCGGTGAGCAGACGCTCGCCGTGGACGCGCTCCCAGAGGAGCGTGTCGAAGGCGATCTCGGGCGCGCTCCGCCGGCGGGGACGGTCGGGCGGCGCGGCGCCCAGCACGCGCTCCTGATCCGCGTAGGCGCGGTTCAGCGTCTCGCCGAGCGGCTCGCGGCGCACCAGCCACCAGCCCGCCGTACAGGTCTCCTCGGCGGCGAAGGGCTGGTCGTCGATCGTCCACTCGGGCCGGAGGAGGTAGCCCACGCCCTTGTGCACGGCCGGGTCGAGGCCGGCGCGGAGGCGCGCGGCCAGGCGCAGCATGGTGAGAGGCCCCTCGGGATCGCGCGGCACGCGCAGCACGAGCATCTCGCCCGCGGCCCGGGCGCGCTCGAGGTCGGCCGGGCCGCAGGGCAGACGCGCCGCGGCCTTCTGCTCCGCCGGGGTGAGGACGGCGAGCGGGTCGAAGCCGAGCGCGGCCGTGATCTCGCGCGGTCCCAGGACGGCTCCCCCGAGCGCGCGGGCGGCGGCGTCGAGTCCTTCGATGTCACGCGGCACCGGCGCATCTTCGGTCGGGGGCCGGATCAAGTCAATTCGAGCGCGCCCGTTTGCCGCTCGCGCTGCCCCTGCGGTAGCCGCTCTTCAGCTCGGCCGTTCGGCGAGCCCGTGCGTGAGGGCGAAGAGCGCGGCCCGGTACGGCGACTCGGGGAGCTCCGCGAGCGCGGCCAGCGCGGCGTGGATGTGGGCGCGCGCCCGCTCCGCGACGGCGGCGAGGACGCCGGTGCGGCGGATGCGCGTGAGCCCGGCCTCGATGTCGGCGGCCACCAGACGCTCGCTCGCGAAGAGGCGCGCCAGCTCGGTGTCGCACGCGAGCGCGAGCACGATCGGCAGGGACGGGTTGCCGTCGCGGAGATCGATGCCGCGCGGCTTGCCGGTCACGGCGGGCTGGCCCTCGACGTCGAGCAGGTCATCGCTCACCTGGAAGGCGAGGCCGACGTGGCGGCCGCACGAGCCCATGGCGTCGAGCAACGCGGCCGGCGCGCCGGCCAGGTGCGCCGCCGTGCGCGCGCCCGCCGCGAACAGCGAGGCCGTCTTGCGCTCGATGATCTCGAGGTAGTCGGCGATGGTGACGGCGGGATTGTGCCGGAAGCGCCCCTGCATGACCTCGCCCTCGGTCAAGCTGATGCACGCCTCGGCCGCCCAGCGGATGACCTCGGCCTCGAAGCGCGCGCAGAGCGCGAAGGCACGGCTGAAGAGGAAATCGCCCGCGACCAGCGTGTCGGCGACGCCGAAGGTGGTGAGCGCCGAGGGCCGGCCGCGGCGCGTCTCGCCCCGGTCGATGATGTCGTCGTGCAGGAGGGTCGCGGAGTGGATCAGCTCGAGCGCGACCGCCGCCTCGATCGCATCGTCGCGCCGCCCGAGCGGCCGCCCGCCCGCCGAGGCGTGGTAGACGAGCAGCACGACGAGCGGGCGGATGCGCTTGCCGCCTGCCCGGACGAGGTGCGTGGCGATCGCGTGCAGGCGCTCCTCGCGCGCGTGCAGCTCGGCGTCGAGCCGCGCCTCGACCCGGACGAGGTCCTCCTCGATGGCCGGCGGGAGGGGCGGGGTGGCGATGGCCGCGGCGCTGTGGGCGAGGGGGTTCACGGCGGAGGCGAGGCGACTCAACGAGAACAGGCCCGCAAAGTCAAGGACGGGTGCCGGCGAGGGCGTGGAAGGGCGCCTCGAGCAGCCCTCCGAAGCGGTGATGGTCGCCGCAACGTTGCGCTGGCGCGAGGCCGCGGCTAGTGTCCCGCCTGCATGGCGGAGCTCACGCCCGAGCGGGTGCGCGAGGCGCTCCGCACCGTCCTCTTCCCGAACTTCCGGCGCGACCTCGTGACCCTCGGCATGGTGGGCGAGGACGTCGTGATCGACGGCGACACGGTGCGCTTGCACGTGCGCCCGGGGACCGACAAGCCGGAGGTGCTCCAGCAGCTCGCGCGCGCGATCGACGCCGCGCTCCGCCGCTTGCCCGGCGTCGCGCACGTCGACCTCCACTTCGCGCGCGCCGAGGAGGGGAGGGGAAGCGATCCCTTCGCGCAGCGCGCGGCGCTGCCCGGCGTGGCGCACATCGTCGCGGTGGGGAGCACGAAGGGCGGGGTCGGCAAGTCGACCGTGGCCGTGAACCTCGCGCTGGCGCTGGCCGGCGAGGGTCGCCGGCGCGTCGGGCTCGTCGACGCCGACGTCTACGGTCCGAGCCTGCCCATCATGTTCGGCACGGACGCGCGCCCGCGCGTCGGGCCGGACAAGCGCATCCATCCCCTCGAGCGCCACGGCATCAAGCTGATGTCCATGGGGTTCTTCCTCGACGAGCAGTCGCCGGTCATCTGGCGCGGGCCGATCGTCATGGGCATCGTGCGGCAGTTCCTGCGCGACGTGGAATGGGGCGAGCTCGACCTCCTGGTCGTGGACCTTCCGCCCGGGACGGGCGATGCGCCGCTCACGCTGGTGCAGCAGGTGCCGGTCGCCGGCGCGGTCATCGTGACCACGCCGCAGGACGTGGCCCTCCTCGACGCGGGCCGGGGCATGGCGATGTTCGCGCAGGTGAACACGCCCGTGCTGGGCGTGGTGGAGAACATGAGCGGCTACCTCTGCCCGCGCTGCGGGACGGAGGATCCGATCTTCGGCCAGGGCGGGGCCGACGCGCTCGCGGCCCGCTTCGGCGTGCCCGTGCTGGCGCGCATCCCGCTCGTCCCCGCCCTGCGCGAGGGTGGCGATGCCGGGCACCCGCTGGTGGCCGCCCAGCCGGAGCACCCGGCGAGCCGGGTGTTTGCCGCCCTCGCGGCGCGGGTGGCCGAGGCCCTGGCCGCGCCCGCCTGAGCGGGGCCCGCGCCGGGTGTCTCCGAGCCTGCGAGCCCGAGTGCCCGTCGACTGCTGCGCGCCGAACCCCGACGATCCCGAGACGGAAGCGCCGCTCCTCAGCAAGGCGCACGCGATCCACCCCGAGCACGACTTCCCGCCCGACTTCCCGTCCCGCTTCCACGAGAAATAGAGCACGCGCGCCGGATCGGGCGATTTACAGCCCTCCCCCCGTTGAGTATATGAGGCGCGCCCGTGCGCGGGCTGGCGGCGGCCGCGCACGCGAGTGAGGCGTATGGGGAAGATCACGATCGGCATCGTGGGGGTGGGCAACTGCGCGAGCAGTCTCCTGCAGGGCATCGAGTTCTATCGCGCCGCCGACGAGAAGACCGCCGACGCGCACGTCGGCCTCATGCACGACGACGTGTGCGGCTACCGCCCGAGCGACATCGAGGTCGGATGCGCCTTCGACGTCGACCAGCGCAAGGTGGGTCAGCCGCTCGACGTGGCTGCGCTCGCGCCGCCCAACAACACCCGCGTGCTCTACCCCAAGCTGCCGCGCTCGAGCGTGACCGTCGAGATGGGCCCGGTGCTCGACGGCGTGGCCGAGCACATGCGCGAATACCCGCCGGAGGAGGCCTTCGTGGTGGCGGAGCGTCGGCCGGCCGACGTGGTCGAGGTGCGCCAGGCGGCGACCGAGCACTACGCGCGCGCCTGCCTCGAGGCCGGGGTGTCGTTCGTCAACTGCATCCCCGTGTTCATCGCCTCCGATGCCCAGTGGGCCGCCGAGTTCGAGCGCCGCCGCATCCCGATCGTGGGCGACGACGTCAAGTCGCAGCTGGGGGCGACCATCGTGCATCGCATGCTGGCCAAGCTGTTCGACGATCGCGGCGTCGTGCTCGACCGGACCTACCAGCTGAACACCGGCGGCAACACGGACTTCCTCAACATGCTGAACCGGGCACGCACCGGCGCCAAGCGGCGCTCGAAGACCGAGGCGGTGCAGAGCGTGCTCCCCAGCCCGCTGCCCCGCACCCGCATCCACATCGGGCCGAGCGACTACGTCCCCTGGCAGCGCGACAACAAGGTCTGCTTCCTGCGCATGGAGGGACGCGGCTTCGCCAACGCGCCCATCGAGCTCGAGCTGCGGCTCTCGGTCGAGGACAGCCCCAACTCCGCCGGCTGCGTGATCGACGCCATCCGCTGCTGCCGCGTGGCGCGGGATCGGAAGATCGGCGGCCCCCTCCTGAGCGTGGCGGCGTACCTGATGAAGCACCCTCCGCGCCAGCTCACCGACGATCTCGCCAAGGAGCGGGTCGAGGCCTTCCTGCGCGGGGAGGTCGAGCGCTAGTGTGGTGTCCGCGAGGTGGCTGGTCGCGAGAGCGTCGAGCCGGGAGCCGAGGCGGGCGAGCGCAGCGACGACCGACGAGGCGTAGCCTGAGCTACGCCGCAGGAGGGAGGAGCGAGCACGCCCGCCGCAGGCCCTGGATCGACGCTCGCAGTAAAGCCATCTCACGGACGCCACACTAGTGGGACACTAGCGGTGGCGCCGGCCTGCCGGCCGGGGACGGCCGCGGCCGCGACCCTGGTGGTTCTGGTGACCGTGTGGCTCGCCCTGCGCGGGCTCGCCCGCATCCCGCTGGCGGGCGCTGCGCCGGGCCCCGCCGCCCCGCTCGTCGGCCCGCGCGTGCGCGCCTGGTACCGCGGCCTGCTGGCGCCGCTCGCGGACGTGCTGGTCGGGGCGCGGGTCCATCCCGACGCCGTCACCTGGGCGCAGCTCGCCGTGAGCATGCTCGCGGGGGCGGCGTTCTGGGCGGGATGGCTCTTCGTGGGCGGCTGGCTCACCATCGTCGCCGGCACGCTCGACGTCCTCGACGGCGGCGTGGCGCGACAGGCGGGCGTGGCGAGCCCGCGCGGAGCGCTGGTCGATTCCCTGGTCGACCGCTGCGCGGAGTTCGCGACCTTCCTCGGCCTCGGCGCCTTCTTCCGTGACAGCTGGGTCCTCCTGGCCCTCGCCGTGGCATGCTTCGGCTCCTTCATGGTGAGCTACACCCGCGCGCGCGCCGAGGCGCTGGGCGTCGACGTGCAGCTCGGCAGCGCGCAGCGGCCCGAGCGCTACCTGATCCTCGGCTGCGGCGCGTGGCTCTCGGACCTGGTCGCACACCTGACCTGCGAGCTCACAGGGCGCGCGACGCACGTCGTCCTCGCCGCGGCGATCGTCGTGCTCGCCGGGCTCTCGGCGTGGACGGCGCTCGAGCGGGCGCGCCTCGCCGCGGCGGCGCTCCGGCGGGCGGCCCCATGACGGCCGGCGCGTGGCGCCCGCTCGGCTTCCTGGTGCTCATGCTCGGGTTCGGGCTCCGGCTCGACAGCGAGTGGCAGGGGCTGGCCACCGCGCTGCTCGTGTGCGGCGCGGTCGCCGCGAGCGCGGGCCTGTGGGCGCTCGGGCGGGAGGCGGCGAGCGGCGCTTTCGTCCCGCCGGCGCGCAGGCGATAATGCGCGCCGGCCCGAGGGGCCAGGGAGGAATCGTCTGCGCAACGCGCTCCGTCTGACCGCCGGGATCGCCGTCTCGCTCGCCTGCCTCTACTTCGCCACCCGCGGCACGGACTGGACGCGCGTGGGCGCCGTGCTGGTCGCGGCGCGCCCGCTGTGGATCGTGGCCGTGACGCTGGCGAGCCTGGCGACGGTGTACATCCGGGCGCAGCGCTGGCGTGTACTGCTGCGGCCGGTGGGTGACGTGCCCCTCTATCCGGCCCTCTCGGCGACCGCCATCGGCTTCGGGGCGAGCGCGGTGCTGCCCTTCCGTGTCGGGGAGCTCCTGCGCCCGGCGCTCCTCGGACGGCGCGCAGGCGTGCGCATGAGCGCCGCGCTCTCGAGCGTCGTGCTCGAGCGGCTCTTCGACATGCTGCTCGTGATCGGCTGCTTCCTCGGCGTCGCGCTCGTCTACCCCGAGGTGCCGCCCGACATGCGCCGCGGCGCGATCGGGCTGGCGCTCGCTGCCGTGCTCGGCTTCGTCGTCCTGGCGCTCATGCAGCGACACCGTGCCCGCACGGAGGCCGTCCTGGGACGGATGCTCGGGCGGCTCTCGCCGCCCTTCGCCCGCCGGGTCGCGCCGCTGATCGCCTCCTTCATGAACGGCCTGGGCGGCCTCGCCGACCTGTCGACCGTCTTGCTCGTGCTCGCCTATTCGGTCTACCTGTGGGGCGTGATCGCGCTCACCTATCTCTTCTCCTTCCTGGCGCTCGACGTGCACGTGCCGCTGGTCGCCGCGTCGCTCGCCACGGTCGTGGTGGTGGCGGCCATGATCTTCCTGCCCCAGGCCCCCGGGTTCGTGGGCACATGGCAGGCGGGGTGCGTGCTCGCGCTCAGCTGGTTTCACGTGGGTCACGACGTCGCGGTCGGCTACTCGCTCCTCACCTGGGTCATCCAGATGGTGGTCAACATCGCGACCGCGGGCATCTTCCTGGCGCGCGAGGACCTCCCGCTCGGGCGGCTGCTGCGGCTCGCGGCGCGCGAGGCGCCGGCGGCGGGAGCGGAGGGTTAGGCCGATGCGGCTCGAGGGACGCACGGTCGTGGTGGGCCTCACCGGCGGCATCGCCTGCTACAAGGCGTGCGAGGTGGTGCGGCTCCTGGTCGGCGCCGGCGCACGCGCGCCGGTCATCATGAGCGCGGGCGCGCAGCAGTTCGTGACCCCGCTCACCCTGCAGACGCTCTCCGGGCAGCCGGTCGCGACCGACACCTTCAGCCTGACGCAGGAGTCCGAGATCGGGCACATCCGGCTCGCGG
>WNGD01011650.1_pt1 | contig 12859 bp, 10 predicted proteins | sample 5400671 | NCBI WGS metagenome assembly WNGD01 (sample SAMN13153369, study PRJNA577476) | soil metagenome | isolation source: 40 cm soil or saprolite under grassland replicate 2 | place: USA:California | collected 2016-06-15
ACTCCCTGTTCTACGCCTCGGTTCTTTTCCTGATTGCTGCCGGCCTCAGCCTGATCTTCGGTGTCATGCGCATCGTGAACATGGCGCATGGCACATTCTACGCCGTCGGCGCATTCGTCACCGCCTGGCTGGTCGGGCGCGCCAGCGCGCTCGGCGTGCCCGCCGCAGGGACCTTTCTGCTCATCCCGGTCGGCGCCGGCGCCGTCGCCCTGCTAGGCATCGCGATCGAGCCGCTGTTGCGGCCGTTTTATCGGCGTGCCGAGGAATATCAGCTGCTCGTCACGTTCGGCCTGCTGCTGATCCTGGAGGACGTCATTCGCTTCCTTTGGGGCGGCTTGCCGCTGTCCGCCGATCCCGTCATGGACGTGCTGCCCAGCGTCCGGTTCGGCGGCCTGATCTATCCCGGCTACAACCTCGTGGTGATCGCGATCGGAGTTGCCGGCGCGATCGGCCTATGGGCGGTGATCTATCGCACCAAATTCGGCGTCATGTTGCGCGCCACCTCGCAGGACCGGCGCATGGCCTCGGCGCTGGGCCTCAATGTCGGGCTGGTCTACGTTTCCGCCTTCGCCATCGGCTGCTTCATGGCCGGCCTCGGCGGGGCCATCATCGTGCCGACCCAGACCGCGGTGCTCGGCATGGGCATCGACGCGCTCATTCTTGCTTTCGTGGTCGTGGTCATCGGCGGCCTCGGCAGCCTGCAGGGCGCCCTGGTCGGCGCGCTGATCGTCAGCTTCGTGCGCACCGCCGGCATCCAGTTCTTTCCCGAGGTCGAGCTCGCCGTGCTCTATCTCATCGCGGCGGTGGTGCTACTGGTTAAACCGACCGGACTGTTCGGGACCGCGTGATGACAGCCGACGTCAGCAGCGTGCAGCCCAAACTGCTGCTGTTCGCCGCCGCGGCCGTCGTCCTCATCCTGCTCGCGTTGCTGCCGCCTTTTATCGGCCTCTACCAGACGCAGCTGCTCATCTATGGTCTGATCGCCGCCATTGCCGCGCTCGGGTTCAATCTGTTGCTCGGCTATACCGGGCTGCTGTCGTTTGGTCACTCCGCCTTCTTCGGCATCGGCGCCTATTCGGTCGCGTTCCTGCTGCGCGACGCCGGCATCCGCTCGATGGAGCTCTACATCTTGATCGGGCTGCCGGTCGCGGCGCTCACGTCGGCGCTGTTCGGCTACATCTGCGTCCGGCACACGCGCATCTTCTTCGGCATCCTGACGCTCGCCTTGTCGCAGGTGCTGTGGACCCTCACCTACAAGTTTTTCTGGGTCACCGGCGGCTCGGACGGGCTGCGCGTGGCGCGGCCGACATTGCTCGCCGGTATGGTCAGCTTCACGGGGCGTGATGCGTTCCAGCGATTCATCAACGGATATTATTATTACGTGCTCGCCGTGTTCGCGATTTGCGTGGTGATCATGTGGGTGATCGTGCACTCGCCCTTCGGGAAGGCGCTGCAGGCCATTCGCGACAACGAAACGCGCGCCGCCTTCCTCGGCTTGCGCATCAGACGGTTCCGCTGGGTTGCGTTCCTGATTTCCGGAACGTTCACGGGACTCGCGGGAATTCTCTGGGTCCCGCTCAATGGGCTTACGACTCCCGAAGTTCTGTATTGGCCGTTCTCGGGCGAGATCGTGTTCATGACGCTGCTCGGGGGTTTCCGCAACTTCACTGGTCCGATCGTCGGCGGCATACTCTTCACCTACCTCAAGACCTACGCGGTCGCGGCCACCGAATATTGGCAGCTTTTGCTCGGCGTCGTCCTCGTGCTCCTGGTCATGCTGTTGCCGACCGGCATCGTGGGCGCGATCTCGGCGGCGGCCACCAAGCTGCGGTGGAAGGAGAAACCGGCGTGATCCTTCTCGAGACGGTCGATCTCAGCAAGCAGTTCGGCGACGTCCACGCCTGCGATCGCGTGAATTTCACCGTCAACAAGGGCGAATTTCTCTCGCTCGTCGGCTCGAACGGCGCCGGCAAGACCTCGCTGGTCAATCTGATCAGCGGCCACCTTACGCCGGACAGCGGCCGCATCCTGTTCGAGGGCAAAGACATCACCTTCGCCAAGGTCTATGAACGCATCAGGGCGGGCATCGCCCGCAGCTTCCAGATCGTCAATCTGTTCGACGCGCTTACCGTTTTTGACAACGTCGCGTTGTCGATTTTCTCGCGCGAGCGCAAGATCGCAAAAATCGCGACGCTTGCGGACCGCGACCGGGACGTCCGCCGCGAGACCTTCGACGTGCTTGGCCAGTTCGGGCTTGCCGACAAGAGCGCGGTGCCGGCCGGCGGCCTGGCGCAAGGCGAGCGCAAGCTGCTCGACGTCGCCGTCGCCTATGCGTTGCGCCCGAAACTGCTCTTCCTCGACGAACCGACCAGCGGGGTGAGCACACGCGACAAGACGCAAATCATGGACACCGTATCCTCGGTCGTGCGTGCTGGCGCGGTGACTGCCGTCGTCATCGAGCACGATATGGACGTGGTGTTTCGCTACTCGGACCGCATCGTGATGATGCACGAAGGCAGATTCCTCGCCGACGGAACGCCGGAAGCGATCAAGGCGAACAGGGACGTCGCCAACATCCTTCTCGGCGTGCCGCTCTCGGCTTAAGACGGCGAAGGACGAGCAAGTGCTGCTGGAGGTCGAAGCCATAAATACCTTCCGCGGGCCCGCGCACATCCTGCGCGGCGTGACGCTCAACGTCGGCGACGGCGAAGTTGTCTCGCTGGTCGGGCGCAACGGCGCCGGACGCACGACCATCATCGAAAGCATCATGGGCCTGCTGCCGGTGCGCTCGGGTCGGATTCGCTTCCGCGGCGAGGACATCGCCAAAATGCCGCCGCACAAGCGCGCCAAGCGCGGCATCGGCTATGCGCCCGAGAACGCCGGCATCTTTCCGGAGTTGACAGTCGCCGAGAACCTCATGATCAGCCGCTGGATGTCCGACAAGACCGCGCGCGGCGCCACCGGCGGGATCGATGCCGAGGCGCAGGCGCTCACCGTTTTTCCCGAAGTCGCCAAGTTCATGAACCGGCCGGGGCTCAACCTCAGCGGCGGGCAGAAGAAGATGGTGTCGATTGCGCGCGCGATGGCGCTTGCGCCATCGCTGATGATCCTGGACGAGGCGTTCGAAGGCCTGGCGCCGGTGGTGGTGAAGCGGTTTCGCGACGCCGTCATGATGATCAAGGGCTTGGGCATTTCGCTCTTGCTCGCCGAATCAAACCTCACGAGCGCGGCCGCTATCGCCGACCGGCTCTACGTCATCGATCGCGGTGAAATCATCTTCCACGGCACGCCACCGGAAGCGCTGGCGAACGACACCGTGATGCGGACGCTGCGCGGGTGAGATTGCGTCGGCCTGCAAGCTGTCCTGCCGGTGGATAAGGATTCGAACCGGACATGAACCGGCTTGCTGCAGTGCTCCTCGTGCTCGGCGCGGCTGCCATCATCACCGTGGCCCGGGGCGGGCACGAGTTGCCTATCTATCCTTCGTTTTATCCGCACGAGATCGAAATCAGATCGCTCGCTCCCGAGGACGCGGTGCAACCGCTGCGCGATGGCATGATCCAGGCCTATATCGGCCGCGGCTTGGGCTTTTCAGCGACGCCGGCGGCCGACATCCGTCCCGTTGAATCGCTCGGCTCATTCATCGTCGTGCGCACCAACCCGGGCTCGGCGCGCGTGCAGGACGATGCTGCGGCATGCGGTGTTGTCGGGACGGTGGTGCGCGCGCTTGCCGCGCAAAGCGATTTCGTTCCGCATCCCTACCCGGTCACGCCGTTCCACGGCGACTATCTGCATCATGCCGACCTCGCGGCGGCCGCCGCGGCGCGCGTGTCGGAGTCCACAGCGCCGACCGGCGATCTCAAGATCGCCGCGCGCGGTGGTCTGGCGCAAAGCCATCCGGATTGGTCCGCGCGCGAGGCGGACTGGGATGCCGAAGTCACCGAGATCGATGCGGCGGAGCTCGTGGCCTCCGCAATGTTTACGGTCAACGGTTGGCTCGCGCCGCCGTGGGTACGAACCGGCTGGTTCCACGCCGAGCGTCTCCTGGCCGATGCGGCGAGTGAGCCCGCCCGCAAACAGCGCATCGATTCCGATCTGCAACGGCTCAAGGCCGGTAATTTCACGACCCTGGTGGAGCGCATCAATCTCGAGCGCGACCTCGTCACGCTGTTGACCAGCGGCTGCCGGAAACTCGTCGCCGGCTACACGGTCAAGCGCGAATACGTCAACGTCGAGTTCTCGGCCGGGATCGAGAACATCGGCTACGATTCGCTTACGGGCCTTCATTCGCCGATGTTCATCCGCACGGTGAAGCTCAAGGACTTCCCCTGGAACGGATGGCTCGCGCTCGGCATCGACGGCAAACCCGCCGCCGCCTGGAATCCGATCGGCGGCATGACCGATCCGTTCGGCCGCCTCATGGGCTTTGCCGTCGGCGACCCGGCCCTGCTGCCGTCACCCTATGAAGCTCGCTGGATGCTCAATCGCATTTCCGATCTACCTTCGGGGCGATGAATGAGTACACACATGTCGTCCTTTCGAATGCTGCGAGCATTGATGCTGGCGTTGTCTTTGAGCAGCGCGCTAATGCTGGCCGTCGACGCTGCGGAGGTCACCTATGCGCTGACCATTGCGAACGGCCGCGTCCCCGCCAATATGCGGCTCATTCGCGTCAAGCAGAACGACGTCGTGAAGCTTGAATGGCGCACGGACAAGCCGATAAGCGTGCACCTGCACGGCTACGACATCGAGCAAGAGCTCAAGCCGGGCACGGTCACGGAGATGACCTTCACGGCTCGCGCGACCGGACGATTCACGGTTGAGCCCCACATCGGGAAAACGCCGTCCGGCGGGCATGCGCACGGGGACGTCCTTGTCACCATCGAGGTCTATCCTTAGGCAGGCCGGCAGGCGCCGGGCGGCGGCTGCGCTGTGCGCGTTCGCGGCTGCCGTCGCGGTCGCAGGTCTGGCAACGCCGGCGAGCGCACACGGCTTCGGCCAACGCTACGATCTGCCGATCCCGCTCTCGTTCTACCTCGCCGGAGTAGCGGCGGCGGTCGTGGTGTCGTTCCTCATCGTCGGATTGTTCGTGCGGGAGGTGCCGCGCGTTCGCGCTTATCCGCGCATCGATCTCATCGCCACGCCGCTGGGTCGCGGGGTTGCGCGGCGACCAGAATCCCTACCGGAACATCGCGCCCACCATGGTGTGGATCATCGCCTGGGTCGGTTTCGCCTACGTTTCGGCGTTCGCGGGAAATATTTGGGCGTTGATCAATCCCTGGCGCACAATCTTTGAGTCGATCGAGACAATCTATCAGGGGATCACCGGGCGATGCGAATTCGGCCTGCGCCTATCCTACCCGGAGGCGCTCGGCGTCTGGCCCGCATTTCTTCTGCTGCTGGCGTTCGCGTGGATCGAGCTCGTTTACCCGAATCCGGCGGTGCCGCGAACCATCGCGTGGCTCGCCCTCGCCTATACCGTTCTCACCTTCGCCGGCATGATTATGTTCGGCCGCGAGCGCTGGCTGGATCGCGGCGAGGTCTTCACGGCGGTGTTCGGCACGTTCGCGCGCTTTGCGCCGATCGAGATCCGAACTGGGCCTCAGCGTGAAATGTGGCTGCGGCCTTTCGGCGCCGGGCTTCTCGACAGCGGCTCGGTGTCGATCTCGATGATGGCCTTCGTGCTGTTGCTGCTCGCGACCGTGCTCTACGACGGCGCCTTGGCCACGCCGGAATGGGGCAAGCTCGAAGGGACGATTGCTCCTTATCTTTCTGCCTTGGGCGACTTCAGGCTCGTGGCGATCAGAACGGCCGGGCTCATCGCCTTCTGGCTCATCTTCTGTGGTGCCTATGTCGGGGTCTGCGGGGTCATGAGCGCGGTCACCGAGCAGCGCTTGCCGCCGCTCGTCATCGCTCGCAGCTTTGCCTTCACGCTGGTGCCGATCGCGATCGGCTATCACGTCGCGCACTATTTCACGTTCCTGCTGATCCAGGGGCAATACATCATCCCCCTCGTGTCGGACCCCTTCGGCTTCGGCTGGAATCTGTTCGGGACCGCGGGCTATCGCGTCGACATCGCGATCGTCGATGCGCGTTTCGCCTGGTGGACCGCCGTGACCGCGATTCTCATCGGCCACATCGCGGCGGTCTATCTCGCGCATGTCAAGGCCATGCAGGTCCTCGATACGCGACGTCTCGCGTTGCGCTCCCAGCTTCCGCTGACCGCGCTCATGGTGGTCTACACCTTCGTGAGCCTCTCCATTCTCGCCGAGCCGATCGTCGAGCGCCGCGCGCCCGCGCAACCCATTACAGCCGAGATCGCCGTCCCGGAGGACGCGGTGCTGCCCGAGCCCGGAAGCGGTCGATTGCAGGCAGTGGGCGCCGGGACGATCGCCAAGCAGAAGCTGACCTACCGCGTGCTCGGCTCCGCCTTCCACGACGGCACGCGAATGACCGCCGCCGACGTGCTTTATGCCTACGCCTTCGCCTATCGCTGGGGCGCGCGCACCAACGGCGAAGATGCTCGCTCCGATCCGCTGGTCGCGGCGGCCACCGCGGTCATGCGCTCCCAGCTGCTGGGCGTTCGCGTCGTCGGCACCGACACGACCTCCAAATCCTTCCGGTTCGGCGACTTCGAATATGTGCGCGAGCTGCTCGTGATCGACGTCTATACCTCGGTCGCGCCGATCGATCCGGAGCAAGACGCGGTGGTCGCGCCGCCCTGGAGCACGCTGCCCTGGCATCTCCTTGTGCTCATGGAGGAAGCCGTCGCGCGCGGCTGGACTGCGTTTTCGCAATCCGAGGCCCAGCGCCGCGGCGTCGATTGGCTTGATCTCGTGCGCTCCGCATCCATGAATGAGCGGCTCCTCGGGCTGCTCGATACGTTTGAGCGCGAGGGATACCGGCCCGATCCGCTGGTCACGCTGGTCAGCGCGGAGGACGCCCGCAAGCGTTGGGCCGCGCTCAAAACCTTCTACACAGAGCGCGGGCACTTCCTGGTGACCAACGGCCCGTATCAGCTCAAGCGCTGGTCGGCCGACAGCGTCACGCTCGAGGCGTTCCGCGATCTCAGCTATCCGCTTGGTGTGGGTTCATATGACGCTTACGCCACCCCGCGCCGGGGATTCATCACCAAGGTCGAGCGCGACGGAGAACGGATCAGACTGTTCGGGGACATCGAACTCGTGCAAAAGCATCAGCGCAGCTACGACATCGTGCGCCGGCCGCTGCCATCGATCGCGGCCGACGCGCTCAAGCGGTCGGCTCCCGAATGCCGCTATCTCGTGACCGACGGCGAAGGCCGCGCGGTACTCGCGGGCCAAGTGGCACCCTCTGCGGATGCAACCTTCTCCCTCGATTTCACCGGCAAGCTGCCGCCGGGTCAGTTCACGCTGATCGCGCAGCTCATCGTCGACGGCAATGCGATGAACGCCGAGATTCAACGCATTCCATTCGAAGTTGCATCGAAGCCGTGATATTTGTAGCCCCCATGAGCGGAGCGAAATGCGGGACAGCTTGGTCCTTGGCACTACCCTCCCGGATTTCGCTGCGCTCATCCGGGCTACAGGCTGCCGCCCGCATTCATCGCCTTGGCGGTTTGGCCGCGAACTCGGAGCCGCGCACGCACATGCGCCCGCGCGGGTCCTGCCACAGCGTCTCGCTCGCGTGCAGATGGCCAAGCGCGCGCGCCACCGTGCGGAAGTCATAGGCGCAGAAGCGTTCCGCGATGTCGGTATAGTAGAGCGGTTCTTTGCCGATCGCGTCCAAGATCTTCCCCGCCAGAGCGGCCACTTCGGCATCGCCGCCCGCCAGGCCCGCCGCGTCCGGCTTGCCGTTGATATAGTCGCCGATCTTTGCCCGATCGGCGTAGGCGTAGGTAATGCGCTCGTAATATTCGCGCGGAATGCCTTCCGGGATGGTGGCATCGATGCCGACCTTGGCGCCGGTCGGCACCACGCCGTAGCCCTGCGGCAGGCTCGGATCGAGCGGCTTGGCGCGCGCATTGCTCACCACCATCACGTCCTTGTCGCCCTGCACGCGCGTGGCGATCGCCCACTCAACCTCGGTCGGGTCGAACACGTCGATGTCGTCGTCAACCACCACCACGTGCTTGAGGTCCATGACCGAGAGCGCGGCGAGCAGCGCGTTCTTGGCCTCCCCCGGCTGCTTCTTGATCGATATCACCGCGTGCCAGAACGCGCAGCCGCCGAGCGTGACGTTGATGTCCTTGACCTGCACGCCGGCGGTGCGTAGCGCCTGACGGATCGCGGCATAGCGCGTGGGCGCGGCGAGCCAGGTGTTCTCCCATGGCATGTGCAGATTGTAGTAGATCGCGTCCTTGCGCATCGCGATCGCCTTGATGCGCACGAGCGGGTTCCAGTGCAGGCCGCCCATCAGCCGCGTGAACTCGCCGAAGCGTCCCTCCGGCCAGGTCCATCCGGTCGGCAGGATCTCCGCCTCGAGCACGATCTCGGCGTCGGCAACATAGGGCAGGTCGATGGTCTCGCACGGCGCCAGTTCGACCGGCGCGTCGCGCAATCCGCCCGCGATCGCCATCTCGTCGACGCCGAGCGGCGCGCGATAGCCCGAGCCCGTGATTTCGATGGGATGGGTGCCGATCGAGATCGAGATCGGCAAAGGACGGCCGTTCTCGTAGGCGCGCTGGGCAAACAGGCGCATGTTGTTGGGCGTGACGATGTCGATGCCGGTGAGATTCTTTTCCTTCACAATGAAGCGGTAGATGCCGCTATTGATCCCGAGCTCGGGGTCGCGGGCGATCACCACGCCGGCGGTGATCATCGGGCCGCCGTCGAAAATCGACGACATGGGGATCGGCAGCTTGTAGAGGTCGACCTCCTCGCCGGCGACAACCACCTCGCGCGCCGGCGAGGTCTTGACGTATTTCGGCGGGATCGGGTGGTTGAGCGCCTGCGTGAGCTTGTCCTCGATTTCGCGGTAGGTCTCGCAGCCGAGCGCCATCATCGAGCGCTCGCGCGTGCGGATGAGACCGGAGACCACCGGGATGTCGTAACCGATCACGTTGTGGAAATAGAGCGCGGTCTCCGCCTGATCGACCAGCGTTGCGATGTGGCGGATGTCCACGGGCTGATGCAGGTCGACGAGCTCGCCGCTCTGCCGCAGGCGGTCGAGGAACTGGCGGAAATTTTCCTGCATCGAGGCGCTCCGGTAGGGGCGAGAGGTTGTTGGCGAGCGTGGCCTAAGCTACTTAGACCGGCGTCTGACCACAATCCAGCGTCGTAGCCCGCATGAGCGAAGCGAAATGCGGGAGGGTTTGGCGGTGGCACCCGGATTTCGCTGCGCTCATCCGGGCTACAGGCTGAGACATTATCGGCAAGGAACGAAACGGTGAGCGGCAACAAGACCATGAAAGCGCTCGTTCTGCGCAAACACGGCGGGCTCGAGGAGCTCTCCCTCGTGGACGACCATCCGGTCCCCGCGGCCGTCGCGGGCCACGTGGTGATCCGCGTACGAGCATCCTCGTTCAACTACCACGACGTGTTCACGGTGCGCGGCATGCCCGGCATCAAGGTGCCGTTGCCGGTCGTGCTCGGCCTCGACATGGCGGGCGAGATCGCCGAGATCGGCGCCGGCGTGACGGGCTGGACCGTGGGCGAGCGCGTGCTGGTCAATCCGCTCAACAAGGCGAAAGGTCTGATGGGCGAAATGCTCGACGGCGGCATGGCGGAATACTGTCTGGTCGCTGCCGACCAGCTCATCGCCATGCCGGCGGGCGTGAGCTTCGAGGAGGCGGCCGCCCTGCCGGTCGCCTACGGCACGGCGCACCGCATGCTGATCACCCACGATACCGTCAAAAGCGGCGACCGCGTGCTCGTTCTCGGCGCCAGCGGCGGCGTCGGCACCGGTTGCATTATTCTCGCCAAGCACCTCGGCGCGCATGTGAGCGCGTGCACCTCGAGCCCAGAGAAGACGCATAAGCTCAAGGAGCTCGGCGCCGACGAGGCGATCAACGTCCGCGACGTCGATTTCTCGAAATGGGCGATCGAGCGCTACGGCAAACCGCAGCGGCGCAGCTACGAGGGTGGCGTCGACGTGGTAATCAACTTCACCGGAGGAGATACCTGGCAGCCGTCGCTGCGCTGCCTCAAGCGCGGCGGCAAGCTTCTGGTCTGCGGCGCGACCGCCGGCTACGATCCGAAGGAGGATTTGCGTTACGTGTGGACCTTCGAGCTCAAGATCATCGGTTCGAACAGTTTTTATGACGACGATTTGCGCGCCCTCATGAAGCTCATTGCAGAAGGCAAGATGCGTCCCGTGATCGACAAGGTGCTGCCGCTCGACCAGGCGCGCGAGGGACTGCGTCTGATCCAGGACCGCGAGGTCATCGGCAAGGTCGTGGTGACGCCATGAGCGAAGAGCTCACCTTGGCGCGCGTGCAGGCGCTCGTCACTCGCGGCCCTTACCATCAGTGGCTGGGTCTCGAAGTCATCGCACTTCATGACGACGGCATTGAATTGAAAGCGACGTGGCGGGAAGAGTGGGTGGTCAATCCGGACCGGCGCTACACCCACGGCGGCATTCTCGCCACCCTGGTCGATCTCGGCGCCGATTGGGCCATGGTCAGAAAGAACGGCCGCGGCGTGCCGACCATCAATCTGCACGTCGACTATCATGCCGTGGCCATGCCTGGGGATCTCACCATCCGCGGCAAGGTGGTGCGCATGGGCGGCCAGTTCTCGACCTCGGAGGCGCATGTGTTCGATGCGCAGGGCAAGCTCGTCGCCAGCGGGCGCGGCACCTATCTCACCGCCCCGCCGAAGGGGTGATGGTCGCTTGAGCCACAGGCGCTGTCGATGAGCAACGGACGGTCCATGCTTGGCGGCGACATGATGCAGATGCCAAGTCTGTTCGTATGACTTCATTCACCAACCTCGGTGATCTCATCCGGCGCGATCGCGATCTTGGCAAAATCGCGGTCATCGATCTCGGCGGCGAGTTCGCGCGCGAGCTCAGCTATGGCGAGCTCGATGCCATGGCGAACGGCATTGCCCGCGCGCTTTTTAGGCGCGGCCTCGCGCGGGGCGATCGCGTGGCCATCCTCTCCGCCAATCGCGCCGAATATCTCGCCGCCTATTACGGCATCATGCGCGCCGGTCTCGTCGCAGTGCCGGTGAGCTTCAAGTTTCCGCGCTCGACCATTCATTTCATCCTGCGCGACGCCGACGCCAGGCTCGTGTTCTGCGACAGGTCGCGCGCGGAAGACTGTCCGCCGGATATTCCCGCCGTGCATTTCGGTGAAGACCGTGACCGCGGTTTTGATCGCGTCCTCGACGGCAGCGCCTTCGATGCCGTCGTGCCGCGTGCGCGCGAACCCGCAATGTTCCTCTACACGTCGGGCTCGACCGGGATGCCAAAGGGCGTCGTGCTCTCGCACCAGAGCCACATCTGGGTGGTGGAGACGCGCCTGACGGATGACCTCGCCCGCCACCGCTATCTCATCGCCGCGCCGCTCTATCACATGAACGCGCTGGCGCTCGCCAAGCTCGCCTGCGCCGCGCATGCGACCATCGTGCTGCTGCCGCAATTCACTGCTCCGGCCTATATCGAGGCGATCGGACGCTACCGCTGCACCTGGCTCACCGCGGTGCCGCCGATGATCGCCATGATGCTGCGCGAGAAGGAGCTGCTCGCGCGCACCGATCTGTCGAGCGTCGAGTTGATCCGCATGGGCTCGGCGCCGGTCAGTCAAAGCCTCATGGAAGCGATCCGCCGGGCGTTGCCGCACGTGTCGGTCACCAACGCCTACGGTACGACCGAGGCCGGTCCGGTCGTGTTCGGCCCCCATCCCCGCGACCTGCCGCAGCCGGACATGTCGGTCGGCTATCCGCATCCGAAGGTCGAGCTGCGGCTGGTCGACGGCGATGACCGCAACGCGCAGCAGGGCGTGCTGGAAATGAAATGCCCGGCGCTCATGAACGGCTATCACAATCGGCCGGACGTCCAGCCGCCGTTCACCGCCGACGGATTCTACATCACCGGTGACGTCTTCCGTCGCGACGCCGACGGGTTTCACTATTTCGTCGGCCGCAGCGACGATATGTTCGTCTCGGGCGGCGAAAACATTTATCCGAGCGACGTCGAGCGCATGCTGGAGCGTCATCCCGATGTCGCGCAGGCCGCCGTCGTGCCCATTGACGACGACATCAAGGGGCAAAAACCCGTCGCCTTCGTGGTCTCGAAGCCTGGGCGCAGCCCGAGCGCGGACGAGATCAAGCGCTTCGCGCTCGCCAACGCGCCCGCTTATGCGCATCCGCGCTTCGTCTGGTTCGTGGACGAATTGCCGCTGGCGGCCACTAACAAGATCGACCGGGCACTGCTACACGGACTTGCGCAGGAGCGCCTCGGCGGGACGACAGTCAAATGACTGTCGCCCCCTGCCCGCTCACTCCACCTTGAATCCTGCTGCTTTCACCACGGGGCCCCAGCGCGCGATTTCCTCGTCTATGAATTGCTTGGCCTTATCGGGGCTCGAATCGGGGATGGCCTCGAGACCGGAGGCGATCAGCACCTTCTGAAACTCCACGTCCGCCATTGCGGCACGGGTGGCCTCGGCGATGCGATCGACGATCGCTCTCGGCGTTGCGGCGGGCGCGAACAAGCCCAGAAACAACAGTCCGATCATGCCCGGCACCCCTTGCTCGATGGCCGTCGGAATCTCGGGTGCCGCCACCAACCGTTGCGCCGCGTTCACCGCCAGGATGCGGATTCTCCCGGTGCGGTGGAATTCGAGCAGCGGCCCGGTCACGTTCGGCGTCATCATCGGAATGTGCCCGCTGACGAGATCGCTGATTCCCGGCCCCGCGCCTTTGTATGGGACGTG
>WNGD01005071.1_pt1 | contig 12858 bp, 15 predicted proteins | sample 5400671 | NCBI WGS metagenome assembly WNGD01 (sample SAMN13153369, study PRJNA577476) | soil metagenome | isolation source: 40 cm soil or saprolite under grassland replicate 2 | place: USA:California | collected 2016-06-15
GCGCTGGCGCTCTTGATACCTTGTTGGAACACGGGGCACTTGGCGACCAGGGATTGCTGGGTGCGCCCAACAGCGATATCGACCAGCAATTGCAACAGATCTCTGCCGAACACGATGTCGAGGCGCAACTTGCTGCACTCAAGCAACAAATGCGCACTCAGGAATTGGTGACAGGCTTGGACACGAGCCTGGAGGAGTGCTTTTACTCCCCACTCACGATATGCAATTTGCGCATCGCACTATTCCTGACAAAAACATCACTGCACAGCGACGAGGAGACCTCCAAGGACCATCACGCTTGCACTAAGTAGGCGGCTCCTCAGCTGACCCTCATCCAAGAACCATCGTGCCCATAGGACGGTTAAGACGCTACTTAGCTTGAACAAGGCGGTGGCATACCCAACCAAACCAAGTGCAATAGCCGTGAAACCGAAGAGCGGAGCTACACCTGAGAGTAGGACAGCACTGCTCAATGCACGGGGATGCGCATGGAGACCCTTCCACACGCTGGCGGGCGCCTGGTATTCGCTGTTTCGGCGCCAGAGCCAGGCCGTTGGTGCGAGTAGGATGACCAGCAAGGCTGTTCCTAGCAAGGCCACCACCGGTCCACTAGGCGGGGACGAATGGTCAATGGCCAACTTTTCCAGCACTGTCGTCGTTCCCCACAGCGCACTTGCCAGAAGCGCGAGCAGGGTCCCAGGTTTGCGCATCAACACTCGTAGCGGGACGAGCAATCCCGTTCGTGCCTGTTCCACCTCTAAGAGATATGTCCCGAAGAGGATGATCGCCACACCAAGGCTCTGGCGAATGCCGGGGACCTCACCGAGTGTAACGGTCGCAATGAGCAGCGTGAAAGCTGGATTGAATGTGAGTAAGGGACTGACCAGAGAGGCATCCGCCTGAGCCAGCGCGGTGGTTGAGAGCAAGGTCGCTGCCCAGTTGAGCACCGCAGAGGCAAGCAGCGCAAGGACGAACACGTCATCGACGTGTGGTGCTTGCCATCGACACACGACGCTGAGATTTCCCGGCAAAACGTGGAGATGACATTGGGTAAAAGCCAGGGTTCCTAATGCCAGGATAGGCAGTGAGGCGGCATTGATGATCCAGGCCACTGCTGCTGGAGCAGCGTCACGTAACAGGTACTTATTGCAGATGGGAAGAAAGGAGGTCAGGACAGTCGCAATGAGAGCGAAGAGCGTGGACATGATGAGCCTGAATCATACTTTCACATGGCTAGTACTGACCCGTATTATACCATACGAGTCCAGTGACGCCTATGGCCAGCGCGTTGACCCTTGACATTTGTCACGCTCGAATCACGATAAACTTCACTTCCCCCAGACCCGCTCCATGGCTATACTCTCAAGTGAAAGCAAACCGTCGAAAGGACAAACACCTTTCCTCGGTCTATTGTGGAGAAGCTTCACATGAGTGAGGGGTTGACTCGTCTTCCTGCACCCGTGTGACGGCGGTGCGAACCTCGCTGGAGGGAAAAAGCTATGTTCGTCTTTGGCATCCCGCTCACCTTCTTCCTCCCGCTCATCGTGCATGTTCTTGCGGGTCTGACGACGGTGATCACCGGCATCGTGGCGTTCAGCATGCCAAAACGCCAAGGGCGTCATCCCCGTTGGGGAGAACGCTATCTGTGGGCCTACACCCTGGTGTTTCTGACGGCTACCATCCTGTCTGGAGAGTGTTGGTCGGTGGATGCCTACCTTTTCTTCATTGCGCTGGTGGGATATGGATTCGCGCTTGGTGGCTACGCGGCACGACGATTTCGGCGGGCACGCTGGATGCTGCGCTTGCTTGGGAAGAACTGGGTGATTGCCCATATTATCGGGATGATTGGGTCGTATATCGTTCTACTGACCGGCTTTTACGTGGACAATGCTCATCTGATACCACTGTTGAACCAACTGCCTCAAATCATGTTCTGGGTGCTTCCGACCTTGATTGGGATTCCGTTCATCGTACGATCTATCTCCCGCTATGCACCGAAAACCGTCATGCATGCACACTGATGGAACACGAAAGGAAGGATCTCTTGGCACGTCTCGAAGGGGTTTCACAGGGTAGGACCTTGCTCGCTCGTCTAGCCTTCTTCCTCTCCCGACGCAGCTATGGGCGCGTCATTTCACCTGCGCGGGTCTATGCACTTGATTCTGGTCTCCTGCTGGCCGTTGGACTGATGGAAGAGGTGCAGGAGCGAGTGAAACAGACGAGAGCACCCGTCAAGCAACTGGCCAGAATGCTGGTAGCCTGGCGCATTGGCTGTCCCTGGTGTCTCGACTTCGGCGCCCATACGAGCGAGAAGCTAGGAATTGCAGACGAGCAACTGGGCGCTCTACCGAACTACGAACACTCACCGCTCTTTACCGAAGAAGAACGTGCGGTACTGCGCTATGCTGAGGCTATGACCAGAACGCCTGTACGCGTGCCCGATGCACTGTTCGCTGCCCTCAAGGCACGCTATACCGATCGACAGATCTTTGAGCTGTCGGCTGCCATTGCCTGGGAGAATTTCCATGCGCGGGTGAACCTGTCAATAGCAACTTAAAACTCCTCAAAAGTGCCACTCCAAAAGTCTCCAGGGGTGAGGAATTTTTAGTTGGCACGAGTGAGTACCAGTCAAAAATTCCCCAGAACGCCTGTTCTCTGAAACGGTGTCCCTCCTTCTGCACCTACAAGTCTTCATATCGAGTGTTGGTCTCGCCTTGCCCACCCCCCTGTGTTCTTCGGGGGGTGGGAAGGCTCTCTTTCGCAGGCTTTGCCGCCAGGTCATGAAACACCCCGGCCTTGCGTTTCTCACGAAGGCGATAACTCTCGCCTCGAATGTTAATCGTCGTCGAGTAATGTAACAGGCGGTCCAACATGGCCGTGGCAAGGACATAATCCGAGACCACATCGCCCCATTCGCCATAGGATTTATTACTGGTCAGGATGATGCTGCCCTTCTGATACCGACGGCTAATCAGGCGAAAGAGAAACTGGGCTGAGCGCTGGTCTAGGGGAACATAGCCCATCTCATCCAGGATGAGCAATTTGGGCATGCAGAGCGCATGCAGGCGTCGGTCCAGTCGATCTTCTTTGACATCCTGTTGCACCAGGTCGACCAGGTCGGCGACGGTGAAAAAGACGACACTGATGCCTTGCATGATCGCGGCTACCCCAAGGCTGACCGCCAGATGCGTTTTCCCAACGCCCGGTGGGCCCAGCAACAAAATGTTTTCCCCATGAGCGACAAACCGAGCTGTCGCTAGTTCACGGATCTGCGCCTCATTGAGAGCGGGCTGAAAGGCGAAGTCAAACTGCTCGAGCGTCTTGACGAAAGGAAAGCGCGCCAGGCGGGTTTTCATGGTCACATCCCGCTCCACCCGGGCACTCACCTCGACGTCGAGCACGCGATCCAGAAACTCCACGTAGGTCCAACTCTCTTTGGCCGCTTCCTCGGCGAGTTGATCCAGGCGCTCTGGTACTCGTGTCAGCTTTAAGCGTTCCAGGATCGTCTGCAAGTGCTCATAGCGGTGCTCGTTCATGACACCTCCTGCAACACTTGGTCGTAGACGGAGAGCGAGCGGATTTCGACCACAGGCGCATCCCAGAACATCGTGCGATCAGCCGGTCGTATCTCTTGCACGGCGGAAGCCTGCTCGACCCGTGAGACAGGTGTCCCCAGTCCTCGGTAATGATCGGCCTGCACGCTGCGCTCTTGCCTGCCAAGCAGGACGCGATGGCGCGCCAATTCTTGCCCGACTTCCGAACAAATCACCAGCTCCTCCGCTTCGGTGATTTTGACCTGCAGCGTCTTGCGTGCATAGGCAGCGGGAAGCGAATAGAGATTGCCGCCGTAGGAGATGAAGCAATCCTTGCTACTTCTGCGGGTGAGGAGTACACTCGTATCATAGGTCAACGCCTTGTCTGCTGGTTGTAATCCCTCCGATCGCAGCCGCGTAAAAGGAACCTCACCGGTGGTGCCATGCACACGCGGATTGGCGATCGTGTTGATCCAGGCCAGCGCTTGCGCGTTGAGATCTTCCAGGTCCCGAAAATGCAAGCCCGGCCAGAAGTTTCCCCGCACGTATTTCACCCCATTCTCGACCTTGCCTTTCGTTTGAGGCCGATAAGGCTTGCAGGCCTGCGGAGCAAATCCTGCCACATCGGCAAAGTCCAGAAAGCGCGGGTTCCAATGCACGACATCCTCAGCATCACGCCACAGCACCACACTTTTGAGGTTATCGTAGAGCAACCGCTTGGGAACTCCTCCCAGGTACGCAAACGCATGCAGGTGACAGCGAATGAACCAGGTGGTATCCGAGCAGATCGTAAAGCGTACATAGCAGGCTCGCGACCAGCCCAGCGTCATGACGAAGGCGTAGAGCCGATAGGTGCGCCCGTGGTGCGTGATGAACCCGAAGTAGCCCCAGTCCACTTGTCCTTGCTCGCCAGGAGCTGTTTCAAAGCGGACCGAGCCAATCGGTTCCTTGTCTGGGCGCCGCTCATGCACAAATTCGCGCACCTTACTTTCTTTGCCAGGATAGCCCTGTGCTAGGATTTCGCCATAGAGCTTGCGCGCGTTGAGCACGCCTTCTGCTATGCGCTGCTCCAGGTAAGGGGCATAAGGATCGATTTTGCACGCCTTCACTTGACGTGGGGTCTTTGGCGGCAAGAGGTTAGGTGCGTTGACAGCCTGCCGAATGGTTTTGCGATCTCGTCCCGTCCGACGGGCAATCTCGCTGATCGAGACGCCCTTGCGATACATTTCTCTGATCATAAATCGTTCCTCGAGTGCTAACATGGGTTCCCTCCTTCAAGCATCGTGACCATGAAAGCCACGTTGCTTTGAGGATATCCCATGCTCCCCAGCTGGGGAGTTTTTCCCTGGCACTTTTGAGGATTATATCGCTGTTATTAACAAACCATGCCCTCGATCTGGAAGCCGAGGGTATGGCGAGCCAGATCTGCCTGGTGCCGGTTCAAGAAGAAACAGGAAGCGACACGTCCCCGCCGCAGCGTGAACTGGAGAGAGAGGTGGATCCATGACACACGAAGCCAGGGTTCTCTCCTATCAACAAGCACAAACCTTTTACGATTGGATGGGGGCGAAACAAGATTGGCAAGCCTTCTACGAGGAGAAAGCCACCCGCGATCTCATCGCGCATGCCTCCTTTGACAACGCGCAGGCAGTTTTCGAGTTCGGCTGTGGCACGGGAGCGTTTGCCGAGCGGCTGCTGGCTTCGCACTTGTCACCGCAGGCATGCTATGTCGCAGTCGATAGTAGTACGACTATGATCCGCCTTGCCCAGGCTCGGCTTGCACGCTTCGGCAGTCGTGTGACTGTCGAGCAGACCGCTGGGTCCCTCCCGTTCGCGGCGGCTTCCGGTTCGTATGACCGCTTTGTCTCAACCTACGTGGCTGATCTGCTCTCGGACTCCGACATAGCGCTGCTCCTTTCCGAGGCGCATCGCCTCTTGATTCCAGAGGGACACCTCTGTCTGGTGAGTCTGACACATGGGGCCACAGGGGTTGCTCATCTGGTGACCGGACTCTGGACACGTGTCCATGCCCGCTGGCCTGCATTGGTCGGAGGCTGTCGGCCCCTGTCCCTACGCCCATGGCTCCCTGTCACCCATTGGCAGGTGGGGTATCGCAATATCGTCACCGCTTTTGGCATTCCCTCGGAGGTCATCATTGCTTCGCTCAGATGACCACGAGGCGCTGAAGCGCATTTCCTACAGGAGAAGAACACGCCGATGAATACATCACAGCCGACCCAGAACGTAAGGCGCGCTTGGCGAAGTTTCGCACAGATGGGTTACCTGGTCGTCGCCATCCTCTTCGTTCTCTGTGTCCTGCTTCAAGTCTTCCTGGCTGGCGTCAGCATCTTTGTCTCTCCCTCCTGGTGGGAGATCCATAAGCGGTTCGGCGAGTCGTTTGGTTCCTTAACGATCCTGTTGCTGTTGCTCTCGATCGCTATGCGACCGCAGCGAAGCATCATCTGGTTGACAACGCTCTTGGTAGTCCTGTACAGTCTGCAATACGTCTTCATTGAACTCGCCTCTCGCCTGGGCGTTCCCTTGCTCTCTGCGCTTCACCCTGTCAACGCCCTGGTCATATTCTGGCTGGCCGTGACCCTGGGACGGTCCGTTTTTCGACAGAGAGGACGAAGAGGAGAGACAGGTGAGGGCGGGGCGGCACGCTCCCCGTCGTGAGCCGTCTGCTGCTGGAAAAGACACGACACGCACGCATATCATTTCCTGGCGCCTGTATGCACATGTAGTTGAACTAAGAGGAGATATCTGCTATGACGCTGCTTTTATCTTTAATCCTCATCGCAACTGCCCTCAATGGGGGGCTGGCGGGTGGCAGTTTGGAGACCTCCCTCGTCAAGCTCCCGACCCGCCACCGCATTGGCAATGTCGCCTATGCTACCTTTGCGCGAGGCAACGATCTGGGTAACGGGCGGGTGGTCTACCCAGTGTGGGCCATCAGCGCAGCCCTGTTCACCTTCATCGCCACAGGAATTGCCTATGCCCAGCACGCATTCCCGGGACTTTTGTTGCCGCTCGCTCTCGCATCGGGAACTTCCATTGGTCACTTCCTCACGACCTCCCAGGCCGCTCCGGTCATGCTCAGCCTCAAAGACACCCCAGATGACGAGGCGCTCTTGAAGCCGAAATTGGACCGGTTTGAACGGTGGCAAGCGGTTCGGGCGACGTTGCAGGTGCTCACGTTTTTCGTCCTGCTGTGGGCCTTGGTCGTGGCCCGCTAATGCAGGGTTCACAGGACAAGGAAGCATGTATGATGGACTATCCTCACTCATTCACCGCCTTTGCCAGGGCACAGTTCCTCTCGTTAACGACCTATCGCAAGAGCGGCGTGACTGTCGCCACCCCCGTCTGGTTTGCTTTTGCCGAGTCTACCGGGACTATCTATTTTGAAACCGAAGCCCAGACAGGGAAAGTCAGACGCATTCGGAAGACGGCTCGGGTCACGCTCGCAGCCTGCACTGGTCTTGGGAGAATCACTGGGCCAACAATGGAAGCCCGGGCGCGTCTCGTGAATGATGCCCATGAGATGCGGAGAGCTGAAGCGGCTTTAGCCTGCAAGTATGGTTTGAGGCGTAAGCTCGCTTCTGGCTTCCCCACGACCGTGCGCAAGCTCCTGCACAAGCCTCCCCTACAAACTGTCTATCTGGCCGTCGAACCATGCGGGCAAACGGGGGAGGGAAGCGTTCAAGCAGAGGAGTGAGAACGTGGTAGAATGAGGGGCGTGTGAGCGTGACTGTTTTGAGAGAGGAGCATGAAAACGATGAAGATAGCCGATGCGAAGCCAGCGGGAGCAAAGCGGTGGTATGCCTCCTGCCCAGGTGGGGGGCAAGAAGCAGGTGCAGTCATCGCATCCAGCGGGATCCCTTTCCATCTCTGGCGGCTCTACCAGCACTTCTGGCTGGCGTGTCTGCTGTTTCCTGTCGTCTCACTGGTCAGGAGTCCCGCTCCCCCGGCGCATCTGGCCATCGGTGTGTGGGCTCTGGTGTTCTTCGCGGCCAGCTATACCTGGCTGATGTGGCGTCACCCGATTGAGCGGGGTGCGCACACGCGCGATCGCCCCGCTCTGCAGCGTGCCCTCTTCACGGTGCTGGTTGCCCTTGCCCTCGCCCTCAACCTGATGTACGGCCTCAGCTTTCTCTGGCTCTTCATCGGAGTTGCTGCCATCGCAGGGGTGCTCTTCCCGCTACGCAGCGCTTTCGTGGTCGTCACCCTGCTCATGTTCCTCCCGCCCGTCATCAGCGTGGTCATGAACGGTGGTGTGAAGGGGATAGACTGGCCGCTGACCATTGCGCTCCTGCTGTTGGTGCGAGGACTGGGCCTGGATATGGTGGGCCTCGTCCGCCTGAGTAGCACCATTCGGGAACTTCATACCGAGCGCAGAGAGCTGGCCCGCCTGAAGGTCGAGGAGGAGCGGCTTCGTCTGGCGCGTGACCTGCATGATCTGCTGGGGCAGACCCTCTCCATGATCACTCTCAAGAGCGAACTGGCGAAGCACCTGATCGCGGAGAGCCCTGAGCGTTGTGCGCAAGAGCTCTCTGAGATTGAACGTGTGGCACGCCAAACGCTGCGTGAGGTACGTGAGGCGGTGGCCGACTACCGGCAGCCCCGCCTTGAGAGCGAACTGGAGGGGGCGCGCCAACTCCTCTCCGCTGCGGGGATCGACTACCAAATCCAACCGAACACTCTCGTCCTTCCTCCCGAGACGTCCGCCGTTCTTGCCTGGACGGTGCGCGAGGGGGTAACCAACGTCATTCGGCACAGCCGAGCGCGACACTGCGAGATCACGCTGATCCAGGGAAACGGAACAGTCGGTGCCGCAGTGATCAACGATGGGGGACGAGAAGCGCATGCAGAAAGTCCATCGGGGCGTCCCGGCCTGGGGCTCGCTGGCTTGCGGGAGCGTGTGAGCGCGCTGGGAGGACGTATGGAGGCAGGTCCTCTCACGTTGTCTGGCAAAGAACACTTTCGTGTCCGTGTGGAACTGCCCATACATCTGGGTGTAGAGGCACCAGTCTTACAGGAGGAATGCTCATGATCCGTGTGTTGTTGGCGGAAGACCAGGCGATGGTGCGTGGTGCGCTCGCGGCGCTACTGAGCCGGGAACAGGATATCGAGGTCGTGGCCGAAGTGGCACGAGGGGACGAGGTGGTGCAAGCTGCACTTGCGAGCCAACCGGATGTCGCCCTGCTCGACATTGAAATGCCTGGAGGCGATGGACTCGCCGCTGCACAGGCGTTGCGAACGGCGAGGCCCTCCTGCCGCAGTGTGATCTTGACCACCTTTGGCCGCAGCGGCTATTTGCGCCGGGCGATGGAAAGTGGCGCAGTGGGATTTCTGCTCAAGGACGCGAAAGCCTCAGAACTCGCCGTCGCCTTGCGCCGCGTGATGAAGGGTGAGCGGGTGGTTGACCCTGAGCTGGCCCTCTCCGCACTCTCCGAAGGAAACAATCCGCTGACTCCTCGCGAACGTGACGTACTCGCGGCCTCCCTCTTCGGGGCCAGTATGGCAGAGATTGCCACACAGCTTGTGCTGTCAGAAGGAACCGTCCGCAATCATCTTTCCACAGCCATGCAGAAGTTGAACGCACAGAATCGCATGGAAGCAGCACGCCTCGCAGAGCAAAAGGGGTGGTTGTGAGAAGGCAAGAAGACGAGGGAGACGTTGCTGGTCGTATTGGCTTGTCCTTAACAAATTGTTCTCCATACTCATGTATCGAACACGCAGATTTCCGTTCAATCCTCATCGCTCTACTTGTTTTTTGGGACCTGATCGTGTGTATTTGTATCAATAGAATTTGATACAAATACAATTGGAGGAATATATGAGCATCGCTCTCTCCACTGCCCGATCGCCTGGTTTTCTCAAGCTGCTGGCTCACGATGTCCGCTGGAAAATTCTGGTGTTGCTGTCGCGTTCCGACTACTGCGTTCAGGAAATTGTGCGCCTGGTTGGTCAGCCGCAGAATCTCGTGTCATACCATCTCCGCCGGTTGTATGACCAGCATCTAGTGACTGAACGACGCAGCGCTGCTGATGGTCGCGACATCTACTACAGCCTTGATCTCGATCTGCTACGCAAGCACTACTTTGCCGCTGCAGATGCACTGCACCCTGCTTTGAGCAATACGGCACCTGAGTTACGAGAGACGGCAGCCCAACTTCCTCGCAAACCAGTACGAGTGCTCTTCCTCTGTACCGAGAACAGTGCCCGCTCACAGATGGCCGAAGGTATTCTGCGCCACCTCAGTGCTGGGCGGGTTGAGGTGTTCAGTGCCGGTAGTCATCCTTCGAGCGTGCACCCGTATGCTGTGCAGGCTCTGGCTGCTATGGGCATCGACATAAGAGGGCAGCGATCAAAGCATCTGGACGAGTTTCGCGACCAATCCTTCGATTACATAGTGACAGTGTGTGATCGCGTTCGCGAATCGTGTCCCACCTTCCCTGGCGATCCGGAAGGTATTCATTGGAGTTTCATTGATCCGGCTGCCGTAGAGGGATCGGACAAGGACCGCTCCCGCGCTTTTGAACAGGTGGCGCTCCAATTGATGACGCGGCTGCGTTACTTCTTGATCCTGATTGAGCGTGAGAAGGGCGGAACACCCTGATGCTATGCCCGCGCGTCTCCTCTCCCGGCACACAGTACCGAGCGGAGTACGCGAAAGGTGGGAAGACCATGACAGACCGGTACGGCCAGATGACAGGTATAGAGCCGATACGTGTCCTCTTTCTCTGCACGCATAACTCGTCACGTTCGCAAATGGCAGAAGGTCTCTTGCGGGCACGTGGCGGGGAGCGATACCGCGTGTTTAGTGCGGGAACACATCCTCGTGCCGTGCATCCACTGGCCATAAAGGCGATGGCAGAGCTGGGAATCGACATCAGCGAGGCCGTAGGACATCGCGCAAAAGGCATCGAGGAATTTGCCGATCAGCCACCTATGGATCTGGTGGTCACGGTCTGTGATGAGGCCGCCGAGGAGTGTCCTTACTTCCCGAACGCACGCCAACAGAGGCACTGGAGCTTTCCCGATCCCAATGCGGTAACCGGCACCGAGGAGGAGCGCCTGGCCTTCTTCCGGAGAGTACGAGATGCCATCGCTACACAGATCGATGCATTCGTACGAGGGCAAGTTCTCTAATGAGAGAAAGAGGGAGAAGGATTTCTTCTCGTCGAATGCAACAAGGAGCGTATCTGGTGCCAAGAACGAATCTGGATAAAGGCTTACAGGGACTTCAGGCGCACCTGGTGCAGTTGGGTTCGCATGTAGAGGCTGCCCTGGCAGAGACCCTTCAAGCCCTGGAAACAGGGAACCACACCTCATTGCATGTGGTTATTGAAGCAGATGCCAGCATTGATGCTCTGAGCGCAGCGGCCGAAGAACAGGCGCTTCGGCTCCTGATTCTCCAGCAGCCGCTTGGCGGACAAGACTTGCGCTTGCTCACGGCAGCACTGTATCTCAGTAATCATCTTGGCCAGATTGAGGACGCCATTGTCGAAATGGCACAGACGCTGCTTCGGGTAGCCACGCTCTATCGGCAAACGGTTGGACTAACGCTCTATTCGGTGCATGCCAGCCCGGTGGATCAACAGGGTCGTCTCACCGATGCCTTCCTCTTGCGTGGTCTGCTCGTGCTCGGTGGAGAAATTCGATACATCCTTCGACAGGCTATGGAAGCATTTGTGCAGCGGGATGCAGTAATTGCCCGGACAGTGGGGAACGATCAGGATTTGGTAGAATTACGTTATGCACCGTTGTGTCGGGATATTCTGGACATGCAAGCGCAACACACGGCATTCCCTGCTGCTCAACGAGATGCTACCTTTGTCCAGCGGATCACCTATTTACTCTGGATAGCTCACAAGTTAGCTGAGATGGCAACCCACGTGCAGAACATCTGTCAACGCATTATCTTCATCGTGGAAGGGTAGGCAGATATTCATCGGTTCTGTTGCAAAAAATTTTGAGATCGAAAAAGAAGAATGCACTACCGGCCTCTTGGGAATGAATGAAGAAAATACGCACATCTTCGGTACAGCCCCATTAACTGGTGACGAGACGTAAGGCCCCCTTTCGTAACCGAAGCAGGGGACGCGGATGTGCTGGACGCCCTGACGCGCGTGGGCGATGAGCAGTGGCGCCTAAGCGTGGGCGCCCTCGTCGTTTCGGCTCAACCCAGGCAGGAGGAGCGACTTTGAAGAGGAGAACGTCCTTAACGATCCAGCGACGAGCGGTCAGCCCAGCGGCCATGGCCGGAGTGGTCGGCGCCCCAAAGTGTTTGGAGGAACTCAATGCGTCATGCACGACACAAAAGTTGTAGACACATCCAATGAGATACATCCCCGTCTCAAGCGCTTCCAGGCGCTGAGCAGCATGACGACAGCGACGAGTCAGGCTAGCCAACCGCTCGCGGAAGGTGGCATTCAACCGCTCGATAAAGGCGGTGTTCAGCACGCTGCCTCCTTTCGACTGCGTCAACACTTCCTGGGCCCGTTCGAGGATCCCGTGAGTCATGCGCCGGGTAATCTCAACCACGCGCTTTTGCCTGGTGTGCTTGATCACCGTAGCGATCAGCAGGTCTGGCCAGACAACGAGCGCGCTGCGTCCTCGTCCCACAGTTCGTTTGACCTTGTCGCGGAAGGTGCGCCGAATGCTGCCTGGATACGCCGCCCATCCGTCGGTACATACGAGCAGGGGACGCATGGTCTGAGCACAACGGCGCACCTGAGCCAACAAGCGATCAGCCAGCCCGCTGTCGCGTGTCCGGCTCACGACTCCAGCCAGCCACAGCCGTGTCGAGACCATCATGGCCAGCCCCATCCAAGCTGTCATACGCCGTCCTTTGACGCGGATTTCATCAGCCTGTACATGGACCAGATCAAGTCCGGCTTGCTCGACGACTGCTTGATGCAGCCTCTGGCAGTGGCGCCCCGCTCGATCTCGCCAGCTTGCTACCGTTCGCTCATCCAACCCGTAGGCGTGGACGATAGCCTGGAGTGGACAGCCATAGGCAAGCAGCGTAATGACAACGACAACCAGCTCTGTCGGCTTGCGCAGCCCTTCCACCATGGTTCCTCTCCTCGCACTGAACGTGTGACCACACACCCGACAACGATAGCGCTGCCTCGTGCGATCATGGATGCGAATAGTGCCCTGTCCGATTTGGCCTCTTGCGGAACACCTCGTATTCGGGCAAAATTGGGTCGACGTGTCCATCGGCTCTTGAGATGCTTCTTCCATAAGCACATCTTGCCGATGGGCGTCGCAATTTTCAAGCTTCTCCCCCCATTTCACCAGTTAGTGGGGCTGTACC
>WNGD01014345.1_pt1 | contig 12855 bp, 10 predicted proteins | sample 5400671 | NCBI WGS metagenome assembly WNGD01 (sample SAMN13153369, study PRJNA577476) | soil metagenome | isolation source: 40 cm soil or saprolite under grassland replicate 2 | place: USA:California | collected 2016-06-15
CGTGCGAGCCAAACAAATCACGGACGCGCTAAAGAGTGCTGACAAGGAGCGAGCCGAGAAGGCCGTCGCTGGCGCTGCATTGGCCTAATGCCGGCAACAGATGCACGCGGCGTGGACGGCGCGAGGCGGCCGCCGTCGAGCGGCCCGGGCTTAACGCTTCGTACATTTGTCCTAGCCGTCCCTGTCGCGTAGCATGACGGTAGGTGAGGCCGTTTTGCTTGGGGGCGAGGTTGAGCGAGAAGAAGAAACTTCCGCGCGCGCAACCACACGAAGGCAAGCTCCACATTGAGGGCGAGAAGGAGCCCTACGTCCAGGGCGCCATCCGCACTCTCTGGCTTATAGTTCGAAACCTCCAGCATCACCGCACCTTCGAGATCGACGACGACGACCGCAAAGTGCGCCAGGGCGGGCGTATACGCGGCATGGCCGCCATCGAGCGTGACACGCTGACCGTCGCTGGGAGCGGGCTTCCTCAGGTCCGCCAGATACCGTTCTTCCTCCGACCCATGCCAGAAGAGGAAGCGAAGTTACACTGGCAAATGTCGATCGGCTTCCTCCCGCATGATTGGGAGATTGGCAACGACGATGAGTACTACTGCGAGTGCTACGCGCCTGAGCCGGTGTTTAACGAGTTAGCCAAAGCCTACCTTATGGGCAAAGCCGAAGAGCTGAGAATCGGCGCCAAGACGAGCCTTTGGGTACGCCACTTCGATTGGTACGCGCCGGTCGGTGTTGGCGTGACGTGGTATCTCGTACCCTCCACAGACCGGCAATCTGACATACCGGACCATGCAGATGGCACGATTACACGGTTAAGCTGGTCGGACGGCCCGATGGAAGAGCCAGAGCAGCCGCCTGATGAAGAAGAAGAAGAGCCCCGGCTGCAGGTAGCAGAGCAAAAGGTTGATACGGCGGCTGCTTATCGCGCCGCGCATTTGGCCGTGCTCGGCAAAGTATCAAGCTCCCTGCTGGCAATCCTCGTCACATTGATTGTTCTCGCAGTGATATTGTTGCTCAAACACTGAGTGGGGGTTGCAGCTGCTGGCGGCCGAGATCGAGCGCATCGTCCGGGAGCGGCCCGCGCGAAGCGGCCGCCGACGTACTATGCGGACCTGAAGATGACAGAGCAATTGAATCAAAAGCCCGACGGGATATTTGCTCTCAAAGATTATCTCGTCCTCTTCCCTGCAATTGCATCGGCGATCGCCATCACTTACGACGTTGGATACTTCAGCGCGTTCGACTTATCTTATTTTAGTTTTTTCACTCTCAGCGAGCATATCGTTTTCGCGCTCCAGGCGCTTCCGGCTGCGCTCGCTGGAACAATGGCCGTGCTTATGACTGTCAACCTCTGGATAGCTAGAGTGCGGCCTTTGAAGATTAAGGCGGCTCCTTTGGTTCGAGCCGTGTTAATAGGGGTTGCATTGGTCGCAATGCTGCTGGCCTTTCTGTTTATTTATTTCGGTCAACTGCTATTGTCTATTTTGGCTGCATCTACCGGTTCGTTGTTGGCATTGAAGCATTATGAAGCGTCGCCACGCATCATCCTTGCGTCTTCGCTCGTGATGGTGCTCCTCATCACGTGGGGTATTGGCTTCCAATTGGGCGATTTAAGAAAGTTGGCTCCGCGTCAGACGCACCTTGTGACAACGGCTTCGGGTGAGCTCGAGGTCACGGTAATCCGTGCGGGTGAAACTGGTATCTTATTTTATCATAGAGGGGCCGACGAGGTTGGGTTTGTGCGTTGGGATACGATTAAAAGTATTGCGACCAAGCAGCAGCCGGCCGTTAGACGCGGGCTTCGGCCATAGCAGCTGTTTCCGCCGACCAGTCCACCCCGTACCTAAGCGCGTCAGGCGCGTATTTATCGGCCGTGCAGAGAATGCAGTTCGCGCAGGCCGCCTCGTTCGGAAGTTGTGGGAGAGTGCTGACCTCGCGGCGACATGCTCGTTCGATTTCGAGGCCATCGCCGACGGATGGGTGCGGCGCGTTCGATGACTCAGAACAGCCGCCAGAACGCGAGCACCATGGCCGCGTAGAGCGCGACCACCAGTGCGGTTCCGGCGACATCGGTGCGCCAGCCCTTTGCGCCCACGGGCTGCAGCCACCACGTGAAGCGGTTGCTGGTCCACGGCACCAGATAATTCAGCAATAGGACGCTCGCGACGTTGCCGATAAAGAGCGCGACCGCAAAGGGCAAGGCGGCACGCCCCGTCAGCAACGGCGTTTGCACGAAGACGCCGAACAAGAAGACCACCGGGTAGAGCATCAGCAGAACGAGCATGTTCTGCTTCCAGACGGCGGGCGGTGGCGCTCCGGCAGTCGGCACCGGGAACCATTGGTCGAAGCCGGTGCGGACGATCCGAGCGTGGAATTCCTCGGTGAATGGCGTTGCCTCCTGCAACAGCTTCTGGCGTTCCGGCGAATTGAGCCACGCTTGAAGGTTTGCTTCCGTATCGAAGCGCAGAATGGCGAGCCAATGGTCCTGCACGCTGGGGATGGGCGGCTCGAAGCGATAACCTTGAAAACCCGGCGCCTTGGACTGCGCGGCCGCGATCCGTTGCTCCCACGCTCGATACGCGCGCTCCTGGCCCGGCTTGATGCGGGTCGAAATCACCGCAGAGACGGGCGACGGTAGCACGCCACTTCCGCCATCATGGACAACGTTAATGTCGTCGCCGCCGACCAGCATGGGCGCCACAGTGGCGACCCGCTTGAGCCGCTGCTCGGAGTTGAGCCAAGCCACTGCCGCCTCGGTGCTGGCGAAGCGTTGGAGAATAACCCAGTCGACTTGGGCCGGAGGGCTCGGCGGCATCACCGTCTGCTTGATGAACCCGGGAAAAGTGGCGACGATGGCGCTGGTCTCTTCTTGCCAGCGGGCGAAGGCATCGGCGCTCTCGGGCCGCACCCGGGTCTGCGTCACGATGGTGACAGGACCCTTCGCTTGTCCGGCGCTTGCACCGTCCATGCCGATCATGGCTGACCGGAGAGCTTGCCGAAAATGCGATCCGGCGTGAACGGCAGATGTGCAAAGCGCACACCCGTCGCATCAGCGAGCGCGTTTGCGATGGCAGGGGCGACGGGATTGATCGCACATTCGCCCTGCGCCTTCGCGCCAAGCGGGCCGATCGTGTCGTGGGTGTCGGCGAAGTAGACCTCGGTGGGCGGCACGTCGGCGAACGCGGGGATGCGATAATTGCGCAGCGTTGGATTCACCATCCTGCCGCCATCGTAGACCATGTTTTCCGTGAGCGCCCAGCCGAAGCCCATGGCGATCGCGCCCTCGATCTGGCCGCGGCACTGCATCGGGTTGATGAGGCGGCCGATATCGGCGGCGTGCACGCTGTGCAGGATGCGGATCTCGCCAGTCATGCGGTGCACCGCGAGCCGGATGCCTTGGACGTTGAATGCGACGGTGCGCGGCGAGAGATAGGCCTTGCGCTTGGCTTCGAAGCGGTGGCCGGCCTTGCTGCCGGCGGCGTGAAGGTCCGCCAGCGCGATCTGCTGGTTGCCGCAGATCACCGCGTCGCCATCGAGGCGGCAGGCATCGGGGGCGACGCCCGTGTGGCGGTTGGCGAAATCGAGGATGTTGTCGCGCATGGCGCTGGCCGTCAGCGCCACCGCCTGCCCGGCAACAACAGTGCCCGTGCTCGCGAATGTGCCGGTGTCAAAGGGCGTGAGATCGGTGTCGGCATTGATGATGGCAATGCTGCTCGCGCGCGCGCCGAGGATCGAGGCCGCGATCTGTCGGTGCGACGTCACCGATCCGTTCCCCATCTCCGTCGATCCGACCGCGAGATGATAGCTGCCATCGGGCAACAGCGCCATCTGCGCCCCGGAGCGGTGCTCCGTCGGGGGACCGGATTCGAGCATCGTCAGCGCGATGCCCGTACCCTCCGCCCATTCATCCCCCGCGGGCTTCGGCAGACCGCGTCCGGCGGCTAATGCCTCCTCGACCAGGTCGAGGCATTGGTCGAGCCCGTAGCTGCCAAAGTCGACGTCGGAGGGGTCCTTCCACACCGATTCCATCCAGTCATCGGGCCGGATCATGTTCTTGCGGCGGATCTCGAACGGGTCCATGCCGAGGAGCCGCGCCAATTCGTCGATCGCGCATTCGATCGCAAAGGTGGTCTGCGACGAACCGTAGCCGCGGAAGCCGCCCCCCGGCACCATGTTGGTATAGACCGCGTACCCGATCGCCTTTTTGTTGGCGCAGCGATAGGCCATGAGCGGGCTGCCGAGCGAAGCGGCAAGCGTCTCGCTGGCATGGCCGCCATAGCCGCCCGTATTCGAGACGACATGGACGTCGATCGCGGTCAGCGTGCCGTCGCGCTTGGCCCCGAGCTTCACCCGGGTCGTCATCTGATGGCGCGTGGTCGCGCCGATGAACTGTTCCTCGCGCGTGAATTCCCACTTCACCGGCCGGCCGGTCTTGAGCGCGGCCAGCAGGCAGAGATCTTCGGAGATCATCTCCTGCTTGCCGCCGAAGCCCCCGCCGACGCGCTCGGTGAAGACATGGAGGTCGCGCGCTCGCAGACCGAAGATATGGCAGAGCTTCTGCTGCGTGATGAAGGGCGCCTGGGTGCTGGTGCGCACGTGTAGCCGTCCGTCGTCGCCTCGCCAGGCGATCGATCCATGGGTTTCCAAATGCACGTGCTGAACGCGCGACGTGGAATATGTCTTCTCGTGCACGGCATCAGCAGCCTTGAAGCCGTCTGCCACGCTGCCGACCTCGCCCTGGATATCGACGTAGATGTTGCCTTTCTCGGCGCCGCCCTTGTCGTGCAGGATGGGCGCGTTGGGTTCCATCGCCGCGACCGGATCAAACACCGCGGGCAATACCTCGTAGCTGACCTCGAGCAGCCGGCATGCCTGCTCGGCCGCGGCCTCGCTTTCGGCGACGACGGCGGCGATGCGCTGACCGACGAAGCGCACCACGTTGTCGAGAACGTAGGAATCGTCCGGATCGACCAAGTGGTCCTCATGGAGCGCGGTGCTGTAGAGCCGGCGCGGAACGTCCTCCCAGGTGAAGACCTCGACCACCCCGGGCACCGCCAGCGCCTTGTCGCGGCCGATGGCGAGAATGCGCGCGTGCGCGTGCGGCGAGCGCAGCACCTTGAGATGCAAGAGGCCGTCCATGGCGACGTCCATGGTGTAGCGCGCCCGGCCGGTGACAATGCCCTCGGCGAACGGGTTCGGCACGCTCGCCCCGCAGGCCCGGCCGGCGACGTCATCTTCGACGGCGGGAATGCCGGCGAGCGCGTCGCCGATCGAGCGGTAACCGGTACACCGGCACAGGTTGCCTTTGAGGGCATGCGGCAGATCCGCCCGTTGCTTCTCGTCGAGAGCGGCGGCCGTCATGATCATGCCCGCCGCGCAGTAGCCGCATTGAAACGCTTGCGCATTGAGGAAGGCTTGCTGCATCGGATGCAGCGCGCCGTCTTGCGCGAGTCCTTCGATTGTGGTCACCGCGCGTCCGGCGGCGCGGAAGGCCGGCATCAGACAGGAGTGAATGGGTGTGCCGTCGAGCCATACGGTACAGGCGCCGCAGTCGCCCGCATCGCAGCCCTTCTTGACGCCAAAGGCGCCGAGTTCGCGTAGAAACGTCCGCAGGCATTGTCCGGGCTGCGGCGCGGCCGAGAACAGCTTGCCATTCACGGTGTAGTTCATGCCGCCGGCCGGACCGGCGACGGGACCGGCATCTGCAACGGCGCTGTCCTTCATGTGCGCGCCTCCGCTTGCGCCAATTCGGCGCGGATCTGCTCGCAGAAATAATAGGTGAGGTGGCGCTTATAGGACCGGCTGACGGCGCCTTCTTGAACCGAAGCTGAATCGGCCGCGGCGTGGCCGCGGTGATCGTAATCACCAGATCGTCGCCGGCGGCGTTCTGGGTGCCGATAATCAGCGCCGCCGACCGCCCGAGATGAGTCAGTGAAGCGTGACGAAACGCGAATCGCTTCGCTAGCGTCGCCGCCGGCAGGTGGATGCTACGCAACAGCTCTCCGGGCCGCAGGACGTTGGCGTGGTTTCCGGTGACGAAGTCGATGGAGCGGACATCGCGCGGTGGCGCGTTGCGCGGCCATAAGGTGTAGGTCGCCTCGAGCGCGACAGTCAGCGAGATCATCGGGCCTGCCGGCAGCGACATGCAGATATTTCCGCCGACGGTGGCCGCGTTCCAGATCTTGAACGAAGCCAGAAACGCGTCGCAGCACTGGCGCACGAGCGGCGCAGCGCGCCACGCGGCCGGAGCGGCGAAGCGGTAAAGCTCCACGATACGACAGGTCGCGGCGATGTCGAGACCGGCGGCGGATGATTCCAACGCCGGCCACTTGAATTGCTCGAGGTCGATGAGCGTGTCGGTGGAGAGCTGCGGCTCCGAGAACAGCCAGGTTCCTCCCGCGAGCCAGGCGTGTCCGTCGCGCCATTGCGTGATCTCATCCGCCGAAGTCGGGCGTTTCACCTCGGTGATCGTATTGAGGTTCATGCCGCGCACCTCCGAGGGTTAGTCGCAGTTGGGCCAAATACGCTTCGGCGCGCAATCGACGGATGAGGACCATTCGGCCGGTTTATGGAAGGTCGGCAAGCGACGTGGGTCCGGGGCCCGGCGTGATCAGCGTCGGCCATTGTTTCGAGCCAAACGGCACGGCTGGCGGAAGGAACGCCTTCATGCCGCGCTTCTGCGTCTCCGCAATGATCGCTGCGCGTGCATCGCCGCCCATCAACTCGTAGTCCATCAGATGGTAGTTGCCGAAAAAAAGCGCTCCGACCGTGCGATCGGCGATGATGCGAGTAAGCGAGGTGAGCATGTCGTCCGGCGTCGTCGTGAATGAGATCGTCTCGATCAGCATGAGCCGCTCGTTGATCGCCTCCGGCCCGAAATATTGCGCGAGCACACTGAACAAGATGTTGTTCTGCCGCGCCACATAGATGGTGTTGCTGGCGGCGTAGGTCTTGGCCCAATCATTGCCGAGCATCGTCTTCCATTCGCCGATCACGTTCATCCAGTGGCCGACTTGGGTCTGCGCCGCCCAGGCAATATTCCCCTTGAGCAAGGGGCCCTGCTTTTTCGCGAATTCTTGCAGCGCCGCGAGCGAGATCGAGCCTTTTGCCAGGCAGTCGTCCATGAACGCGAGGTTGTTCTCGAGGATGACCCGACTGTTGTTTCGCCAATCGGCCGGCATCGGAGTGGCGTCGAGGCCGTCGAGCGCGGACTTCATGCGGGCGCGATAAGCGGCCATCGAGCTGCGCCAGGATTGGTTGGCCGCATTGTCGAGATAAGGAGTCACGATCTCGGTCAGCGCCATTGTGCTGTGGCCGACCGATTTGAGCAGTTGATAAACGATGGGCACTGAGGGGGCCTCGAGCGGAGCCATGCCCGGCCGATAGAGGATGAACCGGCCGCCCGCGCCGGAGAATAGCCCCAGGATGACCGGATGCTTGTTCAGAATGTTCGCTTGAAAGACCCTGGCCGCATCATCGTAGAGTTCGAACATCATGCTATTGAGCGCCAGCACGTTCTTCGTCGCCGTGTCGGCGGGACTAGAGAGCGTGCGACCCTCAATCGGTGCCATGTACGAGGGCAGGGCTTGAGCGTTTGCCGCGGTGCCCAGCCCAAGCAGCATGATCGACGTCATCGCTGCATAGGCGCAGCGTGTCAGGAGCGACTCAGTTTGCATGATGACCCTCTTAAGCGCGCCCTTACGTCTGCCGGCCGGTACGCAACACGTCGGGGAGAGCAACCAGCTTTTTTGTCGCAGGCAGCCTCGGCGCAGGTAGTTGCCGGTCGCTCGGTTGACGGCTGACGACTAGCAAGGCGCGCGCGACGGCGCAACCGCGGCTTCGGGAACTCAGAGCTTGACGCGCAGGACATGCGCCAGCTCGCCGATGATGCCGCGGCGGAACAACAGCACGCAAATGACGAAGATGACGCCTTGGACGACGAAGACCCATTGGCCGATCGTGGTCAGGTAGTTTTCGAGCGTGACCATGAAAAAGGCACCCACGACCGGCCCGAACAGGGTGCCCAGCCCGCCCACCAACGTCATGAGAATGACTTCGCCGGATATCGGCCAGTCGACGTCGGTCAACGAGGCAAGCTGAAATACGAGCGCCTTCGTTGCCCCTGCTACGCCGGCAAACGTCGCCGACAGCACGAACGCAACCAGCTTGTACCGCTCGCTCCTGTAACCGAGCGAAATCGCCCGGGGCTCGTTCTCCCGTATCGCCTTGAGCACTTCGCCGAAGGGCGAGTTGATGATGCGATAGATCAGCAGGAAGCAGCCGAGGAAGATAACCAGCACGGTCACGTACATGTTGGTTTGGTCGGCAAGATCGATAAAGCCGAACAGCTTTCCGCGCGGCACCGCCTGGATGCCGTCTTCGCCGTGAGTGAACGGGGCCTGGACGGCGAAGAAGTACATCATCTGCGCCAACGCCAGCGTGATCATGGCAAAATAGATGCCTTGCCGGCGAATCGCGAGCGCGCCGACGATCGTGCCGAGTCCGGCGGCGCCCACGGCTCCCGAGAGGATCGCGAGCTCCGGCGGGAAGCCCCAGACCTTGGCGGCATGCGCGCTGATATAGCTCGCCCAGCCGAAGAACAGCGCATGGCCGAAAGAGAGCAGTCCGACATAGCCGATCAGCAGGTTGAAGGCGCACGCGAACAGCGCAAAACACAGCGCCTTCATCAGGAACACCGGATAGGCAAAGACAGGCGCGACAATGAGCACGCAGGCCATGATCACGAATGCGATTGCCTCGCTGTGGGCGCGCAGCGCGTGTTCTTTGCTTAGCTCCGCAACGCGCTGCACGCTACGCGCCCCTTCCGAACAGGCCGGCCGGGCGGATCAAAAGAACGATTGCCATAATGATGAAGATCACGGTGTTCGACGCTTCGGGAAAGAAGACCTTCGTCAGTCCCTCGATGAGACCTAAGCCGAATCCGGTCAGGATCGCGCCCATGATCGAGCCCATGCCGCCGATCACGACCACCGCGAACACCACGATAATGAGGTTCGCACCCATTTGCGGGCTCACGTTGTAGACCGGCGCCGCCATCACGCCCGCAAGCGCCGCCAGCGCAACGCCGAAGCCATAGGTGAGCGTAATCATGCGCGGTACGTTGATGCCGAAGGCGCGAACGAGGGCCGGGTTCTCGGTCGCGGCGCGCAGATAGGAGCCGAGCTTCGTGCGCTCGATCACGAACCAGGTGGTCAGACATACGGCGAGGGAGAACACCACCACCCACGCGCGGTAGTTCGGCAGGAACATGAATCCGAGATTCTGCCCGCCTTGCAGGGCTGGTGGCACGGAGTAGGGCTGACCCGAGGAACCGAAGAAATTGCGGAAGGTCCCCTCGAGGATGAGCGCGAGGCCGAACGTGAGCAGCAAGCCATAAAGGTGGTCGAGCTTATAGAGCCATTGCAGAAACAGCCGCTCGATGACGATGCCTGTTATCCCCACGAGGAGCGGCGCAAGCACGATCGCCCACCAGTAGCCAAGTCCGGCATATTGCAGGAGAAAGTACGCGGTGAAGGCGCCCAGCATGTACTGGGCGCCATGGGTGAAGTTGATGATGTTGAGCATGCCGAAGATGACGGCAAGCCCGAGGCTCAGCAGCGCGTAAAACGAGCCGTTGATGAGTCCGATGAGCAGTTGGCCGAACAAGGCCTGCGAGCTGATGCCGAACAGTTCGAACATCGCTTTCCATTCGTGCTCGGAGGACGTAATCCACTCGCCTCATCCTGTCGAAACGCGCGGTTCGCGCGCTCCTCCGAACGAGGCGAGTGTCGAGGACGCTCGCTTTAGCCGGTCACCAGCGGGCAGCCGCCTTCCTTGAGAGGACGGAATGCCTCGGCCGCAGGGATGGTGGCGCGCAGTTTGTAGAGGTCCCACGGCTCTTTCGACTCTTCCGGCTTCTTCACCTCGAACAGATACATGTCGTGGATCTTGCGGCCGTCGGCCCGCACCGTGCCCTTGCCGAACAGTTTGTCGTCGGTCGGCGTCTGCTTCATCTTTGCGACGACGGCCTTGCCATCGCCGTCGCTCTTGAGCTCGGAGACCGCCTTAAGATAGTGCGTCACCGCCGAATAGACGCCGGCATGGATCATGCTCGGATAGATACCCTTGTTCTGCGCCGCAAATTTCTTGGCGAACTCGCGGTTGACATCGTTCGTGTCCCAATACCACGCCTCGGTGAAGATCAGGCCTTGAGCGGTCGGCAGGCCCAGCGCCTTGACGTCACTGATGAACACGAGCAGCCCGGCAAGCTTCTGCCCACCCTTGACGATACCGAACTCGGACGCCTGCTTGATCGAATTGATGGTATCGCCGCCGGCGTTGGCGAGCCCGATGATCTTGGCTTTGGAGGCCTGCGCCTGCAGCAGGAAGGAGGAAAAATCGGTGCCGGGGAACGGGTGGCGAACCTTGCCCAAGACCTTGCCGCCGTTCTTCTCGACGACCGCCGCAGTGTCGCGCTCGAGCGCATGCCCGAAGGCGTAGTCGGCGGTCAGGAAGAACCAGGTGTCGCCGCCGGTCTGAACGATCGCTTTTCCGGTTCCGTTGGCGAGCGCCCAGGTGTCATAGGTCCAATGGATCGTGTTCGGGGTGCATTTGGGGCCGGTCAGATCGGAGGCCGCCGCGCCGGAGACCAGAAAGACCTTATTCTTGTCTTTCACGATCTCGCTCACCGCGAGCGCAACGGAGGATGTCGGCACGTCAACGATGACGTCGACTTTGTCGACATCGATCCAGGTGCGCACGATGTTGGAACCGACGTCGGGCTTGTTCTGATGGTCGGCGCCGACGATTTCGACCTTGAGACCTTTGGCCGCGGCGCCGAAATCCTCAACCGCCATGCGTGCAGCGACCACCGAGCCGGAGCCCGTCAGGTCCGCGTAAAGCCCCGACATGTCGTTCATCACGCCGATCTTGATGGTTCCATCGGTATATTGCGCCTGCGCCGAGCCGCACGCGAATGCGATCGCGAGCGCCGCGAGACTGATCAGCCGTTTCATATGGCATTTCTCCTGTTGACGACTTTGCACCCCGGCATTCCGATTCACACACCTAGATACTCGTGCAGCTTGTCGAGATTGGCTTCGAGCTCGGCATTGGCGAACCGGTCGATGATGCGGCCATTCTCCATGACGTAGTGGCGATCCGCAACCGTCGAAGCGAAGCGAAAATTCTGCTCCACCAGCAGGATTGTGAAACCCTGCTGCTTGAGCATGCCGATGGTCTTGCCGATCTGCTCGATGATGACCGGGGCGAGACCCTCCGTCGGCTCGTCGAGGAGGAGTAGGCGGGCGCCGGTGCGCAGGATGCGGCCGATCGCGAGCATCTGCTGCTCGCCGCCGGAAAGCTTCGTGCCTTGACTCGATAGCCGCTCCTGGAGATTGGGGAACAACTCGAAAATCCGCGGCAGTTCGAGCCCGCCGGGGCGCACCTTGGGCGGCAGCAAAAGGTTTTCCTCGACACTGAGAGTGGCAAAAATTCCGCGCTCCTCGGGACAGAACGCAATGCCCAGTCGCGCAATCCGGTCGCTGCTCAGGCCGATGATTTCTCTGCCCTCGTAGCGCACCGACCCAGTGCGCTGACCGACGATGCCCATGATCGATTTGAGCGTGGTGGTTTTGCCGGCGCCATTGCGGCCAAGCAGCGTCGCCACCTCGCCGGCGAACACCTCGAACGTGGCGCCATGAAGGACATGGGATTCGCCGTACCAGGCTTGCAGTCGCTCGACGGCCAGCAAAGGCGCGGTGGCTGGACTAAGCATGGCCAACTCCGAGATAGGCCTCGCGCACCAGCGGGTCGGCGGAAACCGTCTTGTAGTCGCCCTCGGCGAGCACTCGGCCGCGCGTGAGTACGGTGATGCGATTGGACAGGTTGGCGACCACGCTGAGATTGTGCTCGACCATCAGCACCGTCCGCTCTGCAGCGACGGACTTGATGAGTGCGCTGATGCGATCGATGTCTTCGTGCCCCATCCCAGCCATGGGTTCGTCGAGCAGCAGCATTTCCGGATCGAGCGCCAGAGTGGTTGCGATCTCCAGAGCGCGCTTGCGGCCGTACGGCAATTCCACCGCGGTCCAATGGGCGAAGGAGGATAAGCCCACGTCGGCAATGAGCGCCATCGCCCGTTCATTGAATACGTCGAGCACACGCTTTGACCGCCAAAAGTCGAACGAGGCGCCACGCTGTCGTTGCAAAGCCACGCGCACATTTTCCAGCACCGTCAGATGCGGGAACACGGCGGAGATCTGGAACGATCGCACCAGCCCGAGCCGCGCGATCCCCGCGGGAGGCAGCGGCGTGATGTCACGCCCCTTGTACACGATACGTCCCCGGGTCGGATTCATGAACTTGGTCAGGAGATTGAAGCAGGTGGTCTTGCCGGCGCCGTTCGGGCCGATCAGCGCGTGAATCGTGCCGCGGGCAACGCGCAGGTTGACGCCGTTGACCGCAACGAACCCGGCAAATTCCTTGGTGAGATTCTCGGTCTCGAGGATGAAATCGTCGCTCACGAGGCTCCCGCCCTGCTGGTCGACCGCAGTGTTAGCACGTTCGCAACGCGTTCAGCAAAACGGCCGGCTTGCGGCCAAGGCAGTGTCGATGCGCGCCGAAGGCCCCGGACGGCACGCCAAGCCCGCTCGGCTGCGCGCGTTCCTGCGCCCTTCCTGAAGCTTTCCCCCATTCCTATGTAGTGGCAAAGTAATGGGTGCGACCGCCGATTCTGCTTGAGCGAACCGGCGTCTGCCGCATCGGTGGAGCACTGGCCTTGCGTCTCCTCGTGATCGAGGACGATCCCGACCTCAATCGACAGCTTGCGACCGCGCTGCTCGATGCGGGCTACGT
>WNGD01022517.1_pt1 | contig 12854 bp, 12 predicted proteins | sample 5400671 | NCBI WGS metagenome assembly WNGD01 (sample SAMN13153369, study PRJNA577476) | soil metagenome | isolation source: 40 cm soil or saprolite under grassland replicate 2 | place: USA:California | collected 2016-06-15
CTGATTTCATCGCCGGCCACAAACATGGGGACCCCCTGGGAGAGCAGAAGAATAGCCGCAAAATTCTTGATCTGGCGCTTGCGCAATGCCTCAATGTCAGGATCGTCGGTCTCCCCTTCAACACCGCAATTCCAGCTCAGATTATTTTCATTGCCGTCCCGATTGCCTTCGCCATTGGCTTCGTTGTGTTTATCGTTGTACGACACCAGGTCATTGAGCGTAAATCCATCGTGGGCGGTGATGAAATTGACGCTGTTGATCGGCAGTTCGCCGCTGGACTTGAAGATGTCGGCATTTCCTGCGATGACATCGGCAACTCGGCCAACCATGGTTTTTCCATCAATGTATCCCCGATCGCCCTTGACAAAGCGTCGAATGGTGTCGCGGTACCGCCCGTTCCATTCTGCCCAACGATAACCAGGGAAGTAGCCGACCTGGTAGAGCCCGGCGGCATCCCAGGCTTCGGCAATGACTTTGGTTTCGGCCAGGGAGTCCTCCAGTTCAATGTCCCAGACGACTGGTGGATAGAGCATGGGCAACCCATTTTGGTCGCGACACAAAACGACGGCTTCATCGAAGCGGAAACCGTCCACGTGCATTTCTGTCACCCAGAACTTGAGGGTATCGACTATGAGCTTTTGCGTGATAGGATGATTGCCGTTGATAGTGTTGTTACCCAGAACTTGAGGATGTCGACAATGAGCTTTCTCGTGATGGGATGATTGCCGTTTATAGTGTTGCCACAACCGGAGTAGTTCATGTAGTATTGCCTGTCCTGCTGCGAGAGCATGTAGTAAGTGCTGTTGGCGAAACCTCTGAAGTTGATGGTAGGCCCCCTGTGATCGCCTTCGCTGGTGTGGTTGAAGACCACATCGAGAATGACCTCTATCCCTGCTTTATGCAAAGCCCTGACCATATCTCGAAACTCCGTATAATGGTTGCCGGCTTCAGGAGATTTACAGTACCAGTTCTGAGGAGCAAAGAAGCTGATGGGATCGTATCCCCAGTAGTTCGTCAGGGAGGTGCCATCAACGGGACTGAGCTGTTTGACTTCCTTCTGGTCAAAGTCAAAAACCGGAAGCAGTTCAACGGCGGTGATGCCCAGCTCCTTAAGATATGGAATCTTCTCGATGATCCCGGCGAAGAGGCCGGGGTTTTGACAACCTGACGAAGGTGACCTGGTAAAGCCCCGCACGTGCATCTCGTAAATGATAGTCTCTTGCAGAGGCCGGTTCAAGGGGCGGTCGTCTTCCCAGTTATACCCCGACAGGTCGATGACCACACCGCGTATGGAGGTGGCTAGATTGTCCTCTGAATCACACGCATTGGCGCGGTTCCAGAGCGTATCTGTATGGCCACTGGCGAACGGATCAAGCAGCACCTTGTTGCGGTTAAAGCGGTCCCCTCTTCCGTGTAGATCCTGTGGACCGTCAACGCGATAGGCATAGCTGGCGCCTGGTTTGAGTCCTCTCACGTAGACGTGCCAGAAATAGAAGGTCTTGTGCTTGTAGGAGTCCAGTTGAATCGTATGGATTGGCTTTGGGTCGTCGTGCTTGTCAAATAACAAGAGTTCGACAGATGTGGCATGCTCCGAAAAAACAGCGAAGTTGACACCGTTTTCATCTGGTATCGCACCCAATGGATGGGCGCGTCCCGGTTCTATTTGATACTCGAATGGAGCCGTTTCCATCACCGTCTCCTTTCCCACAGCCATCGCTGGCTTCGCAGGTTGGTTCTCGTTCTTCTTTGTGTGAGCCATTTTGCCCCTCCAGGCTATAGCTGCGGTGGATTCTCCTGATCGACATAGCCCTGGCTTATCTCGACAATGTTACCCTCCGGATCCGCTACCCAGACCGTGCGCCATCCTGGTATAAAGGCATTAAAGTCCAGCGGACCCAGTGTGATCCTGGCATCGTCACCCATCTCGGCCAGCTTGGCCTCGACGTTGTCCACCTGAAAAGCGATGTGACGCCAGCCGGGATACCACGGCCCATCCTGACCGGCTGGTGAGATGGGTGCTTGTTCCTTCGCCTGGAAGAGCTCGAAGTAGGTAGCTCCTGACTTTATAAAGACAATCTGGTCTCCTCCAAGCGGTATGACGCGTGCCCGCTTGAAACCAAAGTGTTTGGTGTAGAACCGCTCGGTAGCGAGCGGGTCTTTGCAGGATATCGCTACGTGTGAAAAGGTCAAAGCAGGCATTGTTTCTCTCCTTGCAAACTATTGATCAGCACACCGTTAGCGTTCGGCCAGCATGTCAATGATCGTGCGCGCAAAGAGGTGGCAATGGCCGCCAGTGCGCCCCGTCACCAGGTCGCCGTCAATCACGATGTCCTGATCAGTATAGATGGCCCCCATGTTGCGTATATCGCCGAGCAGGTTGTTGTGAGCGACCACCTTTCGACCCCGCACCAAATCCGGCAGTGGTGCCACCAACCACATGCCGTGGCAGATGAATCCCTTGAGGATGTTCTTCTCTGCGAAAGCTCGCTTGATAAACTCGGTGGCCGGCGGCAGTTTGTTGATATCCTCGGTATATCTGAGACGGTCAGCCACCATTCCGGACGGGACGATGATCGCTGAAAAGCTTCTGAGCGTGGCATCATCCATCTGCTCAAAGCTTTCGTGACACTCAAAGGGAACCTTATATTCATGCCCTGTAAAGGTCAAGGAGGTCTGACCCCACAAGCGGGTCAGGAAGTGCAGTTCTGCCCCTTCTTCTGGGAAGCGATGCTCATAGTAAAAGATTTCCCTTTCGTAGAAATCGCTCTCGATCAGAATGCCGATCTTTTTCCCTTGCAGTTTCATGGTTGCCTCCCTGGGAAACTTCACGCATGGCTATACTTGTTCACGACCTTTTGCATTACGTGATCCGGCACTTCGCTCGTGATGACCAGGTCAATTAGGAAAGGGTCGTCGTCTGCCAGCGCTTGACGGATCGCCGGGCCGATCTGCTCTGGCGTCTCGACCCGGACGGCCTGAACTCCCATCGCTCGCGCCAGTTCGTCGAAGCGGATGTCCGGGCCGTGGAGCTCGAATGAAGCGGGAAATTCACGCTCCGGCAACTGGCGCTCACGCCAGTACTGCTGCATATTGAGTTTGAGCAATTCATAGCTGTGATTGTTGCAGACGACGAACTTGGCGCCAATCTTGTGGTGAGCTGCGGTCCAGAGTGCCTGAATCGTGTACATACTCCCGCCATCCCCGCTGAACCCGATCACGGTTTTGTCTGGATAGGCGAGCTTGAGGCCAATCGCTCCCGGGATGCCGACTCCCAACGACCCACCACGTGTCAGGAAATAGTGTCCCGGTGTCGCCGGTGGGAGATAATGAACCAGGTCAGCAGAGGTTGTCAATGCTTCGTCGAAGATCATCGCATCTTTCGGAAGCTGAGCAGCCAATTCCTCCAGGAACCGCGAGGGATGGAGTGGTACGGCATCGCGTCTGCCCTTGTCCGCCTCGCGTTGGGCGGTCACTTCCTGCTCCTTGGCCGTGGCATTCTGGCTGATACGGGCACTTGCCGCCGCTTTCTGCTCGGGGGTCATGGTGGTCTCCAGTGCAGCGGCCAGTTTAGCAAGTGTGGTTTTCGGATCGCTGATCAGCCCAAGATCTACCGGGAAGTTCTTGGCCACTTCATAGGCATTCAGATCAATGTGGATCACCTTCGCTCCAGGGGCAAAGACGCCAGAGAGCGCGGGGAAGACCTCGGGGAACACGTAGGTTCCGCAAATGAGCACCACATCAGCCTGCGACGTGATTGCACGGCTATGCTCCCCAAACATATGCCCCAGCAGATCCTTGAAGAGCGGATGCGTGGCGCTTATGTTGACTTCTGATGAGTCTGCCCCCCAGACCTCCGCACCAAGTAATTCGGCTACCCTGGTCAACTCAGCCTGCGCACCGGAAGCCGCCACTCCGTCGCCCATAATAATCATAGGCTTCCGGGCAGCAGCTAGCATGGCCGCCATCTGTGCAATCTGCTCTGGTTCTGGGGCAACCCGTGTCACCGGGACCGAAGTGGGAACCACGGCTTCCTCATTTGGAGCGTCGAGGACATCCATCGGCAGACAGACAAACACAGGTCCCATCGGCGGTGTGGCCGCCATCTTGATGGCACGACGCAGCACCCGCAAGAGCGAGGACGAGTCCACCACTCGGGTCGCCCATTTTGTCACGGGCTCTGCCATCGCCACCAGGTCGGCTGCCATCTGCGCGTCCATTGCATCGTAACGAACGCCGGCCTCTCCGTTGATGACGACCAGGGGAGCATGGCCACGCTTGGCCTGATACATCATGCCAATCCCGTTGCCCAGGCCAACGCCACTGTGCAGTTGCACGACTGTTGGCCTCTTGGTTGCACGGGCGTAACCGTCGGCGATGGCTACCGCCACCGTCTCCTGGAGTGTGAGGATGTACTGAAGGTCCTGATAGTCGCTCAAGGCATCCAGGAAGCCCTGCTCGACAGTACCAGGATTGCCGAACATGTAGTGGATACCATCCGCAAGAAATTGGTCAAGAATTGCAAAACGTCCAGTTTTGCCTGCCATGATCCCTACTCTCCTTCGTTACACGCTACTCAGCGACAGACGCTAGGCGTACGATCCGTCGGGATATCGAACTACGCCGGCGAAGTGGTCACCGATGCGCCCGTCGCGCAACACCCAGTTGTCATAGAAGCTCATGTGCGCCATCGAGCCGTCCGTCTGGGCGACGTCGATGCTCTCGACGATCATCAGGGCGTTGTCGGCCTCAGCCCATTGGTCAATCCTGGACGTCAGGCTCTTCAGTCCCATGAAATTTCCATTGAAGAAATCCCTGAGCTGGTCGCGACCGCGGACGTAACGCGGCTTGCGCCCTTCCGTCAGCGTGCCGATCACCAGGGCATCCTCCGCGTATTGGTTCAAGATGCCTGCCACGTTCTTGTCTTTGATGAAACCGATGTGCTGGCGATACATCCGACCCAACGGCGTATCAGGCGGCTCGTGCTTTTCGGGCGCCTTGCCCGGGGGAAACCCGGTTCCATCGGCATACGTCCAGTCGGGATAGCGCACCACCCCCGCGAAGTGGATCGCAATCCGGCCGTTCCGCAAGTACCAGTTGTCATAGAACTCGACCGCGCCCGGGCTCCCCTGCACAGGCGTGAAAGAGATCTCCTCGACGGTCATCATGGTGTTGTCGGTCTCTGCCCACTGATTATGCACGACCTGCAGATCCTCGAGGCCGAAGATCCGGCCTTCAAAGAACTCGCGCAGTTGTTCATGCCCCCGCACGTAGAGTGGCTGGCGATCAGCAGTGAGCATGCTGATGAGGAGGCAGTCGTCGGTGTACTGGCTCAGCAGACCGGCGACGTTCTTTGACTTGATGAAGCCGATGTGCTCCTCGTACATCGCGCCGAGCGGTGATTGCGGCGGTGTTCTCATGAACGTATCCATAGCCAGCTCTCCTTCTTATCGCTGTGTAGATTGCATCCGCTCAGCATCTCTACCCTATCTTGAAGCCGAAGCTATAGTGGGTATCGATCTTGCCATCGGTCATGTGAAAGCCCGCGCCCACGGCCCACCGTCCCGTGCTCGACGTCATGGTCGCCTGGAAGAAGATCGAGTTCTCGGTTTCCGCAAAGTCATAGAGCTCCTCGACGTTGATCCATCCCTGCCAGGAAGTGTACGTGCGAAAGAACTCCTTCAGCGCCTTGTTCCCCCGTACGATGTGCGGAGGAGGAGTGTCGAGGACATCGAACGGCGAGATCAGCACCGCATCTTGGGTGTACTGGTTGTCGATCAGGCCGTCGATGTCGTTATTGTTGAGATAGGCCATGTGCTCATCAAAGAACTTTCGTCCAGGTGTAGTACTCATAGTCAAAGCCTCCTTTTGGAATTAAGGTGTAGGTTGGAATAGCTGCACCACGCTACAGTTGTGCAAAACCTGGCGCGTACTTGAACGGTTCGGCGGTCGCCACATACTGAAGGATCTCCAGTCCGTGGGAGTTTTTGTCCGACCGCCGCAAGACCCACTGCTGGGTGGCCTCCAGAGAGAGACGCTTGCTCCTGCTCGATCCAACTTGCCTGCCAGCCGACGACGACGCGCACGTTAGCCTGGTCTGCGTAAATCTGCGGCTGCACGCTCTGGAGGATGTGAGTCTCGTCGAAAAAGATGTTTGCGACGCCCGGCGCTCTCGTCCCGTCCGAGTACGTGCCGCCCGCATACCAGGCCTTGAAGTCGGAAATGCCGTACAGAGTCTTCTCGGGGAAGATCATCTTCAACTCCGAGTCGGCCAGGAACTTCACGCACTCCTCGGTGGGAGCGTGAACGTCGAGGGCCAGGAACCATGCCGCAGCAAACTTTCTGATCTGCTCTTCAGTAATCGGGCTGTTCATTGTCTGTCTCCTGATAACGTGATTCCGATCCAGAGTGGAAGACCACCATCTGACTCGGCATGACCATCATTGACTCATCCAAGGCCAGACCTGTTGGGCTCACCAGCCGTATCGTTTCAGTCCGTTCTCCAGGACTTCGACGACTTTCCGGCCAGTGAGATAGGAGTCTGGAGTTGAACGGCCCGTGATGAAGGGATAATCAACAATCACGGAGGTTTCCTTGCCGAAGTTGCCAATATAGCCTCCCTCAGGACCGGTCGCATCGCGCAGGATGTACTCTAAAGGATAAGGTGGCGGACCCATGTTAAAGTCGGTGCCCAGAAAGCCAGTACCGTCCTTGTAATCATATTCCTTGCAATGGCCGGTCACATGTTTGCCCCAGATAATGCTCTTGCGATCCTCCAGATCACGCGCAAAAGCCAGGCAGGTCACTCCATAGCATTCTGCGGCTATCGGCTTGCCCATCCTGTAAAAACTGAGGATGAGATCGTGAACCCGCTGATTGTTGGCCAGATCGACGAGGGGGCCGCTACCTCCCACGAGCAGGATGGCATCATATTGTTCCAGATCCTTCTGTACGCCTTCGAGGGCCTTATAGTACGCTTCCATTTCTCTCAGGAAGTTGGAAGAACTCCAGTAAGGGCTCTCTGGCAACCACGTCGACAGATTGACCGGGTTGTTGAGCCGGTTGGATTGCTCCAGTTGACGAACCTTGCGGGCCATTCCCTCGGTAGTGACTGATCGACCGAGTGGTGGATCAATGTAATTCGCATCCATGCTAGGGGGCAGAGCATGAGGCCGCTTCCCCTTTGGGGTCGCAAAGGTCACCTCGAACCCTGCGGCATCAAAGGTCTCCAGGGGAGCGAGCAGTTCTTCACCCCAGTACCCCCATTCGGATAACACAATCAAGATTTTTTTTGTCATCGGGCTACCTCATTCTAGTGAATTTGCCTGAGTCAAGACAAAAGTCGAGCCAAGTGAGGGCAATCTCAGGCGGTGCTACAGCAAAATCACTTTCGTTCTCTCAACTAAATGTGCTACCAGGGCGAGAAGCGCCCTACATAAGAGAATCCCTCCTCCCGCCTGGCATCTACTGATGGCCCCCGGTTCCGTCCGATGGGACAAGACGTTGGGTCTCCGATCCCCCCCGTCGTGCCCATCAGCATCTCTGGCGGACCTTTTCAGAATACAGTCTACTGCATAGACATCACGAGCACGTCACAAAAGAGGGTCTCATACTCACAAAGGCCTCACAGGTAAGCAGGAGGTCCAGAGGAGGGTGAGCAACAGAGACTTGCACATCTGCGCAAGCCACCGTCCGCCACCTCCACTGGCCCTCCGATCTTTGTGATGGCTTTGTGAGAATGCAGTCCACGTTTGTGATGTTCGCGTGATGTCCATGCATTACACTCTATTCTGGAACAGTTTGTCATAGATGCTGATGGGCACGACCAAGGAAGAAGTGGAGCGAACCGATGGTTCGAGCACCTACCGAATGTCTTGTCCCATCGGAAGGAAGAGTATGAAAGCGCAGCACAATGAGGACCAGGTGGTGCCGTATCTGAAGGGCAGGCGTTTTTTGGAGGCCGCAATTCGTTCCACCCACCACAAGCCCATGATCCATGGCTTGATTGAAGTCGATGTGACCAGGGCACGCGCTCACCTTAGAGAGCACCAGGCGAAAACCGGGGAGGCCCTGTCGTTCACGGCGTTCATCATGGCCTGCCTGGCCAAAGCCGTCGATGAGAACAAAGCCGTGCAGGCCTTTCGCCTTGGCAGCAAGCGCCTCATCCTGTTTGCGGATGTGGACGTGTTGACCTATATTGAGCGTGAGGTGGCGGGCCAGAAACAAATCATGCCCTACATTGTCAGAGCCGCCAATCGCAAGACCTTCCTGGAGATTCATCACGAGATCAGGGCCGCCCAGGTGCAGGACATGGCAAAAGTCAAGGTGGGGGGTGCCAAAGCGTTACAGTCCCTGCCGGCCTTTCTCTTTAGACCTTTCTTCTGGGTCTTCTCCTGGATAGGGAGAAGGTATCCCCAGGAGTGGAAGAAAAACTGGGGGACGGTGGGCATCACGGCAGTGGGCATGTTTGGGCAAGGTGCAGGCTGGGGCATCCCTCCAACCGAACCAACACTCACTATTATAGTGGGTGGTATTGGCGAGAAGCCGGGGGTCGTTGACGGGCAGATCGCGATCCGGGAATACCTGAGCCTGACGGTCAGCTTTGATCACACTATTATCGATGGCGCTCCGGCGGCACGTTTCACCGAGCGGTTGAAGGAACTGATCGAGAGTGGCTATGGTCTGATGGACCAGGAGGCGAGTGCTGCGCTCAATGAGAACAGGCCTCAACCACAGCAGGTCTGATACGTGTATCTTCTCGCTCTCATGATAGGAAAGAAAGGAGCTCGTGCACGATGTCAGACTCATCAATCAACACCCACACGCACCTGGAACCACACGGACTTGAACAGCTGGCCAACCGTGATGAAGCGTTCGTCGTGACCCATCCGTGGATACGCCACTATGAGCCAGGAGTTCCTGCTCACCTCGAGATTCCAGATCAGCCCCTGACCTGGCTGCTTGATCGCACAGCGAGCCGCTACCCGGACCGTACCGCGCTCATCTACTCCGGGACAAGGCTCAGCTATGCTCAGTTCGCTCACGACGCGAATCGCTTTGCCCTCGCACTACAGCGCCTGGGTGTGCACAAGGGGGATCGAGTCGCCATTGCGCTTCCCAATATTCCGCAATATCCGATTGCCTTTTATGGGGCACTTTTGGCCGGAGCGGTCGTGGTGCCGACCAATCCCCGCTACACGGAGCGCGAGATGCAGCATCAATTGGCCGATGCAGGAGCGCGCGTGCTGGTGATGCTCGACATGTTCTACCCCGTGGTGCGGGCCGTCCGCCAGCAGACGGCGCTGGAGCACATCATCCTCACCAGTCCGGCTGACTTTCTGCCGCCAGTGCTCCACGCGCTGTATCCCCTGAGCCAGCGCCGCGCCCGATCTCCAGAACCGCCTCTCACGCGGAAGGAATGGCACAATGACCAGACACTACACGTCATGCACACGCTGCTGGAATCCTACCCGCAGGATGACAGAGCAGTGTTCACTTTGCCGGAGCCAGTCCAGGCCTCGGACCTGGCGGTGCTGCAATACACGGGTGGGACAACGGGGCTGTCCAAAGGGGCGATGCTGACGCACCGCAACTTGCTGGCCAATGCCATGCAGACGCGGGCCTGGATCCCCCAGGCGCGTGATGGTGAGGAGGTAATGCTGTGCGTGGCCCCGTTCTTCCATGCCTATGGCTTGACGGTCGGGATGAACTTCGCTATTCATGCCGCCGCCAGCATGGTCCTGGTGCCTCGCTTCAAGGCGAGGGAGGTGGTGAAGGCCATTCGCCGCTACCATCCGACCCTCTTTCCCGGTATTCCGACGATGTACCTTGCGATCATGAGAGAGGCAGGCAAGCATCCCGAGGCGCTCCGGTCCATCCACTATTGCATTAGCGGGGCTGCGCCGCTGCCGGCACATGTGCAGGCAGAGTTTGAGGCCATCACGGGCGGCAAGCTCGTCGAGGGCTATGGCCTCTCGGAGGCGTCGCCGGTGACCCACTGCAATCCTCTGACCGAGCAGTGCCGCACTGGCAGTATCGGCCTCCCCTTACCCGGGGTGGAGGCCGCCATTGTGGATCAGGAGATGGGCGAGCCGGTACCGATCGGTGAGGTGGGCGAGCTGGTGGTGAGAGGGCCGAACATCATGCAGGGGTACTGGAACCACGCAGAGGAGACCAGCCAAACGTTCCGCAATGGCTGGATGCGCACCGGCGACCTGGGGAAGATGGATGCAGACGGCTACTTCTCCATCGTGGAGCGGGTCAAAGACGTGATCATCGCCAGCGGCTTGAAAGTGTACCCCCGAGAAGTCGAAGAGGTCTTGTTCGGGCATCCGGCGGTCGCAGAAGCGGCGGTGGCCGGGGCAGCCGACGCCTACCGGGGGGAAACGGTGGCCGCCTTTGTCGTGCTGAAACCGGGGATGGAGGCATCCGAGGAAACCAGGCGGGAGCTGCTCCAGTACTGCAGGCAAGAACTGGCAGCCTATAAGGTCCCCACGATCCTGGAGTTCCGCACGAGCCTGCCCAAGTCCTTGATCGGCAAGGTGATCCGCAGAGAGTTACGTGCAGGCGTTTGAGACAAGGGAGCTGTGAAGTCATAGATGATGATGGGCACGACAAAAGGGGGATCGGAGACCCAACGTCGTGTCCCATCGGATGGAACCGAGTGCCATCAGTAGAAGCAACTCGGGAGGAGGGATTCTCTCATGAGTACAAAGAACGTGGGAAAAGACTATGTACTTTTTCTTCATGGGGTGAATGTGCGTGAGTTGCCGGATTGCCCCGACGACCTCAACTTCCCGAAATACGCCAACCACCTTTTCGAACTCATCCGGGACTCCCTCAATAGGGGAGCGACACCCTATGACGTTGAAAAGATAGCACTCTACTATGGTGACTTGAATATGTATGAAGAGCAATCCCTCCTTACCCTCTTTCAAAGTTCGCCGGAGTGGGAGCGATTCTGGTTTCGACATGCGCGGGAAACGATCTTACTTCAAATTATTGGTGATATTGCGCTCTACGTGAACCCCTACGTGGCAGCCAGGATTGTCGAAAGACTGCATCAAGCTGTTTTGAAACTCCAGAGGCTGGAGCAAGAGCAGCAGGAACGAGGTCGGCTGCACCTGGTGAGTCATAGTTTGGGGACGATCATACTCTTCGATACCCTGTTTGCCGGTCGTTGGGAGAGCGAGAATATGCCTGGCTACAACTGTATTAAAGAGCTTCGCGATGCCGTATGCGGAGCTGGAACGGAGCCAGAGGAGGGCATCCAGGTCGCCAGTATTCATACGATGGGCTCACCTATTCCTCTCTTCAGCCTGCTGGACATGTATAGCAGGCAGCAGGATAACGGGGCGGGACAGTATAAGAGCTTACACGAGATTGGCCCAAAGTTGCAGGTATTCCTCCAGCACCTTGCTCAAAGCAGGGGAGGGAAACGCCTTCCCTGGTGGAACTACGCTCATCCAGGTGATCCGCTCGCTTACCCATTGGAGGGGTTGCTCTACCAATTGGTGGATCAGAAGCGAGACTATCTCGAAGTCCATGATGTGGTTACAAGTCCAGGTGACATAGGGGACTGGATGATCGAGAGCTTCAAACAGTCTTCTGCTGCGCTCATACATGCTGGAGCTGCCCATCGTAGCTACTGGAACAGCGAAATTATTGCTCGTAGGATCGCCAAGACAATTCAAGAAACCTCGCCAGCCCGGATGGTTTACACATCTAGGCATTGACGCGGCCGGATAGAAGCTCAACTTTTTAGCAATAGCCCTTGTGATTTTTACCAAGGAGTGGTTCACTCACGAGTTTGCTATTTCCCTGAAAAAGTGGAAGAAGCATACAAGGGGCGTGCGCCTGCGAATACTCAAACATCTGCAATGTGAGCGTTCTGTGAGAAGCGAGCGACCCATTGTGTTGGCAATGCGAGGTCCAGAGTTGATACAGTTCTCCCGAAAGGCGATCAAAGAAAGCGCAGACTTGGTAGAAAGGAAGTCAAGAAACATGAACAGGACACTACGCAACGAAGCTCGTGAACTATCGCAGCAGGGTCAGCAGGCACAGCCCGTTCTCATCACGGAAACCCACTTGCTCGCATTGCCAGCAGTCATGCAACGTTATCTCAGGTATTCACAAGTTATTGGCAAAGAATCCATTCGCACGGTCCGTCTCAAACAACTTGGAAAATTCCGCCAAAGCGCGCGACAGCCTTGGATGAAGTTAGATGCCGAAGAGTATTATTCAGTGAATCCTCCAGGATTTTTATGGGTGGGTACCATGCGGAAAGGGGGATTCCCTTTAGTCAGAGCCAGGGATAGGTATCGAGATGGTAAAGGAAATATGCAGATTAAATTAGGAACAGTATTGACCATTGCAAACGCAACGGGTGCAGCAATGGACCAGGCTTCTATGACGAGATACTTCAATGAAATGATGTGGTTTCCTACCGCTTTTTTAGAACCAAATGTTTCCTTTGAGCCAGTAGATCAGACTTCAGCCAAAGTGACGCTGACTGATTCGGGGAAACAAGTAACTGCGACCATGTATTTTGATGATCAAGGAAGACCCACAGACTTTGTTGCTCCACGTTATTATCGAGAGGGGCTAGAAACGTGGTCTACTCCAATCACAGAATATAGAGAGTTTGGAGGATTCAAACTTCCAGTCAAGGCCAAAGCTGTTTGGAAGTTAAAAGAAGGCGATTTTGAGTATATCGACGTCGTCATAACCGATTTAGAATACAATGTCACTACCCCGTATTAAATGCGTCCGGCGAGCTCAACTGGCTTCGTGACGAGATCACCGAGATCGAATACAACCGATCGGGGAGGGTGACAGAGTGGACGAAAGGGAGGTGG
>WNGD01005073.1_pt1 | contig 12853 bp, 11 predicted proteins | sample 5400671 | NCBI WGS metagenome assembly WNGD01 (sample SAMN13153369, study PRJNA577476) | soil metagenome | isolation source: 40 cm soil or saprolite under grassland replicate 2 | place: USA:California | collected 2016-06-15
GCCTGGGCCACCAGGGCCCACAACCCGAGCGTGAGCGCGAGGACCCAGACGAACCGACTTGGATGGAAGCGTGACATGGCAATTCTCCTCTCTATCTCGGTTTATATGTTTCCGGATGAGCGGTGGCTTCACAGCTCCGATTCCTCATCCGATCCACACGAAGACCCGATTAACCTACGCCTCTCACCACGGGGATCCTAGCAGCGAGACCGAAACGGAACACCGGACCCCAAAAGCCTAACCATTGATCCTCAATGAAGCGTGAAAAAATCGATCCAGCTACGTTGGGGAAACCTTGGTGGCTGCGCAGCGACGGCACTGACAATTCCAATCCGGCCACCGTCGCAATCACGGTGACGGCGCCGGCGGTTACCGTGACCCCGGGTACCTTGGCGTTCGGGAACCAGCTTGCCGGTACGACTAGCGCAGCCCAGGCGGTCACGTTGAACAGCACCGGCTCGAACGTCCGGTAGAAAACGGTGCCCCGGACGGTAAACAGCAGGTCGCAAGCCAGAATGCCCGGGTCTGCGGCGCGTGCCTCTTCGTAATACATAGCCGGCCGTTTTTTCACCACAAAGACGCGAAGAATCCGCCAAGAAGCTTTTTTTGTGATTCTTCGCGTCTTTGCGTCTTAGCGGTGAACAGGTTGCGGCTGTGCCACGTGGCGAATTACTTGGGATCCGTTTTGGTCGCCGCGGTAGGAGCAACCTTGGTGAACGTGCCGTTGGACAGCCGCTGGAACGGCCCGCCATCCAGAGACATCTCTTGCTTCACCGTGAAGGTCGTTTCCGACACGATCGAAATTGCGCGGCGCACCCGGAAGGTCTGATCCTGAATCTTTAACGGCGCCGTTTCCAGGCGGATTCCCGGACCGGTCCAGGTCCCCACGCTCAGCAGAGCCACGCCCCCCTTCCGGCTCTCGAAGAAGATGTAGACCTTGTTTCCAGCATCGTAGCCGATGTAACCGCCGCCCTGGACGCTTGCTCCTTCCGCCGCTCCATCGAAAAAAGTTTCGAGAAACTTGCCGTCCAGGACCTTCTGAAAGCTCATTGTTCCTTTTAATGCACCTCCCGGCCCGAGAGGGCTTTCCCGGCTCGTCATCTCGAAGTTCCATTGCCCGACGAAGTATTCCAGCTTTTGCTCGGGAGTTTGCTCTACCCTGACCAGGAGATCCCCCACTCTCTTCAGGTCGTAGGTGAAGTTGAACACCTGGGTCCCGAGGTTTATTTCACCTTTGCCTTCGAGCGCCTCTCCTTTGACAACAAAATCGAAGTTCACGACCACGGCGCCTTGCGGCGCATCGACCTGCAGTTTGGCGCTCCCCTTTTCCCCTTCCAATTTGACTTCTTTAAACGGAACCTCCGTACCTCCGCCGACTCCGGAAATCACGCCCGTATAGGCATCCCCTTCCTTTTTGAAACTGACGGTCACTTTGCGCTCTCCCTGCGACGAGCGCGCCATTCCTTCCCATCTGCCCTGCAATGGGTCCTGCTGCGCCCAGGCCGGGAGGATCGTGAGAGTGAGCAGGATCCAACGAACGAGTGCTTGCCGCATGCCTTCTCCTTAAATCACCTTTACTCCTTACCACAATCGAGAAGGGATCCGCACACATTCTCACGCACCTACACGGCGCAGCCGCTCGGCCGCAAGCAAGAGTCTTGTTTAGCGATTCTTCGCGTCTTCGCAGTTAGCGGTGAATTAGTTCTCTTTTCAGGATGACGGCGAGCTTTTCGGCGGCCAGGCTGTTGCCCTCGAGATTCAGATGGGTCCCGTCCGTGGTGTGAGAGCGCGAGTCGACCCAGCCCGTCGTGTCCACATAATAGAGAGACTTATCGCCCGCGCTCTGGAGCTGATCTACGGCGTTGCGTATCACTTCCGAGTGCGCTCCGGCGAAAGGCCGCAGGCAAAAGATCTTTGCGTTCGGGTATTCCTTTCGTATCGTCTCGACATACGACTTGTACAGAGGGCCAAAGACCTCGGCGGCCGCGCGCCGGTCGTTGGTCCCCATGTTGATTACGACGGCATCGGGCATCCTGCTTTTGTCTATCGGCGCCCCGTTGTAAATGTAAGGAAAGCTGTATATGCCAGGAGGCACGCCGCCGTTGGCATTTATCGTGAGACCCAGCCGGCCGAACCCTGCGATCCGAGGTTCCGCTTCCGCCAGCAGAGCGCTCTGGTACGCCCACGTCCGGCGCCCGTCGCTGAACTGGGGCCACCTCTCGCGCGGGCGCTTATCGCCCGCTCCCTCCGTGAGCACCAGCACTCCCTCCGTGATGCTGTCCCCGAGGTACTCGATCACCAGCCGGGGGCGCGGCGGCGGGTCCAACAGGCTTCCCCCGCCGGAAAGTGTCACGCCTCGGAAGACGACGCTGTTCGCGAGCGGCGGGTCCCAGCGGTTCTCCCACTCCCTGAAGCCTTTCACCACCATGCGGACGGTATGCTCCCCATCGGCCAGAGGTTGGCTGCTGGCCTCGAGCTCTTCCGATGGGTGCGTAATACGCCACTCTCCGTTATCGAGCTGCAGCCACAGCGTCGGAAGTTGCAGCGGATAGTGTTGGGTCGAAAAGTGGAGCGTCGCGCCTTTTCCTTTGAATTTGAGGATCAGGGTGCTGCCGGTATTCACCGTCACGGCTCCGGTGCTCCCCGCCTCCCTCATGTCCCACCGCCCCCAGTACTGAAAGAGCGGGTCCGCAGCGGAGAATTGGGGCGCAGCCGGAAGGGTTTCCTTGAGGATGGCCGTCATGGGAACCCCCATGGCCCTCAGGATCGCAGCGCCCATAAGAAAGTCTCCCGCTGGTTTCATGTGGACCCCATCGCTGGTGGGATGAAAATCCGGAGCCCCTCCGCTCTGTGCGGCCCTCAAACTCAGGTTGAAAAACTCGTTCAGGTCTACCAGATGACAGTTTTTTCCCGCGGCAATCCGCCGCACCGCTTCGCAGTACGCTTCGAGCTTCACATTCTCGGGAGACAAAAGATCTTCCTTGATAATCGTCGGAGTCAGCAAATAGACCTCCGCGGAGGTGGCGGCTTTGACATCATCCACCATTTTGTTCATCAGGGAGGTATAGGTTTCGAGGTCCACTCCCTGCGGCGGGTCGTGGAAGCCGTGCCAGACATCGTTGACGCCGCACGAAATCGTCACTACCGTCGGCTGCCGGTCGATGACGTCCTTCTTCAATCGAGCGGACATGTCGGTGGACTTGTGCCCGCTGATACCGGCGTTGAGGATCTCTACTTTGAGGTCCGGATAGTTGCGGTCCAGGACCTTTTTCATGAATCGAAGGTAACCTCCCGCTTGCGTGATGCTGTCCCCGAGAGCCACAATTCTGTCGCCGGGTTTCAGTTTCACCTGGCCCTGGGCCGGGCAGTCAAACATTTCTGCGAAGATGGCGAGAGCCACCAAGTGTTTCAGCAGCATGGAAGACCTCTCTTTTGAGGCTTCCAATCAATCACAGACCCGGACTCGACACCAAGAAGATTCCATAAGCAATTCTTCGCGATTCTTTGCGCCTTCGCGTCTTTGTGGTAAAAAAAGCATTCACCGCCAAGACGCAAAGACGCGAAGAATCGCTAAGAGATTGGAAAGGGGGCTCGCCATCCATGAATCACACCGGAACTTTTTCGCGCCGTGAGGCGCTGCGAATGGCAGCAACGGGTTTGGGAGCGGCCGTCATGATGGACATCCATACTCCGGCGCTGCCGGCAAAAACTCCGCCGCCCGTGAAGGGACGCCTCAAACAATCGGTCGCGCGCTGGTGCATGGAAAAAATCCCGTTCGAGGAGCTCGCGAGGGCGGTGGCCGAAATGGGCCTGAAGGGAATCGATCTTGTCGATGCTCCCGAGGAGTGGGCCATCCTCAAGAAGTACGGGCTCGTCTGCTCGATGGTCCGGGCTGAAACCAAAATCCCGGACGGATTCAACCGGAAGGAGAACCACGAACAACTCGAAAAGCTTTACAAGGAATGGATCCCTCGCGCGGCCGCTGCGGGCTGGCCCAACATCATCGCCTTCTCCGGAAACCGGCGCGGCCTCCCCGATCCCGAGGGGCTGGAGAACTGCGTCATTGGCCTCAATCGCGTGAAGACGATTGCGGAAGAACACAACGTCACGATCTGTTTCGAGATCCTCAACAGCAAGGTGAACCACAAGGACTATCAATTCGACCACATGCCCTGGGGAGTGGAGGTGATAAAGCGCGTCAATTCCCCGCGCGTCAAGATCCTCTATGACATCTACCATGCCCAGATCATGGACGGAGACATCATCCGCACCATACGGGACAACATCCGGCACATCGCTCACTTCCACACGGGCGGCGTGCCGGGCCGGCACGAGCTCGACGACACTCAAGAGCTGAACTGGCGCTCCGTCGCCACCGCGATTGCGGACCTCGGCTACGGCGGCTACTTCGCGCACGAGTTCGTGCCCACCCGGGAACCGCTCGCGTCCCTCAAGGAGGCCGTGACCCTGTGCGACGTGTAGGAGACGCGACAGCAGCACGTCCCCAATGACAAATGACCAATGAAAAATGGGCTTGCGGACCTTTGCGAACCTTCGATTCCGCTTTTATTTGTCATTTCTCATTTGTCATCTCCGCGTCCTAATTCGACCCTTTGCGCTCTTCGCGTCTTCGCGGTTTAACTCGGGTTCGGTTTCACCGCGAAGACGCGAAGTGCGCGAAGAGGATCGCGAAGGTGATTAGGAACTGCATGGCTGAAACATTCGACGTGGTGGTCATTGGGGGAGGGCCCGCCGGGTCGACCGCTGCACGGCTGCTGGCCCAATGGGGGCACTCCACCCTGATTCTGAACAAACCTCCGGCGAAGCATCCCGCCCTCGCAGAGTCCCTCCCTCCCACCTGCCGCAAGCTGTTCGGGTTTCTCGGAATCCTGGAACGCCTCGACGCCGCGGGTTTTTACCCGGCTCGCGGAAACACGGTGTGGTGGGGAGATTCCAGGACGCGCGCGGAGAATTTCGACAGACCCGGTTACCAGGTGTTGCGAAGCGACTTCGATCGGCTCCTGCTCGAACTGGCCGGGGTTTCAGGGGCGCACATCCGCCATGGCGCGGCCGCGCGCGACGTAGACCTGAGCGTGCCGGATCAGGCGCGGATCGAATACGAACCGGCACGGGGAGCAAAAGCCTCCGTGGCGGCCCGCTACGTTCTCGACTGCTCGGGCCGGGCGGGCGTCGTGGCCCGCAAGGCGCTTCGGAGAAAGGAACGCTACAGCACGCTTGCGATCGCCGGGGTCTGGAAGCAGGATCACGACCGGCAGGTACCGGATGCCGGCCACACTCTGGTCGAGACCTATCGCGATGGCTGGGCCTGGTCTGTTCCCATTTCGTCTGAGATGCGCTGTTTCGCGGTCATGGTGAACGGGCACGAAGCGCCCCGCTCGCGGGGATTGAAAGACCTGTATCGCGCCGATCTCGACAAGACCATCCATTTCAAAAGGATCCTTTCCGAAGCGACATTGACGTCCGGTCCCTGGAGCTGTGACGCCTCGCTCTACTTTGCTTCCCGCTATGCCGGGCCGAACTTTCTTCTGGTAGGAGATGCCGGTTCCTTTATCGAGCCTCTCTCTTCATTCGGCGTGAAGAAAGCAATAGCCTCCGCCTGGGTCGCAGCCGTCGCAGTCCACACCTGCTTGAAACGGCCGGAAATACGAGAGGCGGCGCTTGATTTTTTTTCGGCGCGCGAGCAGCAGGTGTATGCCAGTTATCTGCGCCAGTCGGCGCGCTATTTTCAGGAGGCAGCGCAGTACCACCCGCATCCGTTCTGGCTCGCTCGCGCGCAGACAGGGCTTGATTCCCACGCGTGGGAACCCGACGAAGAGGAGCTGAAGCGCGATCCTGAGGTGCTGGCCGCCTTTGAATCCCTCAAGCAAAGCCCTTCCATCAACCTGCGCGTATCGCCTGGAGTGCGCGTGGAGAAGAAGGCGGTGATCGACGGTCGGGAAATAGCGCTCGTAGATGCTGTTGTGAGCCCGGGATTGCCTGGCGGCGTGCGGTTTCTAGGCAACGTGAATCTTCCGCGCTTGCTGAAGATAGCCGCCGGCTACAACCAGGTCCCCGACCTGTTCGATGCGTACAACCGCCTATGCCCGCCCGTAGAGATCCCGAACTTCCTGGGGGCCCTGTCCGTCCTCTTGGCCAAAGGGATCCTGACAAACGAGGGGCGGAGGGGCAAAGGGGACGACCTCAGGGTCTCGGTAAAGTCAGGATTTCTCGGAAATGACAAATGACCAATGGCCAATGACAGATGACAAATTCCCCGGGCGCCAGTCCGATCCGGTCTATTTGTCATTTGTCATTTGTCATTTGTCATCGGTCATTTGTCATTTGTCATTTCGAGTCCGGGGCGGGCCCAGAGTCCTTGGATCTCCACTCCGAGCTTTTCCCTCTGCCCCTTTGCCCTCGTCCTTTGTCCCTTGACCCTTTGCCCCTTGACCCCTAAAGTTGTGCGGTGAAACCGGTGCACAGAGCAGCAAGCGTGATCCCGTGGATCCGATTTCTTACTGTGGCGGCTCTGTGCTTGTCCCCAATGCAGGGCACGTTCTTTGCTCCGCTCGACACATCCGAGCCCGTGGGCTATCACATCGGCCCGGGATCCGAGGCCGCCGGCTACCGCGCGGGTGACGACCAGCTCGCCCGCTGGGCGCTGGAGGCGTGGGAGCGAGCTGCCGGCGGCTCGCTCCGCTTCCGCGCGGCCCCCGAGCCGCAGGCACTCCTTCGTGTCCGCTGGATTGGCGGAGGCGGCGGGCGCTATGGCGAGATGCGTCCCATTCGCGTAGGGGAGAAGCGCGGCGCGGAGGTTTTTGTCTACCCGTCAACGGACGCCCTCGGCGCCGACATCGCCGCCGAAGCCCGGCGTGATCCTCTCTTCCGCGACGCGATTGTCTATCTGACCTGCCTCCATGAGAGCGGCCACGGCCTGGGCCTCGTCCATACCGCCGACTACGAAGACATCATGTACTTCTTCGGCTATGGCGGCGACGTGGTCGCTTACTTTCGCCGCTACCGCCGAAATCTGAACAGCCGCGACGAAATCCGCCTCCACTCCGGCCTGTCGGCGGCCGACGTGGATCGGGTGCGACGCCTCTACCCCGCCCGCCACCCTGATTAGTTTCTGGCGCGAAACTCGAATTTCTCATACTCACAGTCCAGGCCCGAAGCGAAGGTGCGGGCCGCTTGGCTAGCGCCAGAGTTTGCCGGCAGAAACTAGGCTAGTTTCTGGCGCGAAACTAGCCCCACAGGGGCGACTCAGGAAAGCCCAGGGCGCAAGCCCTGGGAACAAGCACAGTAACAACGGAAGCCCTGAAGGGGCGATGCAGTTGGTCCCGGTACCAAAGAGGTTCCTTATGACGAGCAGTTATCTGGAGTTGAGACCTAACTCCTGCGCCGCCCTTTCAGGGCTTTCCGGAATCCGAACTTTGAACCCAGGGCTCCCGCCCTGGGCTGTCCTGCTGGACCCCTTCGGGGTCCTTGGTTTCGCGACAGAAACTAGGCTAGACTTTCCGAAGAAAACAAGGCTCGGTCGGCATTTTTATTTCACGCTATAGGGCCGCGGAACCTTACGGCACAAGGATATTCAGGTTTCGCCCGACAGAAACCAACTAAGCCATCCCACATTTTGTTTCACCACGAAGACACGAAGATCCACCCACAAAACCTTTGCAAACTTTCGCAAACTTGGCGCATCTTTGTGTCTTCGTGTCTTTGTGATAGAGTCCCTGCGATCTATTTTCTGGTCCTACGATGAGAGCGGGATTTGTCATCTCCCTGGCAGCGATCGCCCTTTTTCTACACGCTCACTTTGTGCGCGGACAGGAGCAGAAGAAAGCCGAGACCCCGGCCAAAGAAGAGAAGCCCGAAGACGAAGGGATCCCCATCACGAGCGAGCTGGTCCAGAAGTCCTGCTCTTCCTGCCACAAGATCGACGAGAAGAAACGGATGTCGCGCATCTCCTACCGGCGTACTACGCCCGAAGGATGGCAGCAGACGATCAAGCGGATGGTCAGCCTGAACAAACTGCAGATCGAACCGGAGGCCGCGCGCGCCGTTTTGAAATACCTCTCCAACAGCCTCGGGCTCGCTCCCGAAGAGGCTCGACCGGGCGCCTTCGAAGTGGAAAAGCGGATGATCGATTACAAATACTCCGACAAAGACACGGAACAAGTCTGCAGCAAGTGCCACTCGATGGGCCGCGTCATACTCCAACGCCGCACCAAGGAAGAATGGGAGCTGCTGGTCGCCATGCACCGGGGCTACTATCCGCTCTCGGATTTCCAGGCTTTCCGCCGCCTGGGCCCGCCCCAGACCGAGCCTGGACCGGACGGGCGTCCGCCGGACAACCGGCACCCGATGGAAAAAGCTGTCGCCCATCTCTCGAGCGCTTTCCCGCTCAAGACCGCGGAGTGGTCGGCCTGGTCGGCAAACATGCGCCCGCCCCGGCTTCAGGGACGCTGGGCGCTTTCGGGATACCAGTTGGGCAAGGGGCCCGTTTACGGACAGGTGGTGATTTCTCCCGTTGCCGGCGCCGAGGACGCGTTCGCCACCGAGATCCGCTACACCTACGCGCGGTCCGGGCAGCAGGTGGCACGCGCCGGAAAGGCCCTGGTCTACACCGGGTTTCAGTGGCGCGGGCGTTCGGTGGAAGGCGCGAATGACGCGACCGCGCTGCGCGAGGTGATGTTTTTGGAGCGGGACTGGAGTTCCCTTTCGGGGCGCTGGTTCAGCGGCGCCTACGACGAAACCGGCATGGACGTTCAGCTCCGCCGCATCGGCAGTGACCCGTTAGTGCTGGGCGTCGATCGCGGCGCGCTCAAGACTTCATCCGTGCACAGAGCCATAAAGATCTTCGGCGTCAACCTGCCGGTTACACTCACCCCTTCCGACATCGATTTTGGCCCGGGAATCAAAGTCACCGGCGTTACCGCGTCGAGCAAGGAGTCGGCAACGGTCGAAGTCGACGTGGCCCGCGATGCTCCTGCGGGCGCGCGAGACCTGTATGTCTCTGGCGCCGCCCATCAGGGCGCCGTGGTCGTGTATGACAAAATCGACGGGCTTAAAGTGACTCCACTGGCCGGCCTTGCGCGCATCGGGGGTATTAACTTTCCCAAGCAGTACCAGCAATTCGAAGCCGTCGCATATCACAACGGACCGGACGGCAAGCCCGATACCAAGGATGACCTGAATCTCGGCATGGTGGACGTGGCGTGGAGCATGGAGGAATACACCGCGACGTTCGGCGACGACGACAGAAATTTCGTCGGGACCCTGGATGCCGCGGGTCTCTTCACTCCTAACGTTGACGGACCTAATCCCCAGCGCAGGAACGGGACCAACAATTACGGAGATGTCTGGATCGTGGCGACCTACACTCCCGAAAATAAGGAAGCAAAACCGATTCGCGCGCGAGCGCATCTGGTAGTCACCGTTCCGCTGTATATGAAGTTCGATCAGCCCGAGGTGATACACTGATGCCGTTACAGCTGCGGGAATTTCATCCGTTTCAGGCCGCGGGGCGCAGGTTTGTCTACCTGGTTCCCAGCGCCGCCGTTTTCGCCCTCGACGACACGGCGTCCGCAGTAGTCGACGCTCTGGACCGGGGGCCGAGAACACGAAGCCAGCTGGTCGACGAGCTATCGAACCGCTTCGGGCGCTCGGAACTGGAGGAAACTGTCTCGGAACTGCTGGGCGCACGGACCATCGGCGAAGCGGTGGACGGCACGGAGCCTTTGTCCAGGAATCTGCCGCCGGTCCCCTTCCCGCTGACCACTCTCGTCCTCAACGTCACCAACAAGTGCAACCTCAGTTGCACCTATTGTTACGAGTACGGAGAAGACCGGATCGTGGACACTCGGAACGGCAAGCAACCCGCGTTCATGAGCGAGGAAACGGCCCGGCAAAGCGTGGAGCTCATGCTGCGGGAATCGGGCTCGAACAAAGTCGCGCACCTCACCTTCTTTGGCGGCGAGACTCTCCTGAATTTCCCGGTGCTCAAATCGACCATTGCCTACGCGCGCAGGCGCGCCGCGGAGATGGGCAAAGAAGTCGATTTCAGTCTTACGACCAACGGCACTCTCCTGCGGCCTGAAATCATCGAGTTTCTCGCGGAGAATCGCGTCGGCGTCACGATCTCGATCGACGGGCCCCGAGAGATACAGGATCAGTTCCGCGTGTTTCACGACGGCACCGGGAGCTATGACGTCGTCGCGCCCAGGATCCGCGAATTGCTGCGGCGTCACCGCACCCGGCCCATAGGCGCCCGGGTGACGCTCACGTCGACGACATCGGACATCACAAGAATCTTCCGGCACCTGACCGGCGAGATCGGCTTTTGGGAAGTGGGCTTTGCTCCGGTCACTGCTTCTCCGAACCGGCTGTATGCCATCGACGAGCCTGGTTTCGATCATGTGCTGGCGCAGTTCCGCGAGCTGGCCGGGGAATTCCTCGACTACGCGATTGCGGACCGGCACCATGGATTCTCCAATGTCAGGGATACGCTGGAAGAAATCCACAAGGGAGCCAGCAAGGCTTATCCGTGCGGCGCCGGATTGGGACTCCTGGGCGTTTCCACGGGCGGCGATGTTGCGCTTTGCCACCGTTTCGCCGGCTCTGACGCGCACAAGCTGGGGAGCGTGGGAGACGGCATAGACCGGCGAGCCCAATCCGATTTCCTGGCCAGGAACCACATCGCGGACAAGACTGATTGCAGCAAATGCTGGGCGCGCCCTCTCTGCGCCGGTGGATGCTATCACGAAGCCTACACGCGTTACGGAGCTACCACGCACCCGAACCTTCATTACTGTGAATGGATCCGAGGGTGGACCGACACGTGCCTTCAGATCTACGGAGAGATTTCGGAGCGCAATCCCAAATTCTTGAAACAATTCGACGATCCCGGTGGATTATGAAACATCTGAAATCCGTGAACCGCAAAGCCGCCATGGTGGAGCAGGACCTCGAGCCGAAGGGCAATCCGCAGGAAGGAGACGTCGTCGCTCTTCAGCAAGGGCCTCCGCAGCAGCCACAGCAGAGCCCGCATTTCCCTTTGGGCTGCTCGCTGCAGTTTGACCCCGGCTGGGAAGTGGATTCGAGCGGGGGAACCGCCGGGCTGTGCCAGCCCGTCGAGCGCGATCTGTTTGACTGCCACACGGGGTGCTACTGGCCGGCGCAGGTTCCCGACCAGCTCAACCACGCGCCCGACTGGACAGGCAAGTGCGCAGCGGCGCAAAAAGACTGGCGCAAGATCGACCTGATCTTCCCGTAACCGCGCGTGACAAGGACGACACTCTTTTTCACCACGGAGACACGGAGATCCACGGAGTCCTCCTTCGGAAGCTGGCAAGGATTTTTCGGCCAAAATGACAAATGAAAATGACCGATGACAAATGACAGATAGACGTCAGAAGTCGGGACAACGAACTGCGATTTGTCATTTTTCATTGGTCATTTTTCATTTGTCATTTGCCAAATCTCTCTCTGCGGACTCTGCGGTGAAATTCGTGCGTCTGGATCTTTCCTCATGCGAATTTCGTTACTGAAGATTTCATTGGTTGCTCTGGTTGCCACTCTCCTTCCGGCGGCGCAGAAGAGAGCCCCTGCGGAAAAGCTCACGGGGGGTAACGGAACCCTCTACCTCGGCGTGTTTCGCGACCGGATTCTGATCATCGATGAGTCGACAGAAAAGGTTACGGGAGAAATGAGAACGAGAACGGGAATCCCGCGCCGGATGAGCCTCGGCCAGGACCGCAAGCGCTTCTACGTCCTCAGCGCGGATCAGGAAGATATGGAGGTCGTGGACATCGCCTCGCGGCAGGTAATCGACACCTTCAAGCTGAGTGAAGGCGGCAAGAAGATTCGCATCCGCAGCTTTGAACCGGACCCGCTGAACCGTTACATCATCCTGCTCACCGAAACCTACACGAAGCTGGCCGATCGTTTCGAAATCGGCGCACCGACACTCCTGCAGTACGACCTGAAAGAGCACAAGGTGCTGCGCACGATCCCGTGGCCCAAGAATGAGGAGAGGGAGTTCGCCAACATCCGGATATCCCCGGACGGAAAGCTCCTGTACTTCTTTTCCGAAGACGTTCTGATTTACGACACCGCGGAATTCAAGCAGGTGGATAAGTGGGAGCTGTCTCGTCCGATCGAGGAGGGTTTCGGCCGGATCAACTTCGGCTCCATGGACGACATCAACGAGGAGCCGGGTTTCTTCACCGGGATATTCACCGTTCAGGATCCGGTGCAGAACCGGAGGGTGATGGGAGTGGCGCGCGTCAATCTCTCGCAGAAGCGCGTCGATTTCTACACCCTGGGCCCGGCCGCATGGGTCAGCTTTGCGCTGGCTCCCGGCCGCAAGCGGGCCTACGGCCTGCATAACGAGATCGGGCGTTACGAGTTCTGGACTTTCGATCTCGAAAATCGGAAGCTGCACAACAAAGTCGAGTTTGCCGGCCGCCCGCGCATGGCTTTGAAGACGAGCTCCAACGGAAAGCTCCTGTACATCTATCAGGCCGGAAACACTATCGACCTGTACGACGCGAATACGTACCAGTACCTGCGCACGATCACCCTGGACGGGGACATGACCACGGACCTGTATGTCATGCCGCCGCCTCAGTTGACCCATTGATTATTGACGATTGAACGCGTTATTGGCCACAGAGTCACGGAGAAAGCTGGCCACGAACTTCACGAATTACACGAAAACAGGCTGGCGGTCCCGGACGGCTTTGCATCACAGTATCCACTGTCTGTGACCAAACAAATTCGTAGAATTCGTGAAATTCGTGGCAAGTCTTTCTGGGGTCAATTCTTCCCTTGGTCGGTGATATGTGCCCCT
>WNGD01015822.1_pt1 | contig 12848 bp, 17 predicted proteins | sample 5400671 | NCBI WGS metagenome assembly WNGD01 (sample SAMN13153369, study PRJNA577476) | soil metagenome | isolation source: 40 cm soil or saprolite under grassland replicate 2 | place: USA:California | collected 2016-06-15
CGCGGCCACCGGCGCCACGCCGAGCACCGCTCGGGCCTGGGTGGCGCTGAAGCGCATTCCTTCGGGAACGCGCGCGCAGCGTATCGCCGAGCTCTCCTCGATCAGCGAGCGACTGCTGCGGGTGATGGACCCCGAATACATCCCGGTCTGGATGAACAAGCCGGTCCTCGCACTCGACGATCGCAAGCCGCTGGACCTGATCTCCAAGGGCGAGTACCTGCGGGTCGCGCGCGTCGTCTCTGCGCTCGAGGAACCGGTCGCGACCTGAGCCTTGGCGCTCGACGTCGACCGCGTCCGCGCCGCCGGCGTCTGGTACCGCCATCTCCCCCATCGCGGCTCGGTCTGGTGGCGCTCGGAACCACCGCCCGACGGGTGTTGGCAGCGCGGCTCTGCGGTAGCCGGCTTCTACCTCGCCGACTCGCGCGAGACAGCCTGGGCAGAGTGGTATCGCCAGATCGACAAGCTGGCGCTGCGGCCCGGCGACCAGCTGCCCAGGGACCTCTGGCGCTTCGACATCGAAGTCGACGCGATCGCCGACCTCAGCAGCGAAGCACAGCTGGCGCGGGTGGGCCTCGCCTTGCCTCTGCCCCGACGCCACGGCTGGCCAGCGTTTCAAACGGTCGGCGAGCAGCTGCACGCTGAGGGATGGAAGGGAATACGCGCTCCCAGCGCTGCAAGGCCCGTGAACGGCGAGATCCTCTGCCTCTTCCGCAAAGGCCAGAAGCTCGACGGCGTGAGGCCCCTTCCGCCTCCCGCCATCCAGCGAAATCCGCCACCCCGGCCTGCCATCTGACAAGCTGCGCTCGTGCCCATCACAAGCGCAAACGTCCCAAGCACCGTCGCAACGGCTGCCTGCTCTGCAAGCCACAGAAGCTGACCGCAAACGTCAAGGCCGAGCGTCGCCGCAACAAGCGCGACTGGGTCCGTCACGAGAACGCCGACTGGTAGGAACCGCAGATCGAGAAGTACCCCCGGCTGGATTCGAACCAGCGACCCACGGCTTAGAAGGCCGTCGCTCTGTCCACTGAGCTACGGGGGCGGGTGTGCCTAGATTAGGCCCTGCAAAGCGGGATCGCGTAGCATCGCCGGCGATGCCGAGCATCGATGCATCGGGGACGGAGCTGTACTACGAGCGCGCCGGGGAGGGCGAGCCGATGCTGCTGATCCAGGGGATGAGCGCCACGCATATGACCTGGGGCCGGCCCTTCCTCGACGAGCTGGAGCGGAGCTTCGAGTGCATCGTCTTCGACAACCGCGGCATGGGTCTGTCCGGCCGGGCCGAGCTGCCGTTCACCATCGCCGACCTCGCCGGCGACACCGCCGGACTTCTCGACGCGCTGGAGATCGAGACCGCCCACGTCGTCGGAATCTCGATGGGCGGGATGGTCGCCCAGGAGCTGGCCCTCGCCCACCCCGAGCGCATCCGCACGCTTACCCTGGGGGCCACCTACTGCGGCGGACCGGATGGAACGCTGATGGATCCGGCGGACCTGCGGATGCTCGGCGTTGCAATGGCCTCCGGTGAGCGAGAGCGGGTATTCCGGGTGCTGTGGGAGATCAACCTCTCCCCGGGCTTCCGCGAGGACGACTCCCGCTTCGCCGCCTTCGCCGAGATGGCGGCCGCCCTGCCGGCGCCCCAGCCGGTGATCCTCCAGCAGATGCGCGCCTGCGGCGCCCACGACACCAGCGAGCGGCTCGGGCGGCTCTCGGCGCCGACCCTGGTCATCCACGGCGATGCGGACCGGCTGCTCGGCCCAGGCAACGGACGGCAGATCGCTTCGCTGATCCCCGCCCGGCTGGAGATGCTGGAGGGCGTCGGCCACATGTTCTGGTGGGAGCAGCCGCAACGCTCCGCGGAGCTGATCCGCGACCACGCCCTAGCGCCGGTCTGAGCCGCTGGTGACCTGCCGTCAGCCCGACCCCGCTGCGGTGCAGCTCGCCGGGTCGAGCCTGCCGTTGACCTTGAAGACGTAGTCGGGCTCAGGCGTGACCTCGGGCTCTTCGATGATCAGCTTCAGGGCCGGATCGGATCTCACCCAGCGGTAGATCGGGTACCAGTACGGCGCGTCGAGCGAGTCCTGCGTGAAGCGGCTGATGATCAGGTAGTCATAGTCACCGGCGTTGATCAGGCGGCGGAACTGGGGGCAGCTGGTCGCCAGCCGGTAGGCGCCCTTGGGGCCGGACACGCCGATGTACTGAACGTAGTTGTCGAGGTTGGCGCCGTAGAAGCCGTACTGGCCGAAGAAGATCTCCCCCGAGCCGGCGATCCCGATCCGCTTGTCGTGCTGGCGCCGCGCGAAGGCATAGGCCTGCCGCGGCCCGCCGTCCTGTAGGAAGAGCGTCGTCTTCGTGTAGTGGTGGTTGTAGTACTGAACCTCCTGGGCGCGGCCGAGCACCACGGCCAGCAGCACGATCGCGGCCGCGGCGCTGGCGACAACGGCGCGGCTGGCGCTGCGCCGGCTGCGCGCCAGCCCCAGGCCCGCGGGCGTCCAGACCAACGCCAGGGTGAGGAAGACGGTGCCGACGATGTAGCCCGGATACCAGCGTGGCGTGGTCAGCACCGTGATCGCGTAGACGGCGGTGAGGAAGAGCAGCGTCTGCCAAGCCCGTCTGTCGGGCGCCCGCAGCGGCCTCGCGATCGGCAGCAGGACGAGGGCCAAGACCAGGCCGGGGGTCAGGTAGCGCGTGTTCGTGAAGAAGCCGGTCGGCGAGCCCTCTTGGCCGGCCGCGGTGAGCGGCGTGAAGACGTAGACGACAGCGGTCGCCAGCGCGGCCACCGCGATCACCCGCAGGATCAAGTTGCGGGAACGGAAGGCGAGGTAGACGGCCGCGGCCACGGCGACGATCAGGATCAGCGGCCAGAGCGGCCCCAGCGCGTTGTCGAGCTGGGGGAAGAACCACTTGCGGTAGATCGTCGGCTGGGTCAGGTAGTGGGCGACGGCGAAGCGCGGCCTCGGGTCGAGCGGCATCTGGTCGGGACGCGGCAGGTGCAGCGGTCCGAAGCCGATCTGGGGAGTCGGGTTGCCGCCCGTCCCGATCGCCGCCCGCACGTACCAGTAGGCACCGACCACAAAGGCCGAGAGGCCGAACACCCAGGCGGTCGTGAGGCGGCGGCCGCGGCCGCTGAACGCCACCACGCCGACCGCGGTTGCGACCACCGGGATCAGGAAGGTGAACTTGACCGAGACCGCAAGGCCAGCGGCGATCCCGGCGATCACCAGCGGGCCCTTGTCGAGCAGCGGCGCATCGCGCTCGGGCGCGTCTTGGACCGCCCCGGCAGCGGGCGCGCGTCGCTGATGGGCATTTATCAAGAAGGCCGCGAAGGCGATCAGGAAGGCGAGACCCATGATGTCGTTGCGGCCCTCGCCGGGTTGGGTCTCGATCATCACCCCCGAGTCGAGCACCAGGGCCGCCGCGACCAGCGTCGCCGGTCCGACCTTGTAGGGGCGGCCGACGCACCAGGCGCCGAGCAGCGCAACCGCCAGCCAGACGAGGTTGATCAGCGGCGAGAGCCAGTCGCTCTTGAAGAGGACAATCGCGGCGCCGTGGATCAGCTCCGAGCTCTGCGGGTAGAACCAGGCGGCGATCCGCAGCGGGTCGGTGAAGTGCAAGTGCACGATCGAGTGTTCCTGCGCGATCCGCGCCGCGAAGGGCATGTGGTACCAGGTCGTGTCGCCGCCGAACATCCCCTGGTCGAGGCTGAGCTGGGCCGGGAAGGTCCACTCGGCGATCGTGAAGGAGGCGACGCCGAGGGCGATCCAGAAGGCGATCGGCGGCACCCGCGGGGCGGCGACCGAACTCGTCCCGGGCGGCGCCTTGCGCCAGCCGACCCAGGCGGCGAGCAGGCCGATCGCGATGCAGACGACGACGATCCAGCCGAGCCGCAGGATGCTGAGCGTGCCCAGAAGCTCCAGCGAGACGACCAGCAGCGCGACGGCGATCGTCGCGTCGGCGAGGCGCGCCAGCGCGCCGGAGAATTCCGGCACGATCCAGCGCCGCAGCCAGTAGCCGCCGAGCCCGACCGCGGAGACGATGCCGATCACGGCGAGACAGCCGCCTATGTAGGAGCCGAAGGAGGGTGTCACCGGCGCGGGATGCTATTCGCCACGCCGGGCGAGGGAGGCTAAGCCGCCGCGGTGGGGATGCGGCAGGAGACGCCGGTGCCGGCAAGGCCACAGTAGCCGTTCGGAACCTTGTGCAGGTACTGCTGGTGGTAGTCCTCGGCGTAGTAGAAGGGGCCGGCGGGCTCGACCTCGGTGGTGATCGGCTCGTGGCCGGCGGCGCGCAGCGCCTCGTCGTAGGCGCGCAGCGCCATCTCCGCCGTCGCCTTCTGCGAGTCGTTGGCAAAGTAGATGCCGGAGCGGTACTGGGTGCCGACGTCGTTGCCCTGGCGCATGCCCTGGGTCGGGTCGTGCTCCTCGAAGAAGACCTTGAGCAGGTCGGCGTAGGAAATCCGCGTCGGGTCGAAGGCGACGAGGACCGCCTCGGCGTGGCCGGTGCGCCCCGAGCAGACCTCCTCGTAGGTCGGGTTGGGCGTGGTCCCGTTCATGTAGCCGACCGCGGTGGTGTAGACGCCGTCGAGGCCCCAGAAGAGGCGCTCCGCCCCCCAGAAGCAACCGAGCGCGAAGTAGGCGACCTCGACCCCGTCCGGAAAGGGCGGCTTCAGCGGCGTGCCGAGAACCGCGTGGCGCTCGGGGACCTCGAAGGCCGGTTCGCTGCGACCGAGCCGGTTCATCCCAACTCACGTTACAGGGGCGATAACGTGGGGGCATCGGCTGTCTCGCCCTACTCTTCGCGCTGATCTCGCCGCGGCTCGCCCTGTTCGTACTGTGGCTCTTCAGCGACCTGCTCAGCCGCGCCTTCGACAGCTGGTTCGTCCCCTTCCTCGGCTTCTTCCTGCTGCCCTGGACGACGCTGGCTTACGCGGTGATGTGGAGCTCGTCCGACGGCGTCGTCGGCTTCGAGTGGTTCATCGTCGTCCTCGCCTTCCTCTTCGACCTCGGCTCCTACGTGCAGAGCGGCCGGCGCAGGACCGCGACGGCCTGAGCGTCCTCCTCAGGCCGACTCGGCGAGCGGGTGGGCGACCCGCACGTGCGCCTTGCCAAGCGCAAGAAACGGATGCTTCTCGATCTCCCCGCCCTCGAGCGGCGAGATCTCGACGTCCACGAGAGCGACGAAGTCGGTCTCGGTGTTGTTCAGCAGATCCGAGAAACGGCTCATGTAACCCTCCGGAGGCAGCGTCACGTCGCCGACGACGAGGTGCCGGTCGGTTTCTAAAACCACCCGCTCAATGCGCCGCTCGACGGCGCTTCCCGCATCCATGACGGCTGACTATCGGCACCTTCAACCCCCGGCGCGACCGGACAATCGTCCAGTTGGGCAACGATGTATCTCGCTCTCCCGCCGCCGAAGCCCTGATCGACTCGTCGCTGCGCCGGGGGCGCCCGCTCTCCTCTGCCATCTAGTCGCTATACTGACTATATGGCCAAACAAGTGACCGCTACTGACGCAAAGGCAACGATCCTTCGCCTCCTGGACGACGCCGCCGCCGGCGAGGAGATCGAGATCACCAGGTATGGCCGTCCGGTCGCCCGTCTCGTACCCGCATCGGGTGCGCGTTCTCTCAAGGGCTCGTTCGAGGGTGTAGCGATGACCGCGGTCGAGGAGGAGGAGCTGTTCTCGACTGGCGAGGCTTGGAACGCCCCCTAAGGCGTGAGCGCGATTCTGCTTGACACCCACGTGGTCCACTGGTGGTCTGCGGAGCCAAAACGGGTCAGTGCCCCGGCGCGCAAGGCCCTTGAAGATGCGGACGAACTCGTCGTTGCGGCGATCTCTTGGTACGAGCTGGCATGGTTGGCGAAGCACGAGCGGATCACCGTGAATGTTCCGATCCGATCCTGGCTGCAGGGTCTCGCAGCGCAGTTGCGAACGATCGGCGTGACTCCCGCGATCGCGGACACCGCGGTCGCCCTCCCCTCCTCATTCCCAGGCGATCCCGCCGATCGATTGATCTACGCCACCGCAATCGAGCACGGCCTGAAACTCGTGACCAAGGATCGGGAGATTCGCGATCACAATCGGCCGCAATCGTTGGTGGTCTGGTAGTCCACCGAGGAACCGGTTGTGAATTACACGATTCGCACCGCGAAAAAGGCTGATGTCCCATCGGTCTTGACACTTGTCTGCATCGGGGCGCCCGGATTCGAACCGGGGACCTCGGCCACCCAAAGGCCGCGCGCTACCAGGCTGCGCCACGCCCCGAAGTGCCCAGTCTAGAGCCGCCTGGAGCCTCAAGGGCGAACCGGTCGGGGGACACACGCTAGGTTTCGCGGCCGTGGCCGACGTTCGCCCTCTCAACGCCCTGCACTACGACCTTGCGGCGGTCGGCTCGCTTCAGGACGTGGTCGCTCCGCCCTATGACGTGATCGACTCCGCGCAGCGGGCCGAGCTGCTGGAGCGCTCCCCCTACAACGCGGTGGCGATCGACCTGCCGAAACCCTATGACGAGACCGGGCCGGAGGCGAGCGGCGAGGGCGACCCGTACGAGCGGGCGGCCGAGGCAATCGAGGCCTGGCGCCAGGCGGGCGCCCTGGTCGACGACCCCGAGGAGGAGCCCTGGGGGGAAGCGACGACCGACATGCTCGGCACGGTCACCCGGGTCTGGCGGATCGGCGACCCCGGCGTCCACGACGCGGTCACCGAGCTGCTCGCCGACTCGCAACTGCTGATCGCCGACGGCCATCACCGCTACGAGACCGCGATCGCCTACCGCGACGAGGTCGGCGGCGAGGGACCGCACAACTACACGCTGATGGCGCTGACCGGGCTCGACGACCCCGGCCTCACCGTCTTCCCCACCCACCGCCTGCTCTCCGGCTTCGCCGGCGACCCCGAGCGCCAGCAGCGCCTCGGCAACGGCCTGCGCGAGCTGTTCGACGTCACCGAGGTCGACGTCGCCGACCTCGACCCGATCGGCCAGGAGGGAGTCGGCGTCTTCGACCTCTACGACTCACACCACAAGCGCGGCTTCCGCTTGCGGCTGAAGGACACGGCGACGCTCGACCGCCAGCTCGAGGGCAAGCCCGAGGCCTACCGCCGCCTCGACGCGGCGATCCTCGAGACGCTCGTGCTGAAGGGCATCGCCGGGATGAGCGAGGACGACATCCTCGCCAAGCGCGGCATCGGCTACGCCAAGAGCGTCGACGATTCGCTTGCCCTGCTCGAGGACGGCTCCTACGACGTCGCCTTCATCCTCCGCCCGATCCCCGTCGACCAGGTCCGCGCGATCTGCGAGAGCGACGAGAACATGCCGCCGAAGTCGACCTACTTCTTCCCCAAGGTGCCGAGCGGGCTGGTCTTCAACCCGGTCGGCTGAGCGGCGGCGCGCGTAGGATGAGCGCGTGGTCAAGATCTACACCAAGAAGGGGGACGACGGCTCGACTTCGCTCTGGTACGGCGGTCGCGTCCCCAAGCACCACGGTCGCACCGAGGCCTACGGCTCGCTCGACGAGGCGTGCTCGGCGCTCGGGGTCGCCCGCGCTATCTGTGGCAACGACGGCCAGGAGGAGCTGGCGGCGGACATCCTCCGCCTCCAGGACGGCCTCTTCGTCGCCGGCGCCGAGCTGGCGACGGCGCCGGAGGCAGCCGAGCGGCTCGAAGACGGGATCAGCCGCACGACCGACGAGATGGTCGCCTGGATCGAGGAGCGGATCGACCGCTACATGAGCGAGGTCGAGCTGCCGCCGCAGTTCGTCATTCCCGGCGGCAACCAGCTCTCGGCCCAGCTCGACGTCGCCCGCAGCGCGATCCGCCGCGCCGAGCGACGCATCGCCGCGCTGGCCGAAGCCGGCGAGCTGGCGAGCGAGACCGTGATCCACTTCGTCAACCGCGCCTCCGACCTCGCCTACGCGATGGCCCGCTTCGCCGACGTCGACGATCCGGCTATGTTCGAGGGGCGGCACAGGCATAGCGACGGATGAAGGCCGTCGCCCGGCACCGCGAGGGATTCGTCCACACGGTGGAGATCGGGGGCGGGTGCCTGGTGGACGTCGCCGAGCGAATCGAGACGTCCTAGATGGACCTGGGTCTCCGCAGACGCAGCTGTGTCGTCACCGGCGCCAGCCGCGGGATCGGCCTGGAGACGGCGCGACTGCTTTGCGCCGAGGGGGCGAGCGTACTGCTGGTGGCGCGCGGCGAGAAGCGCCTCGCCGCGGCGACCGAGGAGGTCGAAGCAGCCGGCGCTAACGCAGGCGCGGCCAAGTGGCGAGACCTCGACGACGTGCCCGACGAGGACTGGCGCGCCCAGTACGAGCTGAACGTGATCGCCCCGTTGCGGGCGATGCGGGCCGCGATCCCTCAGATGGAGGAGCGCGGCTGGGGACGTGTCGTCAACGTCTGCTCGACCGCCGGCAAGCGTCCGTCGGCGGCTATGCCGGAGTACTCGGTGGCGATGGCTGCCGAGCTCTCCCTCTCGCGGCTCTTCGCCGACCGCCACGCGAAGGCCGGCGTCCTCGTCAACGCGATCTGCCCAGGCCCGGTCGAAGCCGAGCTGTGGATGGAGCCGGGTGGCCTGCTCGACCAGTCGCAGGAGATGTCCGGGGCGGCAAGCCGCGAGGAGGCGCTCGATGTGGCGGGGTCGAAGCGACCGATCGGCCGGCTCGCCGAGGTCGGCGAGATCGCCGCGGCGATCGTCTTCCTCTGCTCGGAGCGCGCCTCCTACGTCAGCGGCGCCGCATGGTCGGTGGACGGCGGCACCGTCCAGGTGATCATCTGAGCCGCGAGTCCGTCGACGCGGCTGTGCTGCTGCCGCTCTACGGCTGGCCGGAAGAGCCAGGGTTGGTCTTCACCGAGCGGCGGGCCGATCTGCGCCGACACGCCGGCGAGATCTCATTCCCGGGCGGGCGCAAGGACGACGAGGACGCCGATCTGGCGGCGACAGCACTGCGAGAGGCCAAGGAGGAGATCGGCCTTGACCCGTCGGTGGTCGAGATCAGCGACGCTTTGCCGCCAACGGCGACCTTCGTCACCGGCTACCGCATCCACCCCTTCGTCGGCCTGATCCCCGATCCGGTCGAGCTAAATCTGGAGCCCAATCCGAGCGAGGTCGAGACCGTGCTCACCTTCTCCCTCGACACCCTCCGCGACGGCTACGCGATGCGCCGCCTGATCCGCCGCGGCGTTCCCATCCACACCCCCACCTACGAGGTCGAAGGCCACCTCATCTGGGGCGCCACCGCCCGCATCTTCGGCGACCTGCTCGATCGCCTCGGCTAAGCGTTCCCGCTAGACCTTTTCGGGCTGGGGAACGATACGGATGTAGGGACGCGGCTCCTCCCAGCCCTCCGGGTAAGTCTCCTTCGCTTCGTCGTTTGAGACCGATCCGGCGATGATCACGTCGTCGCCCTGCTGCCACTGGGCCGGAGTGGCGACTTTGTGCTGAGCGGTGAGCTGGAGCGAGTCGATCACGCGAAGAACCTCGTCGAAGTTGCGTCCGGTCGTCATCGGATAGACGAGGATGAGTTTGATCTTCTTGTCGGGACCGATGACGAAGACGTTACGCACAGTCTGGTTGTCGACAGGGGTGCGGTCCGCAGCGTCGCCGGCAACGTCCGCCGGCAACATCCCGTAGAGCTTGGAGACCTGAAAGTCGGCGTCGCTGACGATCGGGTAGTTGGGTGCGGCGCCCTGGGTCTCCTCGATGTCGCTCGCCCACGCCTCGTGCTTGTCGAGCGGGTCGACCGAGAGCCCGATGATCTTCACGTTGCGCTTCGCGAACTCCGGCTCGATACTCGCCATGTAGCCGAGCTCCGTCGTGCAGACCGGCGTGAAGTCCTTCGGGTGCGAGAACAGCACCGCCCACGAATCGCCAATCCAGTCGTGGAACTTGATCCGGCCCTCGGTCGTGTCGGCCTCGAAATCGGGGGCTACGTCGCCAAGCTGCAGCGCCATCAGATCGCTCCTCTCGGGTGCTCGAAGTTAGACATTCACCTTAGCCTCTCCAACTCCTCGGCGGCTACCTCGTCGCGCAGCTGCTGCTCGCTCCGTTCCGGCGCGCCGCGGCGGCGGCGCATCTCGTTCTGCGCCTCGAGCATCTGCTGCACGTCGGCGATCTCGTTCTCGGCTTCGACCTGCGGCGAGCGGGTCGGCTTCCAGTCGACGAGGTCGGCGCTGCTGCCGGGGTAGAAGTGGCCGACGACGAGGAGGACGCCGACGAGGAACGCCAGCATCGCGATCGTTGCAAGGACGAAGACCACGGGCCAAGGATACGCCGGCGCCTGTGTCGGGTTTGTCGCGCATACCGCGATAAAGCCGACACAAGCGCCTAGCATCGGACGGCGCCGCTGGTCCTGTTTAATCCGCGCCCGTGGCCGAGGCCTACATAGTCGAGGCGCTGCGCACGCCGATGGGCGCCTACCGCGGCGCCCTCTCGGGAGTCCGCCCGGACGACCTCGCCGCCCGCACGATCGCCGCCGTGGTCGAGCGCAGCGGCGTCGACCCGGAGCGGATCGTCGACGTCTACTTCGGCGCCGCCAACCAGGCGGGCGAGGACAACCGCGACGTGGCGCGGATGGCGGCGCTGCTTGCGGGACTGCCGGCGAGCGTGCCGGGCGCCACCGTCAACCGCCTCTGCGCCTCCGGTCTGGAGGCCGTCAACGTCGCCGCCCGCGCGGTCAAGCTCGGCGAGGGCGACCACTACCTGGCGGGCGGGGTCGAGTCGATGAGCCGGGCGCCGTGGGTCGTCGCGAAGCCCGAGCACGGCCTGCCTCGCGGCGAGCAGACGATGCACGACACGACCCTGGGCTGGCGCCTGGTCAACCCGCGCATGGCCGAGCTGGGAGTCTCCACCGAGTCGATGGGCGAGACCGGCGAGAACGTCGCCGAGCGCTACGGGGTCAGCCGCGAGGACCAGGACGCCTACGCGCTGCGCAGCCACCAGCGCGCTGTGGCGGCCGTCGAGGCTGGCCGCTTCGCCGAGGAGATCGTCCCGATTGAGGCCCCGCAGGGACGCGAGACCGTGACGGTGGACGCCGACGAGGGGCCGCGATCCGACGCCTCGCTGGAGAAGATGGCGAAGCTGCGGCCGGCCTTCCTCGAGGACGGCACGGTCACCGCCGGCAACGCCTCGACCCTCAACGACGGCGCCGCCTGCACGCTGATCGCATCGGAGGCGGGCGCGGAGGAGCTCGGCGCCGAGCCGCTCGCCCGCGTCGTCGCCTTCGGCGTCGCCGGCGTCGACCCCGCCTACATGGGCATCGGCCCGGCCCTCGCCATCCCCCGCGCCCTCGCGGCGGCCGGCCTCTCGCTCGACGACATCGACCTGATCGAGCTGAACGAGGCGTTCGCCTCGCAGGTGCTCGCCTGTGCCCGCGAGCTGGGCATCGACGAAGAGCGCCTTAACGTCAACGGCGGCGCGATCGCTCTCGGCCATCCGCTCGGCTGCTCGGGCGCGCGCCTCACCACGACCCTGGTCCGCGAGCTGCGCCGCCGCGACGGTCGCTACGGCGTCGCCACCATGTGCGTCGGCGTCGGCCAGGGCCTCGCCACCGTCTTCGAAGCGGTCTGAGATAGCCTCGCCCGCCGTGACGACGACTCTCAAAGAGCTTGCCAGCGTCGACGGGACGATCTCGGCGACCGGCGAGGCGACGATCCCGCTTCGCGATGACGGCCTCTACCGGGGCGACGGCGCCTTCGAGGTGATCCGGCTCTACGAGGGGCGCCCGTTCGCGCTCGGCGACCACGTCGACCGCCTCGAGCGCTCCGCTGCGGCGATCCAGCTCGAGTTCGACCGCGCGGCGCTCGACCGCGAGATCGACGCGCTTCTCTCCGAGGCCGGCGACGCCAATGGCCAGCTGCGCCTGATCGTCACCCGGGGCGGCCGGCGCATCGTCGCCACCGAGCCGCTTCCCCCCCACACCGAGACGCTGCGCCTCGCCACGGTCACCTACTCGCCTTCGGTGATCCTCAACGGCGTCAAGTCGCTCTCCTACGCCGCCAACATGCAGGCGACCCGGCTGGCCCAGGCGCAGGGCGCCGACGAGGCCGTGCTGGTGCATCCGGACGGGGTCGTGCTTGAGCCGCCGACCTCCGCGATCTTCTGGGTCTCGCCGCAGGGCGTCCTGCGAACCCCGGCCCTCGACGCCGGCGTGCTCGAATCGATCACCCGCGACCGCCTCGTCAAGGCGCTTCACGTCGAGGAGGGCGCCTGGCCGGTCGCCGACCTGCGCGCCGCCCACGAGGCGTTCCTCGCCTCGACCACCCGCGAGATCCAGGCCGTCTCGGGAATCGACGGGGCGGAGCTTCCCGCCGCGCCGGGCCTCCGCACCCGCGAAGCGCAGGAGGCGTTCGCGGCGACCCTCGGAAAGGAGCTTTGAGTGGACTTCCAGTTGAGCGACGAGCAACGGCTGATCTCCGAAGCGGCGCGCGAGTTCGCCGACCGCGAGATCGCCCCCCGGGTGCGCGACAACGACCGTGCGGGGCGTTTCGACCGCGAGCTGGCCAGCAAGCTGGGCGAGGTCGGCTACCTGGGGGCGCCGGTCGCCGAGGAGTACGGCGGCCGCGGCCTCGACTACCTCGGCTACGGGCTGATCGTCGAGCAGGTCGGGCGCGCCGACTCCTCCGCCCGCACCGTTGTCTCGGTCCAAACCTCGCTCGTCGCCGGCTCGATCGAGCGCTGGGGGAGCGAGGAGCAGAAGCAGAGATGGCTGCCGCGGCTCTGCTCGGGCGAGGCGCTCGGCTGCTTCGGGCTGACCGAGCCCGACACCGGATCGGACGCCGCCAACCTGCGCACCCGCGCGACGAAGACCGACTCCGGCTGGTCGATCAGCGGCCAGAAGATGTGGATCTCGCTC
>WNGD01005085.1_pt1 | contig 12845 bp, 10 predicted proteins | sample 5400671 | NCBI WGS metagenome assembly WNGD01 (sample SAMN13153369, study PRJNA577476) | soil metagenome | isolation source: 40 cm soil or saprolite under grassland replicate 2 | place: USA:California | collected 2016-06-15
CGATCCCGATCTGGACCGCCGACTACGTGCTGATGGAGTACGGCACCGGGGCGATCATGGCCGTGCCCGCCCACGACCGTCGCGACTTCGAGTTCGCCACGGCCTTCGGGCTCCCCATCCGCCAGGTGGTGCGCGTCGAGGGGGAGCCGCTCCCCAGTGTCTCGGAGGATGGGGTGCTCCTCAACTCGGGCGCCTTCGACGGCGTGCCGTGCCGTGAGGCGCAGCGGCAGATCGTCGCCTGGCTGGCCGAGCGGGGTCTGGCGAGCACCCGCGTGCAGTACCGCCTCCACGACTGGTGCATCTCGCGGCAGCGCTACTGGGGCCCGCCGATTCCGATCATCTACTGCGACCACTGCGGTCCCGTCGGCGTGCCGGAGCGGGATCTCCCGGTCGAGCTGCCGCTGATCGAGGATTTCCGCCCCGACGACTCGGGGGTGAGCCCGCTGGCGCGCCACAAGGAGTGGTACTACGCGGCCTGCCCGCAGTGCGGCGCCCAGGGCCGGCGCGAGACGGACGTCTCCGACACCTTCCTCGACTCGTCGTGGTACTTCCTCCGCTACCCCTCGACGGAGTTCGACGACCGGCCGTTCGACGCGCCGCGCACCAAGACGTGGCTGCCGGTGACGACGTACATCGGCGGCAACGAGCATGCGGTGCTGCACCTCATGTACTCGCGTTTCATCACGATGGCGCTCAAGGATCTCGGGCACCTCGCCTTCGAGGAGCCGTACCTCAAGTTCCGCGCCCACGGGATGATCGTGAAGGATGGGGCGAAGATGTCGAAGTCGCGGGGCAACGTCGTCGTCCCCGACGACTACATCCAGAAGTGGGGCGCCGACACCTTCCGCATGTACCTGATGTTCCTCGGCCCCTTCCAGGACGGCGGCGACTTTCGCGATACCGGCATCATCGGGATCCGGCGCTTCCTCGACAAGGTGTGGGCGTGCGCTCACGAGGCCATGGGCGCCGGCACGCGCCAGCTCCCGCCGCCCGTGCAGCGCAAGCTGCACCAGACCATCAAGAAAGTCACCGCCGACACCGAGACGCTGAGCTACAACACGGCGATCGCGGCGATGATGGAGTACGTCAACCTCGTCCGCGAGACGGGAACGGCGGGCGGGGGCGGGACCACGACCCGGGGCGCGGTCGAGCCGCTGCTGATCCTGCTCGCCCCCTACGCACCACACCTGTGCGAGGAGTTGTGGGAACGGCTCGGCCACAAGGACTCGATCTTCGCCCAGGCGCGCTGGCCGTCGTTCGACGAGCGGCTCACGACGGCCGGTGACGTGGAGATCGCGGTGCAGGTGAACGGCAAGCTGCGGGGGCGCATCACCGTGCCCCGCGGGTCCACCGAGGCCCAGGTGGTGGCGCGCGCCCTCGCCGAAGAAGGGGTGCGGAGGTTCGTCGACGGCAATGCGGTGAAGAAAACGATCTACGTGCAGGATCGCTTGGTAAACCTGGTGGTGTAACGGCCTTTCACCGGCCGTTTACAGGTATTTCCCGACCAGATCCCCTACGACGTACCCCACCGCCGCCACGCCCAACCCCACGACGAACATGTCCACGCCGGAGCGGATCACCCCCCGGCCCGTGAAGAAGCTGCGCGCCGCGCCCACGGCGAAGTGGGAGACCATCGCGATGCCGAAGGCAACCACGATCGCGGTGCGGCCGCTGAGCGCGAGGAACGGCGCCACGGGGATGAACGCCCCCACCGCCGTCGCCACGCCGGTGACCCACCCCTCCTTGAGGGGCGTCGACCGCGCCTGCGCGATCCCCAGCTCCTCGCGCACCTGCTCGTCGAGGGCGCGCGCCGGATCGCGCATCAGCTCCGCCGCCATCTGCCGCGCCCGCGCCGCTTCGATCCCCTTCGCTTCGTAGACCAGGGCGATCTCCTCCTGCTCCACCTCGGGCATCACCCGGATTTCTTCCTTTTCCATGGCGATCTCGTGCGCGTACACCTCCTGCTCGCTCTTGGCGGCGAGGTAACCCGAGGAACCCATCGACAGCGCGTCCGCTATCATTCCCGCGACGCCCGAGATCAGGATCATGTGCGGCGCGACGGCGGCGCCGATCACCCCGGCCACCAGCCCGAAGTTCGCCGTGAGCCCGTCGTTGAACCCGTACACCACGTTGCGCACGAACCCGCCCGAGCCGGTGCGGTGCCACGGCTCGGCGCTCGCCCCCGCGAGCCCGGCGAGCGTCTCCGCGTGCTCGGCCGACTCCTTGGCCAGCGTCAGCGAGACCGCGCGGGCGTCCGCTCCGCGCGAGGTCTGGTGCAGGTCCATGTAGCCGCGCACCTCGCGGCCTTCCTCCCGCAGCAGCAGCGGCAGCAGGTAGCGCGGGCCGAACCGCCGGCCCAGCCAGGCCATAAACCGCGCGTTGAGGGAGGGACGGGGACCGGCCGCGAGGACGGCGTGCCCGTTTTCACCGAGCAGCTTGGCCCACAGCTCGGTGTGGCGACGCTCGACGTCGGCCAGCTTTTCGTAGATCTGCCGCTTGCGCGGGTCGGGCTCCTGCCCCGCGAGGACTGTATAGAGGAAGGCGGCGTCGCCCTCGTCCTGCCAATGGTGGAGCCACAGGTGCAACGTGGAGCGGTCGACGGGCATGGGCCAAATTAGCCGCCGGTAACCGGTTACCGGAAGCCGGCAACCGGATCCGCCGGCTGCGACGCTGGGCTCCCCAGGCGCATCATAACTTTCAGGAGATGACGATCTCGCTCACCGTCCCGGACGTCCTGGTCGCGCGCGCCAAGACTGGAGACATCGAGGCGCTCGAGGCGCTGTACCGAGCCTTCGAAGCCCCGGTCTACAACCTCGCCCGGCGCATGCTCCGCAACGCCGAGGACGCCGAGGACGTGCTGCAGGAGACGTTCCTCGAAGTGGTGCGCAGCATCCGGCAGTACCGCGGCGAGGGTCACCTGTGGGGCTGGATCCGGCAGATCGCCGCGTCCAAGGCGCTGATGCGCATCCGGCGCGAGCAGGTGCGCGAGGCGGAGGTGTTCGACGAGGCCACAGCGGCCGGCCAAGCCGGGCACAACGTCGGCCAGGCGCTGGATCTGGAGCGGGCGATGCAGGAGCTGAGCGAGACGGGACGCGCGGTGGTGTGGTTGCACGACGTCGAAGGGTACACGCACGAGGAAATTGGCGAGATGATGGGCAAGACGGTCAGCTTTTCGAAGTCCCAGCTCGCCCGGGCGCATGCTCGGTTGCGCCGCGCGCTGGGAGCGGGGACGGAGGTCGGATGATGCATTGCACGATGGATGATCTGCTGGCGCTCCAGGCCGGCGAAGCATCGGCGTGGGCGCGCACGCACCTGGCCGAGTGCGCCGCGTGCCGGGCGGAGCTGGACGCCCTGTACCAGCGCGTGGCGCAGCTCAAGGCGCTGCCCGCGCTGCGGGCCCCGCGCGACCGCTGGCCCGCGGTGCGCGCGGCGGTGCTCGCCGGGCGCGAGCGGCGCCGGCGCGTGTGGAGCGTCGGGAGCCTGGCGGCGGCGGCCGCCCTGGCGGGCGTCCTGCTGCTGCACCCGTGGGGGACCGACCTTGAGGCGCAGCTGGTCGCGGCGCAGCAGCGGTCGGCGACGCTCGAGTCCACGCTGCAGCAGGTCGACGGCGACGGGCGGGTGATGACCGGGCGGGAAGCGATGCTGGCCTCGGCGCTCGAGGACCGCATCGCGGTGATCGACGGGCAGCTCGCCGAGCAGCAGGCGAAGGAAATGGCAGCGTTGAATCTGTGGCGGCAGCGGGCCGACCTGATGCAGCAGCTGGTCCAGGTTCGGGTGACCCGTGCCAATTACGTGGGGCTGTGAGCCCTCTGGAGGCATGGCAATGAAGCGGACGTGGCTGGTGGCATTGGTGGCCGTCGTGATCGGGATTCCGGCGATGGTCGCCGCGCAAGGGACGCCGGCGCCGAGGCCAAGGGCATCGGCGCGCGTGCGGCCGCGCGGGTTCACCTACAACTACACCTCCGAAAACCGCGGCCGCATCGGCGTGGTCGTCAACACGGCGGCCAATGCCGATTCCGACAAGATCGGCGCGCGCATCGCGGCGGTGACGCCCGGCGGGCCCGCCGACAAGGCCGGCCTCAAGGCCGGCGACGTGATCACCAAGTTCAACGGGACCACGCTGGGGAACACCCAGGCCGGTGACGAGGACGAGTCGGGTCCGGGCATGAAGCTCGTGGAGCTGGCCCGCGCCCTCGACCCGGGCGATACGGTGAAGATCGAGTACCGCCGCGGCAGCGACACGAAGCAGGCGACGCTCGTCGCCGAGGAGGTCGAGGGCGGGCCGTGGGCGGTGACGACGCCGGAGTTCAATTTCCGCGGGATGGAGATGCCGCGGATCGAGATGCCGCCGATGGCGGGCCTGCACATGGGCGACCTGACCACCTCGTTCTGCTTCGGGGACGCCTGGTGCAGCCTGCAGCTCGTGAACCTCAACGCCGACCTGGGTGAGTACTTCGGGACGAAAGAAGGGGTGCTCGTGATCCGGGCGCCGGGCGACTCGACCCTGCCGCTCAAGGCGGGCGACGTGATCCTCACGGTCGGCGGCCGCAAGGCGACGACACCGGAGCACGCGATGCGCATCCTGCGCTCCTACGACACCGGTGAGACAGTCAGCATCGACGTGATGCGCCACCAGCGCAAGCTCACGCTGAACTGGACGGTCCCGAGCGAGGAACACCGCATGCGCGTGCGCCCGGGCCGGCCGCGGGGCGAGCGCGGGGAGCCCAGCGTGTATCGCTGGAGGACGGCGCCGGTGCGTTTGAAGACGAGGCTGGCGCTGCGGTCCGCCTAGCGGTTGGGCCCGATCAGCAGCGCGTTGCTCACGAGCCGCGCCGTCCCGCGCCAGAACGCCCGGTACAGCGGATCCTCCGCGAACAACACCACGCGCCCGTCGCCCTGGGTCTCGACCACCGCCCACACGGTGCTCTTGAGCAGCCGGTCGGTGTTGTCGGGCCAGGTGAACCCCGCCAGGGTGAGCGAGTCCTTCACGAAGGCGACCGGGTTCGCGCCGGCCCGCGCCGGCTTCCAGAAACTGGACCCCTCGAGGAACACGGGCAGCTCGTCCTGCTCGAATCCCGCCGTGAGCCAGTGCGAGCGGTCGAGCGCGGCCCGGAATATTGAGCCGGGGACGTACTCCGGCTTGTCCCGCGACGGCGCGGTAGGGGAGCGCACCGGGGGCACGTCGCCCTTCACCGTGCTGTCGGGCTTCGCCGCGGTGTCCGCCCCCACGAGCACCAGCGACGACAGGCCCACCTCCTTCATCGCCGCAAATTCGCCCGCGCCGCCGAACCCGATCAACACCCCCCCTGATCCCACCCACGCCTTGACCTTCTGGATGCCGTCTTCCCCCAGCTCGCGGCGCATCCGCCCGGCGCCGCCGTCGGGGATGAACAGCACGTTGTAGCGGGCCAGGTCGTCCATCCGCGACAGCGCGCGCAGGCGCACCGGCGTGAACGTCACGCCCAGGTCGCGCGCGAGGTAGTGCCACAGCCAGCCGAAGCTCGTCTCCGAGATGCCGTCGCCGGCGGCGACGAGGATGTGCGGCGCGTGCAGGGCGACGACGTCGTCGGAGCCCACGCCGACGTCGCCTGAATCGGCGAACGCGCTCTGCACCGGCGTGACCACGACGCCCAGCTCCAGCGCCAGGACGGAGATGTGCTCGTGCAGGGTGGCGGGGTTGCGCTGCACGCGGGCGACGAACGTGCCGCGCGGCCACGAGCGCCCGTCCGCGCGCAGCGGCTTCAGGGCCACCGCGAGCTTGAACCCCTCGGTCTGCAACGCCAAGGCGAGCCGCGCCGCGCCCGCGTTGTCGTCGGTGAACACGTAGGCGGACGCAGCCTGGCCCGGGGCCGGCGGCGCCGGGAGCACGGTGTCGGTGACGGCATCGGCGGCGAGCGGCGCCGCGTCCTCGGTCCACCACGCCTGCAGGTTAAACGTGTAGGGCAGGGCCCAGGCGGTGACGTCGTAGAAGCCGTACTCCTCGCGCTCGCCCGCGTCGCCGCGGCGGCGGTTGCGCTGGTACTTGCCGAGTTCGCGCTCCACGAAGCCGCGGTCGAACCCCGGCTGCGGCTCGAGCACCGCCTTGGCGAGGCGCCGCTGCGGCTGCGCGAGGTCCACGACGTAGCTGCCGGCCGGGAACGTCTGCCGCGCCGCCGGCCCGCCCAGGTAGCTGTGCGCGGCCGTCGCGGTGAGCGGCTGGCGCAGGCGGCCGACCTCGATGCCGTTGCGGAGCAGCAGGCCCACCACGTGCGCGGCGGTGCGCGCGTCGCTGCCCGGCGTGAAGACGATGCGCTTCATCCGGTCGCTTGCGGCCTCGGCGAGCGCGCTGCGACGGAACTCGTAGTAATCCTGGAGACGCGCCTGCCGGTTCTTGGCGGTGGTCTCGAGCGTCGCCAGCGAAGCCACGAAGTGGTGGGCGATGCCGTCGCGGAAGGTGGAGATGGTGCCGTCGTCGCGGCGGAGGTTGTACTGGGGGCCGCCGTCGGTCTCGTAGGTCATGCCGCTCGCGCCCTGGAACGTCGCCCACTCGTCCCAGTAGCCCGGATAGAAGAAGTCGAACACGCCCCGCACGAAATACTGCCACCCGTAATGGTCGAACGCCGCCGCGTTGCCGCGGCCGTACGTCTCGAACCATTTCGTCGTCTGCGGGGGGAGGTTCTGGTTCACGGCCTGCGCGACGGGCGGGAAGAAGAACGTCGGCGTCGTGGAGTGGTGGTCCACCAGCACCTGCGGGTGCCAGCGCAGGATCCCGTCCATCATCGCCCGAACTTCCGGCTGGCTCTGCGCCAGGAGGTCCCGGTTCATGTCGAAGCGGAAGTGGTTGTAGCGGCCGGTAATGCTCCACGGCTCGTCCTGCTCGAGCGCGGCCGGGTCGTCCGCGCCGATGCCCACCGAGTTGTACCAGGCGGCGAACCGCTCGTGACCGTCGGGGTTGGCGGAGGGGTTCAGGACCAGGACCACGTTCTTGAGGATCTCCAGCGACTGGGGCTCATCCGAGGCGAGCAGCTGGTAGGCCACCTGCATCGCCGCCTCGAGCCCGGCGGGCTCGTCGCCGTGCACCGAGTACTGGAACAGCACGATCGCCGGGTCGCGCGCCGCGATGTCGGCGGCCCGGGCGGGCGTGGTCTTGCGCGGGTCGGTCAGCTCGGCGATTTCCGTGCGGATCTGGTCGAGCCGGGCGAGGTTCGCGGGATCGGAGATGACGAGGGCCCGGATTGGCCGGCGCTCCGCGGTCCGGCCCCACGTTTCGATGCGCACGCGCTCGGGCGCGCTCGCGACCAGGGTGTCGAGGTAGTGCTGGAGCAGGGCGTACATCGTGTGCTGCTCCCCGGCGGCGTAGCCGAGCACCGCCTCCGGACGTGGCACCGCGGGGCGATACGGACCGCGGGAGTAGAAGTCGAATCCCTGGGCGGCGAGGGGAGAGGCGACGAGTGCCAGCAGTAGGGCAGGGCGCATGCGGGAACCCCGTTCGCTTCAGCGTGGTGCGGGCCGAGCCCACCCTTCAGGGTGGGAAAGAAAGGTGGGGCGAGAATCTACTCCGGAGTTACTGCGCCCGCCGGGCGGCGGGGAGCACCTGATCGAAGGCCGGCAGCTCGAAGGGCTTGGCGATCAGCGGTCGGCCGCTGGACGCCAGAAAGCCGCGCATCTGCTCGTTCATTACGTCGCCGGTGGTGAAGATGACCCGGCTCGCGTGCTCGGGGTCCCTGGCGCACAGCTCGTCGTAGAGCTGCTCGCCGGAGACGTCCGGCATCCGCATGTCCACGATGATCGCGTCGTAGGCGCTCTCGCGGAGCAGCCGCAGCGCGTCCCGGCCGTGCGCGGTGGTGTGCGTCTCGTGGCCGCGGCCGTCGAGGTAGCGCTGCAGGGCCACCCGCACCGACGCCTCATCGTCCACGACCAGGATGCGGAGCCGCTCGCGGGCGCCGGCCGCAGTGGGGGCCACCGGGAACTCCCCGGTGGAGCGGGGCCGGATGATCGGCAGCACGATCACGAAGCGGGCGCCGCCCCCCGGCGCGTTTTCGGCCCAGATACGCCCCTCGTGCTCGCGCACGATCCCCAGGGAGATCGACAGGCCGAGGCCGGTGCCGCGACCGGTGGGCTTGGTCGTGAAGAACGGGTTGAAGATGCGCTCCAGCAGGTGGGCGGGGATGCCGGGACCGGTGTCCTCGACCTCGATGCGGATCGTGTCGCCCAGGGCGCGGGTGCGCACCGTGAGCAGGTGCGTGGGACGGCGCACCTGCTCCATGGCGTGCTCGGCGTTGGTGAGGATGTTGAGGAGTACCTGCTGCAGCTGGTGCGCGTCGGCCATCGTCTCCGGGATCGACGTGTCGTAGTCGCGATGGACCGTGATGTCGCGCACCCTGAGCTCGTACATCCGCAGCTCCAGGGTGTCGTTCAGCACCTGGTGGATGCTCGTGGGTCCCTTCTCGGCCTCGTGCTGGCGCGCGAACGTCAGCAGGTTCTGAACGATGCGCGAGGCGCGGCGCGACTCGGCGTAAATCGTCTCCACCGACTGGCGCTGCTCCGGGGAGGTGCGTTTTTCGGCGAGCAGCAGCTGCGCGAACGCCGCGATCCCCGCCAGCGGGTTGTTCAGCTCGTGCGCCACCCCCGACACCAGCTGCCCGATCGCCGACATCTTCTCGGACTGAATGAGCTGCTCCTGGAGCATCTTCTGGTCGGTCACGTCGCGGATCAGACACAGCACCTCCTCGTCCTTCTGCGGGCTCGAGTAGGTGACCTGAATGGTCCGCTGCTCCCCGTCCTTGCGGTAGAATCGCGTCTCGAAGAGCCCGGTCTCGCCGCCGAGGGCCATCTGGAAGTGCGCCAGCGTCCTGGGCAGATCCACGTCGGTGATCATCGGCGCGAACCACTGGCCGACCAGCTCCTCGCGCCGGTAGCCGGAGATGCTCTCGGCCGCGTGATTCACGGTCGTAAACCGCCCGTTCGCGTCGAACGTCACGATGGCGTCGGAGGCCGACTCGAACAGGTTGCGGTAGCGCGACTCGGAGCGGGCGAGCGCCTCCTGCGCGCGCTTCTGGTCCGTGATGTCCCGCACCGTGGCGACCGAGCCGAGCAGCTCCCCCGCGACCACGAACGGGGAGTTCGAGACCGCCACCTCGCGCAGGTCCCCGGCGCCCGTCACCACCGTCGTCTCGTACCGCTGGGGCTGGCCGCCGAACGCCTGCTGCTCGCGGTTGGTGACGTGCGCCCGCTCGGTGGGCGCCACGATTTCGTCCATCGTGAGACGGGGCAGCTCGTCGAGCGGGCGGCCGAGCAGCTCCGCCGCGGCTGGGTTTGCCGTGAGAATGTGCCGGTCCAGGCCCGTCACGATGACGGCGTCGGGAAGGTTGGCCACCAGCTCGGCGGCGACGCGCAACAGGTCGAGCGGCGGACGGCCGCTGTCGGCGGCGACGCGAGTGCCGCGCGACGGAGACGCCCGGGGGGGTCGCTTGCTCACGGCCGGTACGCCTCCGTCATCGCGTCGCGCATCAGCCTGAGGCTGTGGATCGCCGCGGCCGTGACCGCTTCGGGATCCTCTCCCTCGGTGACGCGGGACTTGATGATCTCGAGTGCTTGGACGGGGTGCTCGTCGTCGTACTTGGCGTGCTCCTCGAGCCACCAGCGTCCGCGCGGGCCGATCTTTTCGTTCTTGCCGAGGCCGCGCAGCGCTTTCGCGGAGATGCGCTGCGCGACGCCCTCCACCGCGTAATTGGTCGCGGCAACGGCCTCGGCAAACGACGCGGCGTGGCACGCGGCGGTGAGGAAGTCGTGGAAGTCCCGGACCCCGTTCAGCATGGGCCGCTGCTGCTGGAAGCGCCCCTTCGGCACGCCGAAGCCGTCCGCCATGGCGCGCCACATGGCGTCGTGACGACGCTCCACCCGGATGTTCTGCCGGAAGAATCCCGCGTGCTCCGCCGGGGAGCGCCGCAGCAGTAGCTCCAGCCACTGCGGGAAATCGCGGATGATGGGATAGAAGGAAACGAGGAAACCTTGCATGTGCTTCTCGACGAGCGTGTTCTCCGCGGAGTGCTCGACTACCGGCGTCGCCAGGACCGCCAGGCGGTGCGGTTCCAGCGCGCGGTCCAGTTCCACTATCCAAGCGGGGTGGGGGGTCACGTGCACGGACATCGGCGACTCCCTCATCAGGGCGCGACGAATGCGACCGGGGGGCGTACCGGGAATGTATGGAGCGGACGGAATCCTGCAATCCAAAGCAGGACAGTGAGTTGCGAAGCAGGAGCTTGACACGATATATCGTCACATAGTATCGTGCCGTTACATCTTTAGAAGGCAGGAGCGGTATGCATCGCGGATGGAGAGGGTTTGGCTTCGGATTCGGGCCGCGCGGGTTCGCGTGGGCTGGGGGTGGCCCACGCCGCCGTCAGTGGTTCGAGGCCGGGGACATGAAGTACGTGATTTTGAAGCTGCTGCGCGACAAGCCGCGCCACGGCTACGAGGTGATGAAAGAGCTGGAGGAGCGCATGCACGGCTGCTATTCCCCGTCACCGGGGACCGTGTATCCGACGCTGCAGTGGCTCGAGGACGAGGGGCTCGTCGTCGCCAAGGACGTCGACGGGAAAAAAGTCTACGAGATCACGGACCAGGGCAAGCAGTTTCTCGAGGAGCACAAGGACGTGGTCGAGGACATTTTCGACCGCGTGAAGGACGCGGTGGACCAGGCGCTCGGCGGCTCGATGGCCGAGCTCAATCAAGCCGTGGGCCGGCTCGTCAAGCAGGTGTATCGCACCGGGTGGAAGACGCGCGACGAGGCCGTGCGCGAGAAGATCACCGAGATCCTCAAGCGGGCGGCGCAAGAGATCGACGCGCTGGCGCAGTCATGAGCGCGCCTGAGGTGCGGGCGGGCGTGCGCGCGTCCGACGCCGAGCGTGAGCGGATCGCGCAGATCCTGCAAGGCGCTGCGGCCGAGGGGCGGTTGTCCCCCGAGGAGGCGGGCGACCGCCTGGCGGCGGCCTCCGGGGCAACGTACCGCGAGGAGCTGCATCGCCTGATCGCCGATCTTCCGGTCGGCCCGGAGCGTGAGGATGGCGCCCGGTCACCCGGGCGCGCCGCATGGTTGCCCGGGCTCGTCGCACGGCTCGCGGTGGTCGCGGTGCTGGCGATCGGGTTCATGGCCGTCTGGGGACTCCGCTTCTTCTGGCCGTGGGGGCTGCTGGCGTTCCTGGTGTTCGCGAGGCCATGGCGACGCCGTTGGCACAGAGCGCCGTGGCGCGGCCGTCGCGTCGGATGGGGGACTTGGTGACTACTGACGCTGGCCGCGCAGCTCTTCCAGCGCGCGCTTGACGTACACCCGCGTCATCTGCTTGCGCCACGACAGCTCGAAATCGGTGTTGTCGAGCGGCTTGGACGGCCGGTACGCGGCCTCGGCGGCGGCGGCGATCGCGTCATCTTCGAGTGCCGAGCCCTTGAGCGCGACCCCCGCCTCGGGCACCTCCTGCGGATAGCTCGCGACCCCGCCAAGAACGATTCTGGCGTCGATCACCCGTCCCCCTTCCCCCTTCCCACTTCCCTCGTATTTCACCCAGGCGGCCACGCCCAGTACCGGAAAGTCGAACGAGCCGCGGCGCCTGAGCTTGTGATAGACGGCGTCCCAACCGTCCGGCGCGGGCAGCCGTACGTCGGCCAGGATCTCGTCGGGCTGCTTGGTGAGGTAGTTGATGCCGTCGTTGTGGTAGAACCGGCCCGCCGGCACGAGGCGCTCCCCCTTGGGGCCGACGAGCCGGTACTCCGCGCCGATCGCCACCATCACCGGGGCGACGTCGGAGGAGCTCACCGCCCAGCAGCGCGGCGACGACGGCGCCACCCAGCAAATTGCGCCGTCTTTTTTCATGCAAAAGTCGATGGCCTTCCGCCACTCGTACGACTGGTTGTAGTAGTTGCAGCGCGTGTCGAGGCAAAGGTTGCCGCCCAGGGTGCCCATGTTGCGGAGCAGTGGGGTCGAGACCAGCTCCCCGGCTGTCGCGACAGCGGCGCAGGACTGTCGGAGCGTCGGACTGTCTGACAGCTCGGTGAGCGTCACGCAGGACCCGATCACGCACCCCCCCTCCCGCATCCCCCATCCCGCGATGTCCTTCACCCCCATCAGCGAAATGACGGTCTTCGGCTCCTGATGCCGCCGCTTCATGTTGGGATACAGGTCCGTCCCGCCGGCGACGTAGCTCCCGTCGGGGCCGGCCTCGGCTTTCATGCGCAGCGCCTCCGCGAGCGAGGTGGGCTGGAGGTAGGTGAAGGCAGGCAGTCGCAGCATCAGTGTTGGCGCTCCGGTGTCGCCGCCACGACCGGCACGGCCCCGCCGTCGCCCCCCTCCCACGGCGGCGCGACGCGGATCGGCTCCGGCCAGGGAATGTCGGGAAAACTGGTCGGACCGACCCTTCCCTCTTCTCCCTTCCCCTTTTTCTTCAGGGCCTTGAGCACCTTCTCCGGTGTGATCGGGATCTCGTCGACGCGGACCCCCACGGCGTCGTACACCGCGTTGGCGATCGCGGGTGGCACGGGGAGCAGCGGCCCCTGACCGACCTCCTTGGCGCCGAAGGGCCCGCTGGGATCGGGATCCTCGATGAGATAGGTGACGACGTCGCACATCTCCAGCGTCGTGGGGCTCTTGTACTCGAGCAGGCTGGGGATCTTGTGCACGACGTTGCGATTGCCGCGATACGCCATCTCCTCCATCAGCGCCTCGCCGAGCCCCATGTACACCGAGCCCTCGACCTGTCCCATGACGGCGGCCGCGTTGATCGACTGGCCGATGTCGTGCGCGATCCAGATGCGCGGCACCGTCACGACCCCCGTGTCCGTGTCCACGTCGACTTCCGCGACGGCGGCGCTGT
>WNGD01010637.1_pt1 | contig 12845 bp, 15 predicted proteins | sample 5400671 | NCBI WGS metagenome assembly WNGD01 (sample SAMN13153369, study PRJNA577476) | soil metagenome | isolation source: 40 cm soil or saprolite under grassland replicate 2 | place: USA:California | collected 2016-06-15
ACCACGACAGGCCCCGACCACCGCCCATACCGGATCGACACGTACATCGTCAATGCCAATCCTGTGACGACGTACTCACCGCCGGCCGGGAGCCCGCACGCGACGGCCCGCGCGCTTCGGACGGTGACGGTCGTAGTCCGCAACGCGAGGAGTCTGAACAAGGTGCTCGCGCGCGAGATGTCGACGTTCGACTGCTCGACCGCTCTTCCCTACGGGCCCGGCTGCCCGACGACCTAGTCGCACCAAGTCTGAGAACGGGAGCCCATGCATCCGGGCCCTCCCATCGGCGCCTCGTGTCGAGCCTGCGTCTGACGGCCAGTCGCGCGCCTGCCTGCTCGTGGCGAGCCTGCTGCTCCGCAGTGTGCGGCCACTGAAGCCCGGCGAAAAGTGTAGAGGAGCCCTGCGGAGGCGCGCCCGCGTGCTACGCGGTCGAGACGAGCCACAAGACGTACCGCGTGCCGTTCGCCGTGTTCAGCAGCGTGACCGTCTTGCCCTTCTTCAGGGTCACAGTCGCGGCACCGTTCTCACCGTGATTGTGCTCCTAGCCCCGTTCACGGAGATCGTCGCGCTCGTCGCCGTCCCCGGGACGGGCGTCGATCCGTGCGCAATCAGAAGCGACGGCTTTTTATTCGGATTCGGATTCGCGGTCGAGACCGGATTCGAAGAGGCGGGCGTCGAGGCCGAAGCGCAGCCGCTCGCGCAGTCGGCGATCTGCTGGTGGAACGGATCCTTGCTCTTGAAGTTGCTGAACGACACGAGCTGGCCGGCATTCGGCGGCAGCGGATTGCTCGGGTCGGAAACGCCGTCGGCGGACGTTGCGACCGCCGCTGCCGAAGAGGCCGCGGTCGAGCCGCTCGCCCCGGCTGCCGAGCCGTCGAGGGTCGGCGGCGCGAGCGGCGTCGAGCCCGCTGTGGTCGAGGTGGCCGCCGGGGGGGTCGACGAAGTGCTCTCGTCCCCCTTCATCATCTTCATTGTCCTCGGGACCTGAATTGCCAGCACGCCGAGCAGCAGCACGCCGCCGACCGCGGCGATCACCTTCTGCCGCTTGGCCTTCGCCTTCGGGTCGAACTTCTTCTTCGCCATCAGTTCGCGCCTCCGGCCGAGCTCGGCGCCGCGGCCGCCGCGGGCGTCGTGGTCGCAGGGCTCGTGGTCGTGATGGCCGGCGTCGTCGTTGCCGGCGTCGTCGCCCCAGGCGTCGTCGCCCCGGGCGTGCTTGTCGTGGCCGCCGCCGTTTGCGGCGGTGCGCTCACGGTCGCGCCCGCGCCGTAGATGTACGCGTCGATCGTCAGCGATGCGTGGACCTGCGGGAACTTCAACGCGCCCTCGTCGAAGTGGATGTTGTCGACGGTGAATAGGCGGCCGCCGGACACGAGCGCCCCTCGGCGGACGTCAACGAGATTGCGGATCCGGAAGAGAAAATCGTTGATCTGGAAGAAGTTGCCGTCGAACTCGACGTTGATCGGGACGACCTGATAGCCGCTCAGGGCGGTCGAGCCGCCGGGAACAATCGTGTCGAACGCGATCCCGCTCTGCCGAGCCACGTTCGTCAGTTCGAGGATGATGCCGGCCTCGTCCGGCTGGTCCGGCATCGCCTTGGTCAGCCGGAAGAGGTCGGCGACGCGAATCTTCTGGGCGTCCTTGGACTTCGCGAGCAAGGCGCGCGCGGCCGCGATCTGCTCGTCCTGGGCGTCGATCTGGGTCGAGAGGTCGGCCGCCTTGCCCTTCTGCGGCTTGACTGCGGCGAAGTAGCCGATCGCTCCGAGGAGAAGCACCACCGCGAGGGCGATCGCAATCTGTGCGGACTGGGGCAGCTTCTTCCTTCTCACGAGGTCGCTCCCGGCGCGCGGACGTTGGCGGAGACCTTGAAGTGGACGATCGGGCGTTCTCCGAGCTTTGCCTGTTCGCTCGAAACCAGCTGAACCTGCTGCAGATCGGGGATGACCGAAAGACGTGTCAGCAGGCGCGCTACTGCGTCATGCGAGTAGGTGTAACCCTCGATCGTGAAGCCGAGCTGACCGCCGAGCGCCGGCGCACTAGAGCTACTGGAAGCCGCCTCCGCGTCGGTCGTCCCCGCCACCGCCAGAGTCGGAGCGCTCGCGGACAGGTCCTGCAGCCAGACGTCGTCCGGGAGCACGAGCGCGAACTCGCGCAGCACGCGATCCCAGGCGATCCGCCTCGAGAGCGCCGCGTTGAGCGCGGTCACACGCGCTTGCTTGTCCGCGACGAGTGCGTCCTGCTGCTGCACTTGGCTTTGAGCGGGGACCGGGATCGCGGCCAGCTCCTGCTGTTTCTGGGCGAGCTCGAGCCGGCGCGACTTGACCGTCCCGTGCGCACTCACGAAGAGCAGGCCGACCACCGCAGCCACCAGCGTGAAGCCACCGATCGCCGTGACAGCGATCGGAGTCGGGATCGAGGGGCCGCCCCGACGCCGGTCGTCTCTCGGAAGCAGGTTGACCGCGCGCACGCGTCAGTCCTCGATTCCAAGTCCGATTGCGATCGCGAGCGAGCCCATCTGCTCGGCGTCCTTGATCTTCTTGCCGACCTTGACCCGCGTGAGCGGGTCGCCGGGGCGAACGTTGACCCCGATCAGTGTCTGGAGCTCCTCGGCGAGGCCGCGCAGGTGAACCGAACCACCGGTGAGGACGATCTCGCCGATGCCCAGCGAATCGGGCTGGTTCTGGTAGAACTGGAGCGAGGAGACGAGCTCCCTGGCGAAGCTCTGCAGCTGCCGCCGAATCGCATCTCGGGCTCGGCTCGCCTGCTCGTCGGTCAAACCTTCTGGCGTGTCTTCATGCGTCAGAGAGAGCGTGCGCTTGACCGGCTCCGCCTCCGAAGGGGCGATGTCGAGCTCGCGGGCGATCGCGACGTTGAGGGTCGCCCCGCCCCAGTCGAGCACACGGGTGAACTCGCAGACGCGGCCGTCCGAGACGGCAAAGGTCGAGCGATCGTGGCCGACGGCGACCACAACGATCGCGGCGCTCGCGGCGCCGGCCTCGACCGGCAGCGGCTCGGCGATCGCTCGCAAGAGCGCGAACGCTTCCAGATCGATTCCGACGAGTCTGATCCCCGCCTTCTTGCAGGCCTCGACGTAGCGATCCAGGAGCTCGCGATAGGCGACGACGAGCATGATCCGCCTGGTGGTGGTCCCGTCGTCCTCCTCTCGCTCGCCGAGGACCTGCCAGTCGATCACGGCATCCTCGATCGGGATCGGCAGCGCCTCGTGCGCTCGGAAGCGAACCGCATTCTCGAGCTGCTTGACGTCGTCGATTCCCGCGATGTCGAAGATCCGGACGCCGATCCGGTTGTTGGCGATGCCGAGGCGCACGCCCTGGCGGGGCAGCTTGTGGCGCTTGAAGAAATCTTTCAGTGCGGCCGAGAGTGCGTCAGGATCGCGGAGCTCGCCGCCGACGACGACGCCGGGGTCGAGCTCCTGGCGCGCGACCTGAACGAGCTCGGGGACGCCGTTGTTGTGGACCCGGGCGGCGGCGAGCTGAGAGCCGCCGATCTTCAGGCCGGTGACGCGCTTGACGCGCTTCGGCGAGGCTGAGGCCTTCTGCGACTTGCCCTTCGGTGCGCTGGTGACTTTGGGCGTACCGCTCTTCTTGCCGCCGAACGAGAGCTCGCGCTTGTAGAAGGGGACGCGCTCGCCCTTCGGTGGCTTCTCCTTTGGACCGCTCTCCTTGCCGCCGAACGAGAGTTCGCGCTTGTAGAAGGGGACGCGCTCGCCCTTCGGCTGCTGCTCCGTCGGCTGCTTTTCCTTGGAGCGCTTCTCTTTGCGCTGCTTCGACTTCTGCGCCTTCGGCTTGTCGCCTTTGCCGCCGCCGAGTGAAACTTCGCGCTTGTACCAGGGCACACGCTCGGCCGCCGGCGCTTCGGGCTCAGGCTCGAGGTCGGGCTCGGGCATCGGAACTGCCTGCGTGGCCGCAGGCGGCGCAGGCGGAGTCGGAGAGAACGGGACCGAAGTCGACGGCGTCGGCTCGGCCGGAGCGGAACTTTCGGTCGCAGGCTGCCCGTCTCCGGTCGGCTGCTCGGGCACAGGCGCCGTCGTTTCCGCGGCCTCCTTCTGCTTGCGGGCGATCAGGTCGGAGAGCTTGACGTCCTTGTTCCAGTCGACCATCGACTAGGCCTCCGCGACCCGCAGGCCTCCGACGACCGGGGCCGCGTTCGCGCCGAGGCCCTGGCGGGAGCTGACGTCGACGCCCGCGCGCTCGAGCAAGCCGAACAGCTGCTCGGGGCGGCTCGAACGGCTGAGCGCGTCGTCGAGCGTGACCACCTTCCGCAGGACGAGGTCGGCGAGCGCCTGCTCCATCGTCTGCATACCTTTCGAGGTGCTGGTCTGCATGACCGAGTAGACCTGCTCGACCTTGCCTTGGCGGATCAAGTTGCGGACCGCGTCGTCGGGAAACAGAATCTCGAGCGCGGGGACACGGCCGTTGCCGCCCGGAGTCGGCAGCAGGGCCTGCGTGCAGACGCCCTGGAGTGTGGAGGCAAGCTGTACGCGGACCTGTTCCTGCTGGACGGCGGGAAAGGCATCGATGATGCGATCGACCGTGCTCGGCGCGCTCTGGGTGTGCAGCGTCGCGAAGACGAGGTGGCCGGTCTCGGCCGCGGTGATCGCGGTCGAGATCGTCTCGAGGTCGCGCATCTCGCCGAGGAGGATCACGTCGGGGTCCTCGCGCAGGGCCGCGCGCAGGGCCTCGGCGAAGCTCGTCGCGTCGGGCCCGATCTCGCGCTGGTTGACGATGCAGCGCTTGTGCCTGTGCACGAACTCGACCGGGTCCTCGATCGTGAGGATGTGCTCCGAACGCTTGCGATTGATCTCGTCGATCAGCGCCGCCAGCGTCGTGGACTTCCCGGAGCCGGTCGGGCCCGTGATCAGGACGAGACCCCGCGGTTTTTCGGTCAGCGAATGCAGGGCGGAGGGAATGCCAAGCTCTTCGAGCGTCTTGATGTCGGCGGGGATCAGCCGGAAGGCCGCGCCGAGCGTGCCGCGCTGGAAGAAGACATTGACGCGGAACCGCGCGAGCCCGGGAATCGAGTGCGCGAAGTCGATCTGGCGGTTGATCTCGAGCAGCTTCTGCTGCTCCGTGGACAGGATGCGGTAGAGCATCTGATGTGTGTCCTCGGGAGTGAGCTCGGGGATGTCCGAGTAGCGCTCGAGGCCCCCGTGCACACGCAGGGCCGGCGGTGTGCCGACAGTGATGTGCAGGTCTGACGCATTGCGCGCCACCATGCGCTCGAGCAGAGCATCGATGGAGTAGAGAGCTTCCGCCATGGCCGCTGGGCGAGCTATCGGCACGGAGAAGACCATTCTTGAGAGGCGATCTGCGATGCCGTCGCGCCCTCTCGGCTTCACCCTAAATGGGGATGAGTAGCCGGGCCTCGCGGCGCCGATAGTGGACAAGCCACCTGCGCAATCAACCCCTCAAGGAGGACAAAGCATGTTCGCAAGGCTTTTGCACCAGCGCGGCCCGGTGCAGCGCGAGGAGGGTTTCACCCTCATCGAGCTTCTGGTCGTGATCATCATTCTGGGGATCCTGCTCGCGATTGCGATTCCCTCGTACCTCAGCTTCCGGACGCGCGCGAACAAGTCGGCCGCCCAGGCCAACGTGCGCGCGGCTGTCCCCGGCATGGAGGCCTACGCGGCCGACAACACGAAGACCGACTACCTCGGCGCCACGCTGACGAAGCTCCAGTCAATCGACGCCGGCATCAAGAACATCGTCGTCAAGGTGAACACAGCCGGCACCGGCTACTGCATCGAAAGCACGAAGCCGTCCGGTGTGAAGTACCACAAGAGTGGCCCCGGCGGCGATATCGTCGTCAACGGCTGCTAATCGCCCGAGGCGATTTCACAGCTCGAAAGGGGCGCGGCTAGCCGCGCCCCTTTCTTTTGCTCTCGAGCGTCAAGCGATTGGCCCGACCTGCCGATAGACGAACTATGAACGAGCGGTTTCGGATTTACGCTGCCCTCGGCCTGGCGGGCGTGCTGATTCTTGCCGGCGGTTTTCTGTTCATCGGTCGCGGTTCGGCCTCTTCGGCCGCGCCGCGTCAGATCAAGCCCCTGCATCGCGTCGCGAAGCACACGCGCGCGCAGGCGAAGCAAGCCTTGGCGCCGCCGAAGGTCGCGCTCGCCAGGGCGAAGGCAAAGGCGCCGAAGCGGCGGCCCGCAGTCATCCGCGGCGTCCCCACTCCTCTCGCCGAGGCGCTCAAGCTTCACCGCGTGGTCGTGGTTGCGCTCGTCGCGCCGACAGCAGCGGTCGACCAACTGACCCTCCGCGAAGCGAAGGCCGGTGCGGCCGCCGCCGGCGCGGGCTTCGTCACGATCAACGTGGCCAACAACGCCCAGGTCGCGGCGCTCTCGGCGCTCGTCGGCTCGAGCGCCGACCCTCAGAATCGCCTGCTCGACGATCCCGCGGTCCTCGTCTTCCAGAAGCCGCACACCCTCTACGTGCGGCTGAACGGCTACATGGACGCGGACACGGTCGGTCAGGCCGCGGTCAACGCGGCCGTGCCTCCGGCGACCCCGTGAAAGCCCGAGACCCGGCGGAGGCCCGCGAGCTCTTCGTCCGCCATGCGAAGAGGGACGGACGCTCGGTCGCGATCCTCAAGGCGGTCGACTACGGCGACTCCTGCGTCGTCGAGGCGGAGGTCTATCCCGTCGGCGCACGCAGCGCGAAACCGATGCAGCCGGGGCCTTATACCTTCGCCGACTCCCAGCAGGCGACGGCATTCGTGAGCGAGGCGGTCGAGGCGTTCATGTACCTCGGCTGCGACGTACAGGCGCAGTAAGTAGAGCGCCCGGCCTGGTGAAGCGCGCTCCGGCAAGCGCTTACAAGCCGCGGGCCCGAAGCCATTGGACTGCGAAGTCGACGGCTTCGCGCTGGCGGAAGAGCCGTGCCTCACCGGAGCCGACGCGACCGCGCATGACCGTGCACGCACGCTCGAAGTCCTCACCCAGCTCGGCAAAGAGGTCGGCGCGGTACTCGATGTCGTCGAACCACTTCCAGACGCGTTCGCCGTCCTCGAGCACGGGCGCTCCCAACCGGTGCGGCCGCGCGTTGCCGGTTCGATGCTCCGCGAGGTGAAAGCACGTGTTGCTTGCGTAGCTCGTCCCGAGCAGAAGGATCTCCGCGTCCAGGTCGTACAGCCGAGCGAGCGGTGAGCGCTCGCCGAGGGAGAACGCCAGTTCGTGCTCATGGGTGACCCGGTCGGCATGGTGCCCCCGGGCCGCGAACGAGGTCTGCGGATGAGAGCTGCGGACGACGCCGGGCCAGGTCCGGAACAGCTCCGCCACGATCCCGACGCTTCTTGTCGGTGTGGTGCGCGGGTCGAACGGGGGCATCGCATCGCGAATCGTGCTCACCCAAGAGTCGGGCACCGGCGGGTGCTTCCAATCAGCCGGGTCGGAGAGCTCGCCGCTGTGGGCCGGCATCACCGACGTCCCTCCCGGGCCGACAACCGCGATGAGAGCCTGGATCACGGAAACGGGGCCGCCGGCGACCCAGCCGAGCTCGGAGAGGGACGAATGCACGAGCACCGTCACGTCGGGCCGCAGCCCGAGCGTCCGCAGATCGCGCGCGAGACTGTCCGCTGTGCGGGGCGCGTCCGTCCGCGCGATCACGTCTCCCTCGCCCACGCGTTGAAGGTACCCGCCCGCTAGAGAAGCCGAGCTAAGGAAGCCGGCGAGCCTAGATGGTGACGCGCGCGAGCTCTTCGATCGAGGTCAGACCCGCGGCGACCTTGGCGATGCCGTCGTCCCAGAGCGTCCGCATCCCCTCTTCCATCGCGGCCCGCTCGAGCTCCTCGCGGCTGGCCTTGGTCGCGGCGAGGGTCTCCAGGTTCTCGCTCATCGTCAGCAGCTGGAAGATGCCGACCCGGCCCTTGTAGCCGGTCTGGTTGCAGCGGGGGCAGCCCCGCTTGCGGTAGAAGATCATCCCGTCGGCCTGAGCGGCGATGTCGGGCGAGACGCGGGCCTTGATCAGCTCGTCGACCGACGGGGTGTACATCTCGCAGCAGTGGGTGCAGAGCTTCCGTGCCAGCCGCTGTGCGAGCACGCCCGTCACAGCGGAGCCCGTCAGGAACGGTTCGACGCCCATCTCGTTCAGGCGCGTCAGCGCACCGGGAGCGTCGTTCGTGTGCAGGGTCGAGAGCACGAAGTGACCCGTGAGCGCGGCCTCGATCGAGATCTTGGCCGTCTCGGGGTCCCGGATCTCGCCGACCATCACCACGTCGGGGTCCGAGCGCAGGATCGAGCGCAGCGCGGCCGCAAAGGTCAGGCCGGCGCGCTGGTTGATCTGCACCTGGTTGATGCCCCCCAGCCGGTACTCGACCGGGTCCTCGACCGTGATGATGTTGATCTCCGGGTTGTTGATCTCAGCCAGCGCCGCGTAGAGCGTCGTCGACTTACCGGAGCCTGTCGGTCCGGTCACGAGCAGGGCCCCGGTCGGCCGCTGGACGACCTCCTCGAGCGTCTGGCGCATCGCGTCCGAGAGGCCGAGCTCCTCGAGCGTCGGCGGCCGCTTCGACTTGTCGAGCAGACGCATGACGACGGACTCGCCTTCGACGGTCGGCAGGGTTGCGACGCGGATGTCGAGCATCCGGCCCGCGGCAGCGGCGTTGAGCGAGATCCGCCCGTCCTGCGGCTTTCGGCGGCTCGAAATGGACGTCGGAGGCGCCATCCTCGGCGGCCTGGAAGATGATCGAGTTGACGAGTCGGACGAGGGGGGCCTCCGAGATGCCATCCTCGGCCTCGAGGTCGTCGGCGTCGGCTTCCTCCTCGAGGAGCGCCTCCTCCTCCGCGAGCGCTGCGCGCGCGCCGAAGGCTTCGGAGGCGCGCGAGAGGCGGCGTAGCTCGGTGAGGATGTCCTCGCTGGCCGCGACGGCGAGCTCGAGCTGGTGCCGGCTTGCCAGCCGCAGTTCGTCGATCGCGTGCAGGTCGGCGGGGTCTGCGACGGCGACCCGAAGCGTCTCGCCGTCGAGCGCGTACGGAACCGCGACGATCCGCTCGAGCACGTGCAGCGGCACCAACTCGGCGGCCTGCCTGTCGACGCCCGTCAGCGGGAGGTCGACGAGCGGCATGTGGTGACGCGCCGCGAGCATCCGCGCGACCCCCTCGCTGGCGGCGTAGCCCTCGTCGACGATCGCCTTGGCGATCGAGCCCCGGCCGGCGCGCCCGCGGACGACGTTCAGCTTGTCTTCTGAGAGGAGGTTCGTCGCCGCAAGCAGGTCGGCGACGAGCTCGGCGACCGCATTGACCGCCGAAGCAGGCGAAAGCCCCGCGCCCGGCGCGGTCTCGCCGCCGGTCTCACCGACGGTGCGGAGATTGGGACGTTCGGTGTCCATATCCCTCGAATGAGGTATCGGCCGAAAAGGCCGCGGACGTGAGGGTGAACTTGTGTGCTACTGGTGAGAAACGAGCGCCCAATACGCGTGCAGGAGCGGCCCGCCCGCGAACAGCGCGACGACGCTCCCGAGCGCGAGAAACGGGCCGAAGGGGATCGCCATCTTGCGAGCCGCACTTCCATGCCGCGCAAGCAGGTAGAGGCTCGGCACGAGCGCGGCGAGCATGCCGACCATCATCGCCACCGAGACCGTACGACCCAGCGCGGCGCCCATCAGCAGTGCCAGCTTGACGTCGCCCATCCCCATCCCGGCGGGGTAAGCAAGCGCGGCGGCGAAGAGGAAAAGTCCGGCTCCGAACGACGCGAGCGCCCACTCGGGACTGGGCCGAAGCGCCGTCTGCGCGATGAGGACGAGCGCCGTCGCAGGGACGACGATCCGGTTGGGGATGATCCGGTGCGTCAGGTCGATGGCGCTGACCGCGACGAGGACGAGGCAGAAGAAGGCGGCGACCGCGGCGCGCCCGGAGAGCCCGAAACGCACGAAGCAAGCGACGCCAAGCAGCGCGGTCGCGAGCTCGACCGCCGGGTAGAGCAGCCCGATCCGGACTCCGCATGCTCGACAGCGGCCGCGTAGGACGGCGTAGGAGACCAGCGGGACGTTGTCGTACCACGCAAGCTCGCTTCCGCAGCTCATGCAGGCCGAGCGTGGATGCACGACGGAGCGCTTCAGCGGCAGGCGAGCCGCGACGACGTTCAGGAAGCTTCCAACCGCCAGGCCGGGACCGAACGCGATCGCAGCGAGCGCAGCATTCATCTGGCAGTTATCGGTCGGACGACAGCGAGAGTTGAGCGCGGCTAGCCGGAGAAGCTCTGCGGCGGGTTGGGCTGGGCGAACACGTCCTGGTTCGAGGGCATTCCGACGGGAACGGTCGTGAGGAATGGGAAGGCGTTCGTCGTCAGGTTGTTGCTCAGGAGGATCTGGCTGCCGACGATCGGCCCGTCGACGTTGACGTTGTTGCCGAACTCGACCGCGTTGGTCGCGTAGAGGCCGCCCTGGTAGGAGAAGTTGTTGACGATCTGAATGCTGTCGCCGGGAGTTACTTGGCCGCCGTTCCCGTTGGCGACGATCATGAAGAACTCTTTGTCGGGCGTCCAGGCGGCGAAGTTGCAGGCAGTCCCGGAGACTGCGGCGCACAGCGACCCGTTCGCGTAGAACGTGCCGGAGAGATAGAGCGTCGCTTGCCCGTTGTAGGTGTTGAGCGCGCTGTCGGAGATCTTGGCGCTGCCGTCAATGAAGATCGTGCCGGCGACGGTCAGCGTCTTTGTCGTCGCGTTCCACGAGAGCTCGCCGCTCGTGCCGGCATCGTCCTGGCTGATGGTTTGGCCGGCCGCGTGGGTGGCGGCGGTCGTGCTGTTGACGCCGCGTGTCACCGTCCAGGTCGTCGTTCCCTGGCCCCCGGTCACGGTTATGTCTTCGTCGTCGATCCGCACGCGAAAGGTGCCACTCGTCGGAAAGCCGCTGGCGGAGGCGACGGTGATCGTCGTCTGGGAGGCGGTGATCGCCGATGGCACCGTCGTCGCGGCACCTCTACCGACGCGGCACGTGTACGAGGTGGCCGGCGTCAGGTCGAAGACCGTCGAGACGCTGTTGTCACGAGTCGGGTAGTTGGTGTCGAACGTCGGTGTGGGGCCGCTCGCCGTGCCACACGACTGCGAAGGGCCTGGGATCGCGTTCAGGTACCAGCCGGCGAAGTCGGCGGCCGGCGGCGCGACGACCGGCGCAGTGTGGTTGACCTGGGTCGTCGTTCCGTCTGCGAGCTTGCTGAAGATGTGGTTTACATCCTGGTTGCCGGTGCAGGTGACCCACGGTGGGTTGTTGGTGCCGTACCGGCAGTTGCCCCCCACGTACGTCTCGACGCGGGTGCTCAGGCTCGTGTTTGCCCCGACGGACGAGTTGTTCGAAAGGTCGAGGTTGCCGCGGACAATGACCATCGACTGCGCCAGGTTGACGTTCGGGCTCAAGCAGAGGTTGCCGGCCACGTACATGCGCGAAGAGCCGGCGATGTTGTTGTTGAGCGTCTGGTCGCAGGTGCTGCCTGTGTGGCCCGCGTAGAGGTAGTCCCAGACGGGATTGTTCTTCGGCTGTGTCAGCGTCGGCTGGATCGTTACTTTCGAGGTGAGCGTCCGCGTCGTCTGTGTGCCGTTCCGGGCCACCGGGTTCCTGATCGAGCCGACGGAGCGGAGAAACCACTGGGCGCCGAACTTGTCTAAGTCACCGCACCAGTAGGTGGTCGCAGCGCCGTAGGTGTTCTGGTTCCACGTCGACTGGGAGGTGAGGTTGGTCGAGCTCGTGAACCAGGTCGGATTCGTCTGTCCTGGAGTCGCGGTGTCCGGGTTCGGCGTGTGGCAGGGCGGCAGGATGCTCGGCTGCAGCGAGTTGTTCGTGGGGAGGTTCAGCACCGCGAACGCGTTGTTCATGCCGGCATCCGCGGCATCGAAGGCGGTCAGCCGGGCCTTGCCGTAGTACGACGTGCGCTGCCCCGCGCTGGTGTAGACGACGATCGTCGTGACCATGATCGTGCAGACGACCATGATCCCGAGAGCCATCACCAGAGCGATGCCGCGTTCGTCCTCGATCAGCACGCGGCCAAGGGCAGCCTTCAGGTTCCTCATACGCCTGCTCATGCTCGGGTGCTGTTCCTGAGCACGAGGTCGTCGATGAGCTCATACGTCTCGGCGGCGCGCGAGGGCTTCGGATTCACCGGGAGGTCGATGTGCAGCTTCGCGAGGCTCGAGGTCGACTGCGCCGTGTAGTTGAAGACGCAAAGCGCGCCGCTACAGACGGTCGCCGTCGAGGTCGAGGTCAAATAATCCCCCCACCTGACACCGCCGGTGCAGGTCGTGCCGTTGACCCGGTAGAGGGCGTAACGATTCGTCGCCAGGCTTCGCGTGCACCACGTCACCGAGGTGCTCCCCGAATACGTCTTGCAGTAGGTCGGCAGCGTGAGCGTGATCGACGAGGTGGTCGAGCCGGCCGGGGTGGCCGACGAAGCGCAATGGACTTCGCGCCGGAGCTTCTGGAGCGCGAGCCGCGTCGTCTGCTGGGCTCGGAAGCGATTGTTCATGTCGGCCTCCGCATTCGTCGCCCTGGCGAAAACCGAGGTCAGGCCTCCCATCACCCCTCCCATGATCACGAGCACGGTCAGCATCTCGATCAGCGAGAAGCCCTCCTGTCCTTGAACGCGGCGCAATACACGGTTGGCCAGCTTCACTTCGCCCTTGCCTCGACTGCTGCAAGGGCGCCGCGTGCAACCGACTCGCTCCGGAAGCCGAGGCCCCATTGAGACTCGACACGACGGTCGACGTTGATGAGCACGCGCAGGGCGGCCGCTCCGTGCCACCAACCGAACTTCGCCCCGGTGACGATCCAGGCGTGCTGGTAGAGCCAGTAACGCTGGTTTGTTGCGGTCCGCCGGCGCGACGGCGTCAGCCAGGCGTTCA
>WNGD01015630.1_pt1 | contig 12844 bp, 10 predicted proteins | sample 5400671 | NCBI WGS metagenome assembly WNGD01 (sample SAMN13153369, study PRJNA577476) | soil metagenome | isolation source: 40 cm soil or saprolite under grassland replicate 2 | place: USA:California | collected 2016-06-15
TCCGCCGTCGACAAACCTACTCGCTGATACATCACGAATCTTGTCGATGAGTGACCTCACGCTGTTTTCTTCCATCTTTGCGCCGTTCGACCACCAATCGCTGTCAGTGCGGCTCAGGAAGAGGCCCTTTGAACCATCGTGGACCTCCACTTTGTCCGGATCGGCAAACCCGAAATCAAAAAGCTTCTTGTTCCTGAAGTCGTCGAGTTTTTTCCCCAGTCCTGTTCCGAGTGTGCTTGACACCTTGTACACGCCGTCGACGATGCTCGACTTCGCGTAGTAATCGTCCTTGTTCTTGCGCACCTGCATTTCCTGCGTTCCGGAAACGTCCGTTACTTTGACGGTAGCGAATGAAGCGCCGGAATTAAACGCCGCAGCGTTTTTCTTGGTGTCCTCGCTCCCGCTCAGATCCATCTTCGCATCGCGCAACGTTCGGATGAGTTCTTCGACGGAGGATTGATCCGCGCGAAGCGGCTTGGGCTTTACAATCTGCCACGCGTCCTTGCTCCGGCCAAACTCGATGACTGTTTTTTTGGCGGTCAATTCGACGCGGCTGAGTTTGTCCGAGTCGAATGTCAACAGGTTCTTGTTGCGCAAGTCGTTTGGCGATTTATCGAGGCTAGTCTTCGTGTAACTGGCGATGGTGAACACGCGCTGATCTCCCGCCAATTCCGCGTAGTTCGCGGTGCCAGCCGGTGTCTGATCGCCGATGAGCAGTTCGCGTGTCTTGTTGTTCGATTCGACGATCCCGATTTTGACCGATGGTTGTGCCAGCCCGTAAGGCTCGACGTTGGTGGCTTTGTCTTCAATCACGTGGTCGGCATTCACCGACGACAAAGTCGAAAGCAAGCTCGATACGGCCTCTGGATCGGCCGCGAGCTGCTTTGGCTCGGTGATCTGCCATTTGCCAGCATTCCTCTTGAGTTGAATGATTTCGCCGTTCTGCTTCTGGATCTCGATTTCCTGAAGCTGGTCTTCCCGTGCGGTGAACAGCTTGGCGGATTTGCTGTCGACGGGCTCCTTGGTCGCGCGTGCCTCTTTTCGATTGGACCACCATAGCAGCCCGGTCAGTACGGCCAGGAGCGCGCTGGCAGTCAGGAGGCCCCTCAACTTCATCGGCTATCTCCTTTTCCACCAGGCCGCCATTCCGAAACCGACAACCGTCAGTGGGAAAACGACGATACTCAGCCAGAACGCCGCATTCAGCTTTCGCGTCGTCAGGTTGAGCGGGCGATCTTCAGGAGACTTCGGCCGTATGGAGATCAGGTCCTCATCCGAGGACAGCCAGTTGTTGATGTTGACCATCAGGTCGCGATTGTCCAACGGCCGCGAACCCACGATGCTGTTCTGAGCCGCAATCGAAGTGCCGACCACCACAAAACGTCCTTGCGGACTGCTGTTGTATGTCCCTGCAGCGGCCAGTGTGAATGGACCCTTCTTGCCTTTCCTGGGATCAATATGCCCGTCCGCCGGTATGGAATTGGTCCCCACGCTGTCATCTGTGGTCTCCACCAGTTTCGAGACGCTTGTCTTGTCGGTGGACTTAACCTCCAGCGATCGCGCCAGGGGAAACGCCGTGGGCACGCGCGTCAGCGGTTGGGTAATGGGGTGCGCTTCGTATCGCAGGATGAAGGGAACCTCCGGCCCAAGGTTAAGGATTTGCCCCACGCCGCTGAGGTCGAGGACTAGGTCCTTATCTACAGTCACGCCCCAATCGGACAACAGCTTTAACAGGGCCTCATTTTCGGTAGGGGGTTCACCTCGTCCGAGCCGTAGCGTCGTATCCAGCAGGAAGAGTGCCCGGCCGCCACTTTCAACATACGTCTTGATGGCGCTCACGATCGGGGCGGGATAGTCATTCTTCGGGCCAGCCACAACCAGCACCGTACAGTCCTTGGGCACTTCCACCGCCGGAGCTGAAGGCGCTTGTCCAATCGCCAGCGGCTTGCTCGCATCTGGTGCCGCGGGCCTCAAAGTTTCGGTGCGGACTTTGTAGTTGTCGCGCTCGAGCAGTTGCTTCAGAAGAGAGTAGCCGCTCGCATCGGTTTCATCGATGGAATGCTCGCCCGCCGCGGACAGCATGCAGACGCTGCGCTCGCCGGATTTCAGGGAACGAATCAGTGCTCCAGTGATTTCTTCCTCGCTTGTGCTTTTCGCCCCCTCTCGTCGTGTGCCGCTGTCCACCAAAACCGTGGAATCGGAGCGGAAGCCTGTGGCCCTGGCTACTTGGGGTTTTCGTTCCGGATCAATGTAATTGACGCGTAATTTGGGCGAAAGACCGGAATACCGGTCCAGAACGTCGCGGGCACTGGGAAATTCGTTTTGCGGCCCGAAGTACGTGAGCTGAACGTCTTGTTTCAGCCCTTTCACCACCTTGATCGTCTGGTCCGAAAGGCTGAACTGCTTGTTGGCCGTCGCGTCATACGACTTGTCGTAGCGATTCGCCAATACGTTGATCGCCGACAAGACGGCGACGATAACAATGATATAAACTGCTGCGTAAGCGGTGTACTGCGTCGGTCTTGCTTTCAGCCAACTGGCGGCCACGTTACGTCCTCCACCGCAGGGATTCCATCTGCCGCAAGGTCATGAACAATGCAAAGAATATGAACGACACGTAGAAAACCACGTCTTTCAAATCGAGAATGCCTTTGCTGAAGTTCTCCATGTGCGTCACTATGGACAAATAATTGATCACCTTGGACGTCGTCGTCATATCGAAGGCTGTGGACCAGCTCAGGATCCACAGCAGTAAGCTGACAAAAAAAGTGACGCCGCCGGCAACAATCTGATTGCTAGTCAACGCGGAAATGAATGTGCCGATGGCCAGAAGGCATCCGCCTTGCAAGATCAGGCCGAGGTAGGCCACCAGAACCGGCTTCCAGTCTGGTTTGCCCCACGCAAACAGCAAGATGACGCTCAATGCGGACATGCCCAGGACGCACAGATACAGGAACATGGCCCCCAGCCACTTGCCCAAAATGATGCTGAAATCTTGAATCGGCGAAGTCAAAAGCAGCTCGATCGTGCCGCTGCGCTTCTCCTCCGCAATCAACCGCATCGTAATCATGGGAATGAGAAACAAGGCCACGGTTCCCGCGAAACCCAGCACCGGGCGGATGACCTGCTCGTTAACGTTCATCGGCTGTGGTCCGCCCATCATTTGGGACCGGAAAGCGAAATTGTAGAAGTCGCGCGTCGCCATGTAAAAAACGAAGCCAAAGATGAGTGCGAACAAGGCCATTACGGCATACGCAATCGGAGAAGCGAAATAGCTGCGCAATTCTTTCCGACAAATGACCCAGACGTTTCTCATTTGGCGTCTCCCGCAGCAGCCGCTTTTTGCGCCGGCTCGCCGGATTGATCTGTCGTGAGCTTCAGGAAAATCTCTTCTAAGCTCACGGAGGCGGGCCGCAGTTCGTTCAAATCCCAGCCAGCCTGCACGACTGCGCGTGCCAAATCTCCCCGAATAAACTGGTCTTTGCGGCTCTCCACCTCAAACACACTGCGGTTCTCCCGCCTCTCTTTGAACACGACTCGGCTTACTCCACTCACCTGCTCCAATTTTTGTTGCGCCTTGGTCGCATCAAGATCGCCATTCCTTCCCGCCACTTCCACAAGCATGGACTCCACTCCGCGCGCCCGGCTTTGCAAATTACTAACAGAATCGGTGGCCACGAGTTTGCCCTTGTTGATGATGATGACCTTTTCGCAGGTCTGTTCGACTTCCGGCAGGATGTGCGTGCTCAGAATGATGGTGTGGTTGCCGGCGAGACTTCGGATGAGCTCACGCGTCTCGTTGATCTGCTTGGGGTCGAGCCCTGCGGTCGGCTCGTCCAGAATCAGCACCTCCGGATTGTGAATAATCGCCTGCGCCAACCCCACGCGCTGGCGATAGCCCTTGGAAAGCTTTCCGAGGAGCTTGTTTTTCACATCCGTGATGGCGCAACGCTCGCAAACGGAATCAATGCGCTGCCGCAGCTCCGACCCGGAAAGGCCTTTCAATTTGCCCACAAACGTCAGGTATTCGACCGTCCGCATTTCCGGATAAAGCGGAGGTGTCTCTGGAAGGTAGCCGATGCGCTTCTTGACCTCGAGTGGCTGTTCGAGAACATCGAATCCCGCAACGGTCGCTGTGCCCGAGGTCGGCGGAAGGAAGCAGGTCAGCATCCTCATGGTTGTTGTTTTGCCCGCTCCGTTCGGTCCGAGAAAGCCGACGATCTGGCCTTTTTCGACCTCGAACGAAATGTGCTCGACGGCGGTATTCCGCGCGTATCTCTTTGTAAGTTCCTTGACGCTGATCATAAGATTTGTCTTCTTGGTAGTAAGATGCCCGGTTTGAATGTGCCTCAGGTTGCCGGAATTATATTCGAACGATTCGAAAGCGAAATTATATCCTAAAAATCCGAGAAGCCTCCTGTCAACCTCTCAACTAAATCTTTTGTCCGGCTCTTCCAAAAGCGGAAGCCGGAAACTGGAAATCCACCGAGTTCCTGCGCGCACAGGACACAACGTTTACCTGCGTGTCGCGACAGTGCTGTTACAATGCCGTTGGGAGTAGAAATGCATTTATGTTTGCGGTACGCCTGATCGGCGTTCTGGCATTGGTGGCGTTGAATGGCTTCTTTGCGGCGACGGAATTCTCACTGGTGGCCGTGCGATTGTCACGGATACGGCAGTTAGTCGCAAAGGGGAATGCACGAGCGCGGATTGTCGAGGTACTGCTGGGCGACTTGCACCGCGTGGTTTCGGGCGTGCAGCTCGGCATTACGCTCACAAGCCTGGCCATCGGCGCACTCGGCGAAGCCACGCTCGCGAAAGTCTTTCAGGCCATCTGGCCGGGCACTCCGGGAACACACACCGCGCTCTTCGCCCATGCCCTCGCACTGGCTTGCGCCTTCGCCCTCCTCTGCGCCCTGCACGTGGTGATCGGAGAGCTGGTTCCCAAGACGGTGAGCCTTGCGCGAGCCGAGCGTGTCGCGCTGCTGGTCGCACGGCCCTTCCTTTGGTTCCTGAACACCTTTCATTGGGCAATCAATCTTCTTGATGGGGTATCAGGGGCAATTGTGAAGGCTCTGGGAGTTTCCGCGCCACAAGTGCACGGCGTTGCGCATTCGACGGAAGAGCTCCAGATCCAAATCCGACAGGCGCGCGAGCGCGGATTGCTCGCCCCTGGCGAAGAGAAATTTATTTTGAGCGCCATGGAGCTTGCGCAGATTCAGGTGCGGGAGATTATGGTGCCGCGGCCGGATATGCATACGCTTCCCGTGGAATCCAATTTAGACGAGGTGATGCGCGCTTTTGCAACGACGCAACGCTCGCGCATTCCCGTTTACCGAGGCAGCCAAGACCAAATTCTCGGCTTTGTACATATTAAGGACATGATATGGATTCTTCTCGATCGTGAACGTCGCCTGGCAGAAAATCAGACGCCACCTCCTTTCGATTTGCGGCGCGTCTTTCGCGAAGTCCTCATCGTGCCGGAGACGAAGCCGGCAAGCGAGTTGCTGGCGGAATTCCGGACACATCGTGCCGGTATGGCGGTGGTGGTCGATGAGTTTGGCAGCATTCTTGGTTTGGTGACCATGGAAGACATCCTCGAACAGATGGTCGGCGAGATACACGACGAATTCGACGTTGTCGAGGGGCCGCTCACATTGGCAGACGGCGCGCTTATTTTTGATGCGGCCTTGAACGTAAGGGACCTGGACGCGCAGTACGGCATCACCCTGCCGGAAGACCCGGCCTATGCCACCGTCGGCGGCTTCGTTCTCGATCAATTGGGATTCATTCCGAAGGGAGGGGAAAGCTTCGAGTACAACAATTTCCGCTTCTCAGTGGTGGAAATGGATGGCAAGCGCGTCGCGCGCGTAAAGATTCAGCGCGTGCGCTCGCCGGAGCCGGACGGCAATCCCGCAAACGCCGCCGATGCTATGCTCCAACTGGCCAAAGGTCCGAAATCTCCAGCCGGGGATTCTTAAGGCAGTTGGGCCACAGGCACAAGACGAATTGGGCGTGCCGTACCCTTCGGTTTTAAACGTTTTTTTCGTTCCGGATGGTTTTGCGGAGGGCGCGGGTTTTGAATCCTCTTGGCTGGCTGTAGGAATTCACACGCAATATGGCCATTACCTCTGGCAACTCGCGCGCGGTGATTTCGGCCAGTCGTTCAAATTCCAGGCGCCTGTGTGCCGCGTGATCTTCGAACGCTATCCCGCCACGCTGCAGCTCGCGTTTCTCGCGCTAGTCGTCTGCGCCGCCATCGCTATTCCTTCAGGAATGCTCGCCGCCTATCGCCGCGGCCAGACGCCCGACTGCGCTGTCGGAGGGTGTGCTCGTTCAGAATGATTGGTGACACTCGGTTGAGTGTCAGGATGGACAACAGAGAGTTGAGTCTGGTGAGGCTCCGGTAGACAATGAAGGCGTGAGTCCGCACAAGCACCGGCTCGCCGATTACCTGCGACCCAAAACGCTGGCGATGTTGTTGCTCGGGTTTTCTTCAGGGCTTCCCTTTTATCTGGTCGGCAATACGTTCGGCTACTGGCTGCGCGATGAACACACCTCCCTGACGGCGATCGGGTTTCTTTCCTGGGTGGGCATTGCATATTCGCTGAAGTTTCTGTGGGCGCCCTTGATGGATCGCGTCGACTTGCCGTTCGCTCGTCGTCGCGTTTGCCTCATCGACACAGGACATTGTGGTCGATGCCTGGCGAATTGAATCGGCGGACGACGGAGAAGAACAAGGCCTCCTCGCGTCTGCCTATCAGTTCAGCTACCGCCTGGCGCTCCTGGCTACGGATTCCGTTATCCTCATCGTGGCAGCGACCGTGGGCTGGCGCATGTCCTACGGTATCTACGGCGCATGTATGGCCGTTGGAATGATCGCGACCTGGTTTGCGAAGGAACCGGAGCGCGCGGATGCGGTGATGGATGAAAAAAAGCGCGAAGCGCCGCTTTGGGCGCCGCGCGGTTTCTTCGACGCTGTTGTGGGACCGTTCATCGCTTTCTTCCGTGCGCATGGCTGGCTCGCGCTTGTGATGTTAGCGGCAATCAGCCTCTACCGGTTGCCGGACTTCATCATGGGTCCGATGGCGAATCCCTACTACCATGACATCGGTCTTTCGAAGCAAACGGTCGGAGCGGTGCGCGGCTCAATCGGACTCATCGCTACGTTTGCAGGCATCGCAGCGGGCGGATTCTGCTCGCTGAAGCTTGGGTACATGCGCGCGCTGGTCATCGGGGGCATTGTGCAGGCAGCCGCGACTGCCGCGTTTGCGACTCTCGCGTTCGCGGGCACGAGCATTCCTCTCTTCGCGCTCGTCATGGCAGGTGACAACTTCGGCCTCAGCTTTGCCGGCGTTGCGCTTGTCGCGTACATGTCGAGTCTCACCAATCTGGGATACACCGCCACGCAGTATGCGCTCTTGAGTTCAACCTATGCCTGGCTGGGAAAGATCTTGAAGGGATTTTCCGGTGCTGCGGTCGAAAGCCTGAGCACCACGCACGGCCTCATTCACGCCTACGGCATTTTCTTTATCGCTTGCGGACTGACCGGCGTGCCTGCGGTCCTTCTGTTCGCGGCATTGGGTTACTGGCACAGGCGGAAGCAACCGGCGCCGGCCGCTGCCTAGGAAAGCCTTCACTCGTAACGCAGAGCCACTGCCCGGTCGACGCGCGAGGCACGCTGAGCTTTCTTGGGCTCGGCGTGCTCGCACCCATTCCAAGTTGGGGTGCGATGCTCAACGATGCCCGAAGCCATTTATTTGATGCGCCCCACATGGTTGTCTTTCCCCCGTTGGCAGTGATGACCGCGGTGCTTTCTTTCAATCTCCTGTGAGACGCGTGGCGGGATTGGCTCGATCCTCGTACTCGTTCACAGATGGCCGCGCAAGAACTCGCCCGCTGAGCTTCTCATCGGGTGTGGAGAATCGAATCTAAGATTGAGAGATAAGTGGACACTACTTCATCAACACTACCGGTGTGCCGCGGCCCAGGCCCAATGTACGTGCCGCATTGCCCTTGTTCACGGCAATCTCGATATATCCGTTTGAACCCACATAGGCGATCGGCTCGCCGTCGTTCCCACGTGCAAATGTGTCCACGAGCCGCGTCACGGATTGGTTTCCCACCTGAAGCTTGACGGAACCGCCGCTCAACGCTGATTCGGGCAAATCTTCCGGGCGGAAGTTCGTGATCAAATTGCCGAAGGCATCGGTCCGCATGACCACGCCCTTCACTGCACCGTCGGCCTCCTTGGGGCGAGGAAGCGCGAAGCGTTTGTAGTCGGTGATCTCTTCCCCCATGCTTGCGGTCTGCCAGCCTTTGGAAAGCCAGGCGGCGACCGGGGCGAAGATGTCGCGTCCATGGAATGTGTTGCTGACCGGCTGGAGATAGTAGTGTTCAGCGTTGGCGTGGCGAACAACGAGCTTGTCTTGTTCGCGTTCATAAATGACTGAAAGGACGCCGTTGTCCGGAGCGATGAAATACTGGCTTTCGGCGCTCACCAGGAGCGGCCGGCGCTCGGTTCCCACGCCAGGATCCACCACAACGACGTGAATGGTTTTAGGCGGAAAACAGGAGTATGCCGAGCCGATCGCCAGCGCTCCATCAAGCAAATCAAACGGTGCGACGTTGTGCGTGATGTCCACAATCGTGACGTCGGGATTGATTTTTAGGATAACGCCCTTGAGCGTGCCAACCAGGTGGTCGTTAGTGCCGTAGTCAGTCGTGAGCGTGATGATCGCGTTCGCCAATCGACTCTCTCAACCAGGATAATTTGCGCGCGGTGCGCAGACGGAGCGCGCGAGCACTCCGTGTCCATTGACGCTAGCGAAGGCGCGAGTCTCCGTCAAGATTTCGCACGGCCATTGCTGTGCAAGTGCCAACGGGCCTTCCGATGACGCAGATTTCCATTTGTCAGCCGGTGCCCTGATCGGGAGCGCACGAATGCCAGTCCGGGTCGGGGAAATGAGCCCGGCAGAACCATTGGCCGCAGCGCTCACAATACTGCTTGGCGGGAAGGTCGCAGGGTTCATCCACGCGCGAGACTCCTTGACAGAGTTGTTCCTTGGTTTTTGCGCCTGCTGCGTTCATCGCATCCTCCACGGCACAAGAGGCGGTGCTGCCGGGAAGGGGGATCTCAGCCTGCGGGCTCGCCCACGCCGACTTTAACCATGCCGCTGCAAGCAATATACACCCGTCCGTCGTCGGTCGCCTCCGTATTGCGAAGAACGCCGTCTGCAGAGCGAGTGGAAGCGTGCGAATCTTTCCGGCTTGAGACCGAGCATTCCGAATTTGCTTTCCGGACCACGATAATCCCTGAAACGCGTCAATCTGCTTGACACTGACAGAAAAAACGAGAATATATTCCGCGCGCAAGCGGTTGCAGAAATCGGCCGCATCGCTGCTTGTGCGCGGGGCAGCCTCCACTGGGCCGCTCAGAGAACTTTCAATTCATGCCGAGCTCTGAGTTGTCCGGCGGGCATTACACGTTTCGTTGAAAGGTAAGCAAGAAAATGGGCTCAGTCACCGATCTCGGCCGAAGGAAAGGGCAGTTTTCGTCTTTTTGGTTTTCTTAGTACAAACTTGCGCTGCCTGCGCGCCTGCGAGGTTGGGTATGCGCCCCAAATTGTCTCGCCGTCAGTTCGTCGGAAGTGCCGCTGCCCTCTCCATCTCGGCAATCGCCCCAAGAGGCCTGCTCGCAGCATCGTCGTCAGCGCAACAGGTCGTGGTGCGCCCCGAGGCGGAGATTGGCCTTATCCGTCCTGAATTTCACGGGCATTTCGCGGAGCATCTCGGGTCATGTGTTTATGGCGGCTTGTGGGTTGGAAAGAAATCGCCCGTACCTAATATCGATGGGTATCGGAAGCAGGCGATCGACTATCTCAAGGAACTCGGTGTGCCCGTCTTGCGGTGGCCGGGCGGGTGTTTCGCAGACGATTACCACTGGAGAGACGGTATCGGCCCCGTGGAGCAGCGGCCCAAGCGGGTGAATATCCATTGGGGCGGCTACGTCGAAGATGGAAGTTTCGGCACGCATGAATTTATTGGATTGTGCCGCTTGCTCGGTTCTGAACCATATCTCGCTGGGAATGTCGGGAGCGGCACGCCACACGAACTGCGGGATTGGATCGAATACTGCAACATGCCGTCGGGCAGCACTCTCGCCGAAGAGCGCGCAAAGAACGGCTCGCCTGAGCCATTCCGTGTCCGCTATTGGGGCGTCGGGAATGAGAACTGGGGATGTGGCGGCTGGATGCGCCCGGAGATCTACGCAAACTTATACCGCCAATATTCGGTGTACATCCGGGAATACGGTGGCACTCGGCCTTTTCTCGTGGCTTGTGGCCCTGGGGGGCCCGACCGGCGATGGACGCGCGGGTTCATGGACACTCTGGATGGGGGGAGTCCGGATGGTCTTTCCATGCATTACTACGAAGGAGGCGCGGACCAGCCAACCGATTTCACCGTGGAGCACATGAAGGAACAGCTTTCCAAGTTTGCAAAAGTCGAAGAGGCAATCGCGGAGCAGCGCGCGCTGCTCGACGGTTACCGCGAGGGCCGCAAGATCGGGCTCATTTTGGACGAGTGGGGTGTGTGGGACAAGATCACCGAAGAAACTGAGAGGCGCTACGGCAAACTCTGGCAGCAAAGCACCATGCGCAGTGGCGTGGCCGCGGGACTGGGCTTGAATATTTTCAACCGCCTGGCGGACAAACTTCACATGTGCAACATCGCCCAGATCGTGAACGTGCTTCAGTCTTTGCTCTTGACCGAAGGCCCCGAAGGCAAAGCATGCATCCGCGCGACGACCTATTACGCCTTCGCTCTCTTCAAGCCGCACCGCTCCAAGACGGCGGTTCGCGTGGAGACGCAAGATACGTCTCCTCTCGCGGTTTCGGTTTCGGCTTCCAAAAGGGAGAAGGAGCTGGTTATCAGTTTCGTGAACCCGCGGCACGACGCCGATTTCGAAATCGACTGCACCATCGCCGGGAGGAACTTGCGGGAAGGGAAAGCAGAGATTCTTCATGATGCGGATTGGAACGCTTGCAACACTTTCGACAATCCGAACCGCGTCGCTCTTCGAACGCACCCCGTGGTTGTCGAGGGATCCAAACTACGGATGGATTTGCCGCGACTATCGGTCGCGACAGTGACCGTTCAAACCGCGTAGCTCTGCGACGATAGCGGCGACGCAGGTTAATTCGAATCATCTCACCGTTGACCAAGGGAGGGAAGTATGACGAAGAGAGAGGATATTTCGCGCCGGGGGTTCATTGGTTCGGCGCTTTCGGCTGCCGCGCTTTCCTCCTTATCCCCGCGAGAGCTGTTTGCGAAGGGCGGGGCAGCGGGACCAGGTCCGCAGGCGACCGCGCAGCGAGAGATACCTCCGCTGGTCGACAACCCTGGCTGGAAAGACCAAGGCGTCGAGAACCTCACCAAATCGCGCTACGCGAAGCTGCGGAATGTCCCCGTGCACGCGGTGACCATCAAGACCGGCTTCTGGGGGTGCCGCCGCGAGACCAACGTGTCGAAAAGCATTCCCACCATGCACGATCTGCTGGAGGCCAACGGGCGCATGACGAATTTCCGCCGCCTGACCGGCAAGAGTCAGGGTGCTCAAAGTGGGCCTGTGTATTCCGACTCCGACGTTTACAAATGGATCGAAGCGGCGGGGTTCGCGCTGCAGTCGGGTGATCGTCCAGAGCTTCGCGCGACCGTTGAGAAACTCATTGATGACGTCGTGTCCGCGCAAGAGCCCGGCGGTTATTTGAACACCTACTACGTCAATGACCACGCGTCGCAGCGCATGCTTCCCCAGACGCAGACGACCGGCCACGAGCTCTACAACATGGGGCACATGCTGCAGGGCGCGATCGCGTACTACCGCGCCACTGGCGACCGCAAGATGCTTGACGCAGGTATTCGTTTCGTAAACGACTTCCTCATCCCCAACTACGGCCCGGAGCCCAAGAAACCGATTGTTTCCGGACACCCCGAAATCGAACTGGCCCTGATCGAGCTTTACCGCATCACCGGTGACAAGCTCCAACTCGATCTCGCTGGCTACATTCTCCGAGGGGATGAACGGATAAAGCTTCCCACGGGCCGAACGATCTACATGTTCAGCGGAACGCCCTTCACGTCACGGACCAGGCTCGAAGGCCACGCGGTTCGCGCCATGTACGCGTGCTGCGGCGCCACCGACTATTACATGGAAACGGGCGACGCAAGCTACTGGAAAACGTTGAACACTCTTTGGGACGATATGACCAGAACCAAGATGTACGTTACCGGGGGAGTCGGCTCACGTGAGGCCGGCGAGGCCTTCGGCGACGCTTACGAATTGCCGAATTATCGTGCCTATGGGGAGAGCTGCGCCGCCATTGGGAACATGATGTGGAACTGGCGCATGCTCGCGGCTACGGGTGACGCCAAGTTTACGGATGTGATCGAGCGCGCTCTCTACAACGGCATCAATTCTGGAATGTCGCTCGACGGCACGCTCTACTGCTATCGAAATCCGCTGGCCTTCGACCCTTCAACGGGCGAGAAAATTCGCAACCCGTGGTACGACACGACCTGTTGCCCCCCGAACCTCGAGCGCACGCTCGCCTCGCTCCCGGGATATTTCTATAGCACCAGCAATGATGGAATCTACCTCCATCTTTACGATAGTTCCGATCTCGACTGGCACCTTGAAGACGGCACGGGCCTCAGAGTCACTCAGGAAACAAATTATCCTTGGGACGGCAGCGTGAAAATCGGCATTGCGCCCGCCAAAACTGCCGAATTCACGTTCCACCTCCGAATTCCCGGGTGGGCCGAGCACGCGCAAGTCGCTGTG
>WNGD01006671.1_pt1 | contig 12834 bp, 15 predicted proteins | sample 5400671 | NCBI WGS metagenome assembly WNGD01 (sample SAMN13153369, study PRJNA577476) | soil metagenome | isolation source: 40 cm soil or saprolite under grassland replicate 2 | place: USA:California | collected 2016-06-15
GGCGAGTGCGACTGCCTCCAGGCTAGAGTGCACCTCCAGCTTTGCCATGAGGTTCTGCAGGTGGCTGCGGATCGTGTTAGCGGACAGCTGCATCCGCTCAGCGACCTCGCGCCGGCCGATGCCCTCAGCAAGATACGAGAGCACCTCTCGCTCACGGGGGGTGAGGCTTGCGAGCGGGTGCTCCTGAGACGCCTCTCGCATGTCGCGCTCGTGAAGAAGCAGCCGCAGGACAGGGCCCATCGTTGTCGGCGGCAGCCGTATCTCGTCGCGCATCACGCCATGGATGACCTCGAGCAGGTGCTGGATCGAATCCTCCTTCGGGACCCACCCGGCGATCCCGGCGCGCAGCGCCTCCACGATACGAGCGGCCTCCGGCACGGTCCCTAGCATAATCACCCGGGTCGGCTGTGGGGTACCGGCCTGGATCTGGGCCAGCTCGGCGGTGAGATCAAAACCCTCCGGCAATCCACTGTCCAGCAGGACAACGCCGACCGGTCGGCCCACGAGTAGCCTGCGCGTCGCCGCGACCGAGTTGGCGATCACGGCGACCAGCATGCCAGGCTCAGCAGCCAGCCGGGAAGCGAGGGCATCGGCGAAAGTACGCTGGCCGTCCACAACGGCCACGCTGATCTGCGTCATGCCGATAGCGTGACCTCCTCGCGCACAAAACGGCACCTGAGGATGTGTGTAGACATCTACGACTTATGGAGGAGAACAGGTCTGCTGAGGAATCTCGTCGACTAGCCGAGCCCGCACCGCGATAGCAGATGCCTCCAGCCGCGAGTGTGCGCCAAGTTTGGTAAGCACGTTCTGCGCATAGGTTCGAACTGTGCTGGCCGCGATCTGCATCGACCGTGCCATCTGCTTAGTGCTTTCGCCAGCGGCGATTCGGCGGAGCACCTCGATCAACTCGGTATGGAACACCCGCTCCTCGGCAGCCACCTGCTGGAGCGCGGCCGCGATCTTATCGACGGTCTGATCCTTGCGGACGATCCCGGCGACGTCGAGATCGATCGCCTTGGAGAGAACCAGAGGATCGGCCACGCCTGACAGGATGAGGACCTGTGTATCCGGATGATGCGTCCGGATGGCTTGCGCCGTCTGCAGGCCGTCCTCGCGACCCGGCAGGTAAAGGTCCAGCAGGCACACGTCCGGACGCTTTTCGGCGACCGCCTTCATGCATTCCTCTGGCGTCGTCACCGCCGCCAGAACCTCGTATCCCCGCGCCTGAAGGGCAATAGCGAGGGATTCGATCAGAATCCGCTGATCATCGCAGAGTACAAGACGCATCATCGCTCCAGGCTGTCGACGGCGCGCAGCACGAGAATCGCACGCGTGCCGCCCATACGGCTGCGGCTGTACTCGATGCGCCCCCCGTAGCTCTTCAAGCTCCGTGCCACGGCCCGTAGACCAAGGCCAGCGCCCCGGCGGATCAGCCCGAAGCCAGGACCGTTATCATCGATTGTCAGCAGCACATGATCATCGATGCCGTGCAGTTCGACGACTACCCTCCCATCGCGACCCGCCGCCCGGGTCGCGTTGCTCAGCAGGTTGGCGATCGCGCGGCGGAACTCGATTGCATTTCCGCGCACCCTCATGTCGCCCCCGCTCCACTGCAGGCGAAGATCGCCCCCATACGTAGCCCTCTCCATCTGGACCGCCTCGGAGACCAGGCGGGTGAGGTCGTGCGATTTCCCGTCTGCCGTCCTTACATGGTGCGGCTCAAGCAGGTGCTGCAGCAGGTCCCCGAGCCATTCCGCCTGCTCCCGGACCTGCCCCAGGCGCACGCGGACTGCTGACGGGATCGAATCTTCGCTCAGGGCAGCGTCAGCCAGGACGATGATGCTCGCCACAGGCTGACGTATGTCATGGCACATCTCGCGAAGACGATCAGCGTCGAACGTCGTTGATGAAGGTTCTACGAGGCGCAGGCCGCGAGCGGTGTGTTCCCCCTGAAGTGCGGCGGCCACCTCTGACGCTTCTGGGCCCGGCTCGAGCGGGTAGCCGAGCGGGCTCCTGATCACAGTGAATTCTTGCCCCTATCCTGTGCGTCGCATCCCCTAGCGTCGTCCACGTTAGGTGTAAACGACAGGCGAAGCTAGCATAAATGAGAGGTGAACGGCATGTCACGCGTTGTACCGTTCAATACCAACTTTGAGCCGCCCATATACCCACAGTAACCAGCCGTAAGCGTAGGCGCTTCCCCGTGATCCCTTCGTTCTGGGCGCGTGCGTACACTGGTCGTGCGGCGTCTCAGAGGTCGGGCCTGATACCTCGCCAGGGGAGCCCAAATCTCGGTGGCGGGATTTCGCGGCCGACTCTTACCCTCGAGCACGCAACGCCAGGCGTCCGTCCGTAACATGTGTTCAGCGCGCCTGTCCCGGATCCGCTGCGGAGACAGCGTGCAGGGACAGGAGCATCCCGCGCGAAAGGCAGGCATGACACAACTGACCTACCTGGAGGCTGCCGTCGTTGGCCTGATCCAGGGCGTCACGGAGCTGTTCCCCATCTCCAGCCTCGGGCACAACGTCCTGCTCCCCGCCCTCGTGGGAGGCAGCTGGGCCGCCGACCTCAACGTCGCCAGGTCCGAGTCTCCGTACCTGGCCTTCGTCGTCGGGCTGCACGTCGCCACCGCGATCGCGCTGCTGATCTACTTCTGGCGTGACTGGGTACGGATCGTCCGCGGGTTCTTTTCCTCGATAGGCCACGTCATCCGCCCCGAGGCTGGGACCAGCAGATGGCAGCTGCAGTCGGGCGACGAGCGCCTTGCCTGGCTGATCATCGTGGCGACGATCCCGGTGGGGCTGGTCGGGCTCGTGTTCGAGCACGAGTTCCGGGTCCTGTTCGGCAAGCCCATCCGGGCCGCGATCTTCCTCATCGTCAACGGCCTGATCCTGCTGGCCGGGGAGCGTTTCCGGCGGAAGGCGTCGGTGCAGGCGGACCGGGAGATCGCGCAGGAGCGTGAGCTGGTGGCCGTTGGTGCCGCACGCCGGCCAGGCGCCGGGCGGCACGCGGCCGGCCATCAGGCCGAGCGGGAGGCCGAGTACGAGCAGGGGGTCGAGTCGGACCGGCGGCTGGCCGGGCAGGGCTACCTGTCGGCGCTGCTCATCGGCTCGTCGCAGATCCTGGCGCTGCTGGCCGGCATCAGCCGGGACGGGGTCGCGATGGTGGCGGGCATGTTCCGCGGGCTGTCCCGCGAGGACGCCGCCAGGTTCGCCTTCCTGCTCGCCACCCCGGTCATCCTGGCCGCAGGCGTGCTGAAGGTGCCCGATCTGATGGGCCCGATGGGGAGCGGCATCCGGGGGCAGATCTTGGTTGGCAGCGTGCTGTCGGGCGTTGGCGCCTACCTGTCGGTGCGGTTCCTCGTCCGCTACTTCCGGACCCGGACGCTGACCCCGTTCGCGATCTACTGCATCGTCGTCGGCCTCGGCAGCGTGATCTACCTCAGCCTGCAGTAGCCCCCGCCCCGCGGGCGCGGCGGCCACGCTCGCGCATCCGCTCCTTGGCGTCAAGCACCGCCTTGCGCAGCCGCACCGCGGACGGGGTGACCTCCACGCACTCGTCGTCCGCGCAGAACTCCAGTGCCTGCTCCAGGCTCAGCACCCGCGCCGGCACCAGCCGCTCCAGTTCCTCCCCGGTGGACTGCCGCACGTTGCTGAGCTTGCGCTCCCGGGTGATGTTGACGTCCATGTCGTCGGCCCGGGAGTTCTCGCCGACGATCATCCCCTCGTAGACCTCGGTGCCCGGCGACACCAGCAGCGAGCCGCGCTCTTGGAGGGAGAAACAGGCGTAGCTGGTGACCGTCCCGGACCGGTCGGCCACCAGCGACCCGGTCGGGCGCACCCGCATCGCCCCCGACCACGGCTCGTAGCCCTCGAACACGTGATGGGCGATGCCGGTCCCCCGGGTGTCGGTGAGGAACTGGGTCCGGAACCCGATCAGGCCACGGGCGGGCACGGTGAAGTCAAGCCGCACCCAGCCGGTCCCGTGGTTGGTCATGTTCTCCATCCGGCCCTTGCGCACGGCCAGAGCGAGGTCACCGCGCCCAGGTAGTCCTCCGGCACGTCGACGGTGAGCCGTTCCACCGGCTCGTGCAGCGCGCCGTCGATCTGCTGGGTGACGACGGTTGGCCGGCCCACGGTCAGCTCGAACCCCTCCCGGCGCATGGTCTCGACCAGCACCGCCAGCGCGAGCTCGCCCCGGCCTTGCACCTCCCACGTGTCTGGCCGCGCGGTGGGCAGCACCCGCAGCGACACGTTGCCGACCAATTCCCGCTCGAGCCGGTCGCGGACCAGCCGCGCGGTGAGCTTGGTCCCCTTCTCACGCCCAGCCAATGGACCGGTGTTCACCCCGATCGTCACCGACACCGCCGGCTCGTCCACCGTGATCAGCGGCAGCGGCCGCGGGTCGTCGGCGTCCGCCAGCGTCTCGCCGATCATGATGTCGGCGATGCCCGCCACCGCGATGATGTCCCCCGGGCCCGCGGTCTGGGCCGGCACCCGCTCCAGCGCCTCGGTGAGGTACAGCTCAGTGATCTTCACGCGCTCCACCGAGCCGTCCCGCCGGCACCAGGCCACCTGCTGGCCACGGCTGATCGTCCCGCTGTGCACCCGGCACAGCGCGATCCGGCCCAGGTAGGAGGAGGCGTCCAGGTTGGTGACGTGCGCCTGCAGCGGCGCGCCGGGGTTGTACGACGGCGTGGGCACCGTCTCGCGCAGCACAGTGAACAGCGGCTCCAGGTCGGGCGAGTCCGGCAGGGTGCCGTCCTCTGGCCGGGTGAGCGAGGCCCGGCCGGTCCGGGCGGAGGCGTAGACGATCGGGAACTCGATCTGCTCCTCGGTCGCGTCGAGGTCCAGGAACAGCTCGTAGCAGGCGTCCACCACCTCGGCGATCCGGGCGTCGGCCCGGTCCACCTTGTTGATTACCAGGATGACCGGCAGCCCGGCCTCCAGCGTCTTGCGCAGGACGAACCGGGTCTGCGGCAGCGGTCCCTCACCCGCGTCGACCAGCAGCAGGACCCCGTCCACCATGGAAAGCCCGCGCTCCACCTCGCCGCCGAAGTCGGCATGACCGGGGGTGTCCACGATGTTGATGGTCAGCCCGCCGTGGGCGACGGCGGTGTTCTTGGCCAGGATCGTGATGCCCTTCTCCCGCTCCAGGTCGCCGGAGTCCAGCACCCGCTCGGCGACGCGCTCGTTCGCGCGGAACGCGCCCGACTGCCACAGCATCGCGTCCACGAGCGTCGTCTTGCCGTGGTCCACGTGCGCCACGATCGCCACGTTGCGCAGGTCGTCCCTGGTGGCCAGGGCCGCGGGAAATGCGGGCATGGGGAAGCCTCGGTGCTGGTACGGGTGGGGTACGGCAAGGTCAACGGCCGCAGGCCGCAGAGTATTTCACACATAACGGCGGTGCCGGCCGCCCCCCTTGCCACGCCCGGGCGCTCCCGACCACCGGGCAACGGCTTCTTGACGGGTTCTTCACGGCCTCTTAACGCACGTTCTGGTGGGATCGGGTCCCATGCGCGACAGATACGAGCCCTCGACGGACCCGGAAGCGTGGCCGGCCGTCCCGCCGGCGTACCCGGCGTGGCGGGCGGGCGAGGAGTACGCCGGCCCTGACTGGGACCCGTACTACCCGGCCGAGTTCGGCGGGCCCGCGGACGAGGCACGTCACCAGGGCTTGCGCCGCCTGTCCAGGCTGACCTGGCAGGCCACCGGGCTCAGCGCGGTCGCCGCGGTGGGCTTCGCGGCAGTCTTCGCAAGCAGCGCACGTGCCCAGGCGCCCGCTCCGGCTCCGGCCAGGCCCATCTCGGGCCCGGCGACGGCATCCGGCACGCCGTCGCCGGGCCCGACCCACAAGCACCACAAGCACCACAAGGGCCACAAGAAGCGTCATCACGAGGCCGGGCCCACCACGGCGCCGGACACGCCCGCTCCCGCCGCCCCGGCCCCGAGCCCGACCCTGGCCCCGCCCACCACCGCGCCGGCGCCGCCCCCGCCGAGTTCGGCCCCGCCGCCGACGAACTCATCCGGGTCCGTCGCCGGATGAAGGCCACGCCAGCCGAGACCATCGGTACCCGCGCCTTCCCCGCCCTGGGCACCTTCGCGTCGCTGCTCGTCACCGACCGCCGCAGCATGGAGCTGGCATTCGGGCTGCTCGCTGCGGAACTACTCGCCATGGACATGGCGTGCTCACGCTTTCGCCCGGATTCCGAGCTGTGGCGGGTCAACCACGCCCGCGGCCACCCGGTGGGGATCAGCCCGCTGCTGACGCAGGCCCTGGCAACGGCGCTGACCGCCGCCAGGGTCACCGACGGCGACGTGGACCCCACCTGCGGGCAGTCGCTGGCCCAGCTCGGCTACGAGGCCCGGCGGGACACCGCCAGCCTGGCCACGGCACCGGCGCCCGCGGCCGGCTGGCAGACCGTGGAACTGGACACCGAACGGCGCACCGTCAGAGTGCCCGAGACGGTCATGCTCGACCTGGGCGCGACCGCCAAGGCGCTGGCGGCCGACCGGGCCGCGGCCCGGATCTCCGCCGCCGTGGGCTGCGGCGTGCTGGTCAACCTCGGCGGTGACATCCGGGTGGCCGGGGAGCCGCCCGCCGGCGGCTGGCGGGTCGGGATCCTCGATGATCTGATTTACGCGGCCAGCAGCGTGCATGCCAAGCCCAGCCAGGCCGTCGTCATCCGCGATGGCAGCCTCGCCACCTCCAGCACGCTGGCCCGCGAATGGCAGCGGGGCGATGCCCGCCTGCACCACATCATCGTGCCGAGCACCGGCCTGCCCGTGGATTCGTGCTGGCAGACGGTCAGCGTGGCGGCGGCCACCTGCGTCGACGCGAACACGGCGAGCACCGCGGCGATCCTGCGCGGCGAGGGGGCGGCGCAATGGCTGGATGGGCTCCACCTCCCGGCCCGCCTCGTGGGCCATGACGGCGCAACGGTCATCGTCGGCGGCTGGCCCGCCGGCACCTCCGGGACAGGAAGCGAGGCATGAGCGTTTCACTCAACGGGCCGGCTCTGTGGTACACCACCAGGGCAACGGGCCTGGTGACGCTGCTCCTGCTGACCGCCAGCGTGCTGCTGGGACTGCTCATCACGGGCCGGTTCACCAGCGACAAGTGGCCGCGGTTCCTCACCGTGGGCCTGCACCGCAACCTCTCGCTGCTGGTCCTGGCCTTCGTGGCGCAGCACGTGGGCACCACCGTGATCGACACCTTCGTGCACATCCCGCTGGTGTCGGCGTTCATACCGTTCACCTCGTCCTACCAGCCGTTCTGGCTGAGCCTGGGCGCGGTAGCGCTCGACCTGCTGATCGCCCTCGTGGTGACCAGCCTGATCAGGAACCGGCTGGGGCTCCGGGCCTGGCGCTGGCTTCACTGGGCCGCCTACGTCTGCTGGCCCGTCGCGCTGGCGCACGGCCTGGGCATGGGCACCGACCGCAACACCATGTGGGTGTTCGCGCTCACGATTGTCTGCGCTGCAGCGGTCGCGGGGGCGGCCACCTGGCGCTTCGTCACCGCGGCCCGGGCAGGTGCCCGGTGACCTCGATCGCCCTGTCCGCCTACCGTGCGCCGCAGCTGCGGCTGCCCCGCCTGCTTGCCGGCGTCTCCTACTACCACCCGACCGGGCTGGCCGAACATGAGCAGCTGTACGGGCCGTCCCCGCTGCCCGTGGTGTCCCCGGACCAGGGCCGCACCTGGCAACAGCGGCCGGAGCGCCTGATCGAGATGGTCGAGCGGTCCGGGCTCACCGGCCGGGGCGGTGCCGGCTTTCCGACCGGCCGCAAGATGCGCTCGGTCGCGGCCGGGCAGGGCAGGGCGATCGTCATCGCCAACGGCGCCGAAGGCGAGCCCGCAAGCTGCAAGGACCGGCTGCTGCTGACCCGGGTGCCCCATCTGGTCCTGGACGGGATCACGCTGGCCACGTACGCGGTCGGGGCCGACGAGGCCCACCTGGTCGTGCACGGGCACGAAGCCGACCTGCTGGCCAGCCTCGAGGAGGCGATCGCCGACCGCGAGACGCTGGGCGTCGACCCGGTGCCGATCCAGATCACGGGTATCCCGGCCCGGTACGTGTCCAGCGAGGCGTCCTCGATCATCCAGTACTTGGGCGGCGGGCCCGGCAAGCCGACCTTCTCACCGCCCCGCCCGCACGAGCGGGGCCTGAAGGGGCGGCCCACCCTGGTCAACAACGTTGAGACGCTCGCTCACCTGGCGCTGATCGCCCGCTACGGCGACGGCTGGTTCCGCGGCATCGGACCAGCCTCGGCTCCGGGTTCCACGCTGGTCACCGTGGGCGGCGCGGTCGCCCGCCCAGGCGTCTACGAGATCGAGATGGGCACCCCGCTCGGCCGGGTGGCGATGCTGGCCGGCGGGCCTACCGAGCGGCCGCAGGCGCTGCTGGTCGGCGGCTACTTCGGCGCGTGGCTGCCTGCCGAGCTCGCCTGGCCGGTGCCGATGACCCACGCGGGCCTGCGCGCCGTGGGCGGGGCGATGGGCGCGGGCGTAGTGATCGTTCTGCCGGTCACCTCCTGCCCGCTGGCCGAGACCGCCCGGGTGGTCAGCTATCTGGCGGAGGAGACCGCCGCCCAGTGCGGCCCGTGCATGTTCGGGCTGCCCGCGCTGGCCGACGCGGTCATCGAGCTCGCCTACGCAGGCGGGTGGGGCCGAGCGATCGAGGCGATCGTCACCCTCGTCCCGCTGATCGAGAAGCGAGGCGCCTGCCGGCATCCCGACGGGGCTACCCAGCTCGTATGCAGCGCGCTGACGGCGTTCGCCGCGCATGCGCGCCGGCACGACCGGCAGGGGCCCTGCTACGGAGTCGGCCGCGCCCCGCTGCTGCCGGTACCCAGCGACGAGGACAGAGACTGGGACTGGGCGTGAGGTACCGGCTGCGCGTCAACCCGATCGCCTGCACCGGGCATGGGCTGTGCGCCGAACTCCTGCCCGAGATCATCGAGCTGGACCCGTGGGGGCACCCGATCCTGTCCTCCTCGGCCGTCCCCGCCGGCCTGATGGAGCACGCGAAGCGGGCGGTCGACACCTGCCCGACCCTGGCGCTGCTGATGGAGAAGGTCCCGGGCAGCTAATGCGGGAGGTCAGCCATCGCCGCCGCCTCCCCCGCCACCACCTCCGCCGGGCCCGCTGTTGCCCCCGCCAGGCCCGCTGTTGCCTCCGCCTCCGCCCTCCCCACCGCCGTTGTCCTCTACCGCGGCATTCGTTACGGTGGTCGCGGCCGATGGCACCCCGCTGGAGCAGGACACTGCCATGGTCACCGTGCTCGCCGTGGCAGTGAACACGACCCGCGCGGTGGCGGCAGGCCCGCGGACCACGCTGCCCGCCTGGAAACCCTGCTGAGGGCTCCAGGACAGCAGCAGGGCACCCGCCGTGGCGCATCGTGCCACGACCGTGCCCCCGGACGAGGTCAGCACGGTCCCGCTGGTGGCACTGGTCCCGCCGGTACCGCGCGTCCCACCGGTCCCGCCCGTTGTGCCCGTTCTGCCTGTTCCGCCCTGGGATCGCGACCGCGGCGAGGAGGACGGCAGGACCTGGCTGGCTTGCGCCTGGTTGAGCACCGGCGCGGCCGACTGTTGCTGGCCGGGTGACGCGGCGATGCCTTCACCGAGCTCCGATACCACCAGCAGGCTGCCCGCGGTCGCCGCGGCCGCCCCGAGGAGCCACGCGCCGGTGGCGATAAGGGTACGGGTACGCATGCTGCCCAGAGTCGCGGACGCGACGTTAAGCGCGGGTAAAGCACGCCTCAAGGAAATCGGCGCGCGCCCGTCCGCCATTACCGGATTTTGCACGCGAAACGGCGGACCCAGGTAACTTCATGTCCGTGGCTCAGCTGTTGCTAGTCGAGGATGACGCCTCCATCCGGGGAGCCCTGATCAGGGCTCTTACCGAGCGCGGCCACGCCGTGACCAGCATGCCCAGCGCCATGGAAGCACTCCAGCACGTCCTCGACACGCCACCCGACCTGATCCTTCTCGACCTCGGCCTGCCCGGCCTCGGCGGGTACGAGGCGCTGCGGATGATGCGCGCCGTCAGCTCGATCCCGGTGGTGGTGGTCACCGCTCGCGACAATGAGGCGGAGATCATTCGGGTACTGGACGCGGGCGCCGATGATTACGTGATCAAGCCGTTCGGTGCGGGCCAGATCGACGCGAGAATCCGGGCGGTACTGCGCCGCGCCGCTCAGGGCGGGCCGCAGGAGGGGGGCGACCTCGAAGTCGGCGGCCTGCGGCTGGACCCGTACGGGCACGAGGCCACCCTGGACGGGGCGCCACTGGATCTGAGTCGGCGCGAGTTCGACCTGCTGCACTACCTGACACTCCACGCCGGCCAGGTGGTCACCCGGCGTGACCTGCTCACTCACGTCTGGCGCATGCCTTACGGCGGCGCCGACAAGACCGTCGATGTCCACGTCTCCTGGCTGCGCCGCAAGCTCGGGGAAACCGCGCAGCAGCCTCGTTACGTGCACACGGTCCGCGGGGTCGGGATCAAGCTCAGCGCGCCGGGATGAGACCGCTGGTCTACTTCCTGCGTGGTTGCCTCCTGCTGCGGTTAGGGGTGACCTAAGGGCGCCGCGGCGTTGCGATCGCACGCGGCGGCTCGCCCTGGTGAGGCGCGGCGATGTTTCGCGTGATGCTGCGGCCCGGGAATTGGGATGTATCCCGGTGCTATCGGGCCGGATCTGGCAGCCTGGTCGGGGAGCGGATGCCGGGGCGGGATGCACTCTCTTGCCTCTGGAGGTGCCTGGCGGATTGAGACTCCGCGTCATCCTGCTCGTCGTGGCGACCAGCTCGCTGGTGCTGGTCTCCTTCCTGGTACCGCTCGCGCTTGTGCTCCGCAACTTCACGGCCGACCGGGCGGTGAGCGCGGCGACCTTCGAGGCCCAGCACCTGGCGCCGCTGGTCACCACGCTCGGGACCAACAGCCTCCGGCTCACGGTGGACGGGTTGAACGCGGACAACGGGAACAGCCCGGTCACGGTCTTCCTGCCGGGCGGCCGTCAGTTGGGTCAGCCAGCGACCCGGTCCGCGGCGGTGGACCTGGCCGCCAGGGGCCGCAGCTTCACCGCCTCGAGGCCGGATGGCGTGGACGTCCTCGTGGCCGTCCAGGGTCAGCCCGGCCGCACCGCGGCGGTGATCCGCACCTTCGTGCCCAACGCCGAGCTGCGGCAGGGGGTGGCCAGGGCATGGCTCCTGCTCGGTGGGCTCGGGCTCGGACTGCTCGCGCTCAGTGTGGTGGTGGCCGATCAGCTCGCCCGGTCCCTGGTCCGGCCGATCGTCGCCCTCGCCCACGCCTCCGACCTCCTGGCTACCGGCGACCTGACCGCCCGCGCCACGGTTGCCCGGGCCACCGGAGGTGCGCCGGGCAGGAACGGGGCTGAACCGCCTTGCGGTGCGGATCGGGGATCTGCTCGCACACGAGCGGGAAACCGTCGCCGACCTGTCCCACCGGCTCCGCACCCCGCTGACAGCGTTGCGGATCGACGCCGAGTCCTTGCGCAACGCCGACGAGATGGCGCAGCTCTCGGCCGACGTCGAAGCGGTCGAGCGCACCGTCAACGAGATCATCCGCGCGGCCAGGCGGCCGACCGGGGGCGGCGCGGGGGCGGTATGCGACGCCTCGCTGGTCATCGCCGAGCGGACCGCGTTCTGGTGGCCGCTGGCCGAGGACCAGGAACGCCCGATGACGGTCGACGTCGTTCCCGGCCCGCTGCCCGTCCGCGCGTCCGGCGAGGACCTGGCGGCCTGCACCGACATTCTGCTGGAGAACGTCTTCTCGCAGCTGCGCCTTCGCGGTCAAGCTCAGCCGGCGAGCTGGCGGCGGCGCCTGGCTGGTGGTCGCCGACGACGGGCCGGGCTTCCCGGACACTGACCCGACCGAGCGCGGCCGGTCCAGTGGCGGGTCAACCGGCCTGGGGCTGGACATCGCCCAGCGGATCGGCGAAGCATCGGGCGGCACGTTGACCATCGGGCCCTCGACGTCGGGCGGCGGAGCCGTGACCGTCGGGCTCGGCCCGCCCATCGCCCCGCCCGGGAGAAACCGCCGGTACCGGCGGGCCGGTGACCGGTCCCAGCGTGGCGATCGGCCCGAGCGTGGCGATCGGCCCCAGCACGGGCTGCCTCAGCCGGACGGGCTGCCTCAGCGGAGCGGGCTGGCCTGGCCGGGGCTGGCCCGGCGTGGCGAGCTGCCTCAGGGCGGGGAGCCGGGCGGCGGCCCGGGCGAGTGGGGCGGCGACGGGCCGGGCGAGTGGGCCGACGACCGGACACCGTGGAGTCTGCACGGAAGTTCGCAGGTCCACGACGATGCGCGAGGCCGATAACCGGAAGCCCCAATGCCTCTTAGCGCCGCGCCCTCAACGAGCCCGCCACCTCAGCGCCGCACCCCCAACAAGCCCGCCACCTCAGCGCCGCACCCCCAACGAACCCGCCACCATGGCGCCGCGTTGACAGATGGGCCCTGTGACCAGGGTGTTGTCGCGCCCGGCGGGTTGCCATGCGCCGCTATCGCGCGCCGCGTCGCGCCTAAGAACTGAGCCCGCCGCCTTAGTGCCGCCCTACACGCAGAGATAGGGCATCCGCCCGATGTGCCGCCGGCCGCCTTAGCACGATCCTCGAAGGTGAACGGCCAGGACCCCTGGCCCAGACCCGGGAGGGCACTGTGAATCCAGCACTGGCGGAAGCCCTGGTTTCCGAGCGCGTCAGGGACTGGCAGGCTCGCGCATGCTGGTCGCGGCTTGCCCGGCAGGCGCGGCGCGCGCGGCGCCGCTCTTACTCCGACCAGATCATCGCCGAGGAGGGGCAGCCCGGCTGCCTGCAG
>WNGD01017088.1_pt1 | contig 12833 bp, 9 predicted proteins | sample 5400671 | NCBI WGS metagenome assembly WNGD01 (sample SAMN13153369, study PRJNA577476) | soil metagenome | isolation source: 40 cm soil or saprolite under grassland replicate 2 | place: USA:California | collected 2016-06-15
AAAAATTATGAACTGGAAAAAATTCTTCATCGCATTCATCGCTGCCTTCGTTTTCATCTTCCTGTTTGGATTCGTCTGGTACGGGCATCTTATGCATAGCATCCATAATGAAGTGCCAGCGCTTTGGCGGACCGAAGCGGATTTTGGGAGTCATTTCCCATGGTTGATTTTGGGGCACGTCGTGATGGCGTTCTTTCTCACCCTCCTTTTCGCTCGCTTCGTTCCAGCGGGCGGCGCAGGTGCGGGCGCCATGTTGGGAATCTTGGTAGCGCTGGTGTATATTGGCAACGACCTGATCACGTTCGCAGTACAGCCGTTGACGACGAAAATCCTCGGCGGTTGGATCGTCGGTGGATTAGTCATGTTCGCGATCGCGGGAGCGATAATCGGCGCGATTTACAAACCGGAAGCGACGCGAACAATCTCGTAGCCGCTCAGTTTGCTGCGCTAAGCACACAAGCGCGACCAACCAGGGTAGGTCATCGGGTGCGGCGCGCCCGGCGGTCGCGCCCCACCATCGCCGATTGAGTCGAGCGCATTCGGCTTGCGCTCAGGCCGGGCTGTTGAACGTTTGCGGTTCAATGGTTCCAACGACGCAAACTCCCGCTGCCCTCGGGTATCGCATGCCGGCGGAATGGGAGCGGCACGCTGCCACCTGGTTATCATGGCCCCGGCGAGAAGGGATCAGTTTCCCGGATTCGTTCGATGGCGTTCTGCCGGGTTTGCGCGCGATGGTGGAGGCGCTTATCGAATCGGAGCAAGTCTGCATCAATGTTTGCAATGGCGCGCACGAAGCCGAGGCGCGCGCAGTTTTGCGAGAATTGTCGGTGGAACGCATCACGTTTTATCGCATTCCGACAAACGAGCCGTGGTGCCGCGATCACGGGCCGATTTTTCTCACACGTGCTGTCGATCCGCGTCTCGCAGTAGTTGATTGGGATTACAATGCCTGGGGCGATAAATATCCGCCGTGCGACCTCGATGAAGTCGTTCCGACCCGCATTGCGCAGATTCTAGGTCTGCCCGTTTTTTACCCGCGGATGATTTTGGAAGGCGGCTCGATCGATGTAAACGGCGCGGGTGCGCTCCTTACGACAGAATCCTGTTTACTGAACAAAAATCGTAATCCCAATCTGAGCCGCGCCGAGATCGAACAGCGTCTTCGCGATTATTTGGGCGTTCGTGAGATTCTATGGCTCGGCAACGGCATCGCAGGCGACGACACCGATGGCCACATCGACGATCTTGCCCGCTTTGTCTCGGAGCGCACCGTTGTGACCGTTGTCGAAGAAAATGGAGATGATGAAACTTACGAGGCGCTCCAAGGAAATCTTGCGCGCTTGCGCGAAATGAAAATCGAGCACCGCAAGATCGATATCGTCACCTTGCCGATGCCGAAAAAGATTGTGCGCGAAGGGCTGCGCCTACCCGCCAGTTACGCCAATTTCTATATTGCGAATTCCTGCGTCCTCCTGCCCACGTTCGCCGATCCAAATGACGAAACTGCATTGTCGGTCTTGCAAAAGCTCTTTCCCGGCCGTCGCGTTATTGCGATCGACTGCCGTGAGTTAATTTGGGGGCTAGGCACATTTCACTGTCTCACCCAGCAGCAACCGGCGATTTGAGGAAGCAAACATCGAACGTCGAAATCGCATTCGGGGCGCGTTGCTGAGACGGAACACAGATTTGCAATCTGTGCGGCCAGCGGAGTTTCACTCCGCTGAATCGAGCACAGCAGGCAGAATGTCTGCTGGCCGCACAGGGCACAGCCCTATGTTCCATTTGGGCGTCACGCCCTCGACACTGGAGGGCGTTCGGCGTTGGGCGCTTTCTCTTTTTAATCCGCCGTCAGCCCCGGCTTGTAACCGCTGCGCAAAATTGCTTCGTTGCCTTGTAATTGATATTGACAAATCCACGCGATTTGTTTCAAAAGTGGCCCACGCGTCATGAAAACGGTTTGCACGGCAGCGATTTCCTCGCGCAAGCCGCGTATCCTTGTCGCCGACGATAGCGCGCTGGCAAGAGAAGGAATCGCCGCGATCATCCGGCGGAACTCGCGCTACACCTTGTGCGGCTCGGCAGTTGATCGGCGCTCGACGATCCAACTAATGGAGCAGCATAAACCGGACGTTCTCTTAATTGAGCCGTTTATCGGGACCTGCGACGGCTTGTTCCTGATCAAGGAGATTGCGGACCGCTTTCCGGAAACCCGAATTCTAGTGATATCCAGACAGCCGGAAAACGTTTACGCAGAGCGCGTCCTCCGCGCCGGCGCCGCCGGCTATTGGATGAAGACCGGTACTTGCGAAGAGTTGATCCATGCCATCGAGATTGTCATCGCAGGTGACCTTTACGTCAGCCCGGGAATAGCGCTGGTCGCGGTTCACAAGTTGATAGAAAATCCGGCCGCATATCGCCACGCCAGTAACCTGACCGACCGCGAGCTGCACGTCTTTGGGCTGATTGGTGCCGGCTTCGGAACAAACCGGATCGCGAAAGAACTTGGGATCAGTCCCAGAACGGTCGAAACCTACGACGAGCATATTAAGATCAAGCTCGGTTATCCCAACGCTGACGCGCTCCACCGAGGCGCGCGGGAGTGGTTCGAACTGAGCCACCATAAGTAGCTCCGGGAAACCCCGGATGCTTCCCTCGGGGATCAGGAGCGCGAAATATCAGGGAGCATCCCCGATAGTCGGGCAAACCGGCAAGTTGGTAATCTCACCTTCGCTATTCAAAAACTCGGTAGGTCGAAACTGTTAAAATATCAAAATTCCTAAGCTGGGAACACTAAATGAAATCGCTAAAATTTGTGGCATTAGCATTAACCTTGTGCGGCCTTCCGTCGATGGCGAATGCCGAAATCACATTGGTGGGCTCCTTTGTCCCCGCACCGGGCCAAAGCGAGACGGAACTCTTCAATGATACGACCGGCTTCAACGCGCGTACTTGCATCGATGTTGTGCGCGGTCCATTTCCGAGTGGCACTTCGTTGAGGGGGTTAGGCCACGGAACTGATCATCTTTTTAACCTCTTCTTCAGATCCACGCCTGACCAAATTGGTCCAAACGCCAACCTTGTCACTATTAGTTTTACTTCTTCACAAACACCCAACGACTTCGTGTGCGGGCTGTTTGTTTCCGCTGGCGGCTCGACTGGCGGCAACCTCTATACGATCAGTGCCGACGAGGGACTTGCCGGCTCATTCACGGATCTCAGCGCACCATTTCTAGCCTCTGGCCACCTTGCGACGATCAACCACATCGACGTGTTCTGCTGCCCAATTGAGCCACCAACTCCGCCGATAGGAACCACTTTTGGCCCTCCGAGTTCGTCCAATCCTTCTGGATCCGCTGGCGAACCTGTTAACACGGCTACTGGAAATTACCTATTTCAGCGGATAGATCTTGCGCTTCCTGGCCGTGGGCTCCCGGTCGTCTTTACCCGTACCTATAACTCACTGGACACCTATTCTGGCCCTTTAGGGCATGGCTGGACGCATTCCTACAATATTTTCCTTACCGAAAATATGGATGGTACCGTAATCATGCAGCATGGCGATGGCCATGAGGAGTTTTATGATCCCCTAGGGGGCGGAAACTACAGGTCCCGATTTCCTGGCGTGTTCAGCATCTTGGTCAAGAATCCAGACGGGACCTTCACCCTGACGCTGAAGGATCAAACGCAGTACCACTTTAGCACCATTGGAAGGCTCACTAGCATCACAGATCGAAATAGCAACGCTCTGAGCTTTAGCTACAACGCTGACGGGAACCTGACCACGATTACCGACACCGTCGGCAGGAGGATCACTTTACGTTACGACAATAACCGAATCGTCGGACTCATCGATCCCAAAGGGCAGATTGTGCACTACAGCTATGACGCGGGCGGAAATCTGATGTCAGACAGGGATCCAAACGGCGGGGTGGTGGGCTACCGCTATGACGCGAGGCATCGAGTAACCCGGATTACTGACCAACGCGGTAATACGCTGCTCGTAAACCAATATGACACAACTGGACGCGTTGTCTTTCAGACCAATGGTCGCGGCTTCCCCACGGGCTTCCTTTACGATGTCCCGCAAAGAGGTGACACTAGCGTTACTGACCCGCTGGGGAACACCACCATCCATACGTACGACAATAAGCGTCGCCTGATGCAGGTGACGGATGCACTTGGCAAAAGCATTGTCTTTACCTACGACGCTGACAATAACCGCACGACTGTTACGGACCAGAGGGGAAACATCACCCGATTTACATACGACGATCGGGGCAATGTGCTTTCGATCACTGACCCGCTCAACAACAACATCACACTGGTCTACAACGCGCGCAATGACATTGAAAGCATTACCAATGCCCGGCATTTTACCACTACCCCCGACTACGATGCCAGGGGCAATCTCACTGCCCTCACAGATGTTTTAGGTCCCCTGATGAGCTTTACGTATGATAGCTTTGGCCAAATCGAAACCAGAACCGATGCGCGTGACCACGTGACGGTGTATCAACATGATCGGGAGGGGAATTTAACGACAATCATCGATCCTATCATCGATGGTCGGCATGGCGTAACACGCATGCATTACGATGGCCTAGGGCGACTTAAGAGCGTCACCGACCCAAACTTAAATACGGCGAGCGTCACCTACGATGCTACTAACCACGTTATCCAAGGTATAGATCCTCTTCAGCATGTTGTTAGCTTTGAGTATGACCTGGCAGGGAACTTGGCCACAATCACCGACGCCAAAACTAATAGGATCCGATACGGGTACGATCGCGTCAACAATCTCATTAGAGTAACGGATGCTTCCGGGGGCATCACTCGTTATAGATACGATGCGAACAACAATCGAATTGCCTCAGTCGACGCCAATGGCCACTCAAGAGCCTACACTTTTGATGCTCTAAACCGCCTGAGCAGCGTTAGTGACCCGCTGGGCAATGTAATTGCTTACGGATATGACCCCACAGGGAACATAGTCGCCATAAGGGATGCGAACGGTACGACTAACACGCTTGAGTACTACGACAATAATCTCCTTAAGATGATTATTTATGGAGATGGTGCAGTGGTCACCTATAGCTACGATGCCAACGGAAACCGGGAGAACATGGAGGACGAGCATGGCGTAACAGGCTATGTTTATGATCCCCGGAATCGGCTGAGCCACGTATCCTATCCGGATCAGAAGATTGTGAGCTATGATTACGATGAGGTAGGAAACCAAACACACATCCACGCAGACGGGAAAACAGTGAGCTACGATTACGATGCTTTAAACCGTCTCAGCATCGTACGAGACTGGAAACAGCAACAAACCCACTACGATTACGATCGGGCGAGCAATTTGCGCCAAATCCGTTATCCGAACCTTACCAGAATCAAATTTGATTACGATGAGGCGAACCGGCTTACGCGCGTTCAGAATAAACGGAACGAAGATATTTTCGCGCAGTTTGATTATACTCTGGACGAGCTCGGGAACCGGATCGTCATTAGGGAAAGCGGATCCACGGTACCAGAGCGAGTATCCTCGTATACCTATGATGCCCTCTCGCAACTTATCATCTCCGAGGAACGTGAGGCCGGAACGCTCAAGCAGAGACTGTACGATTATGATCCAGTAGGTAACCGGCGCAGGCTCACTGAGCGCGTGAGCCGCCCGGAGGGGGGCGGAGTTACACACACTATTGATTATCGCTACGATGCAGCTGATAGGCTGCTCCAGGCGGGCAACGTCAACTTTACGAATGACAGAAATGGTAGTCGCCTCACAGAAACCACTTCTGGCGCTGACAGTATTCGGTATGCCTACGACGCCGCGAATCGACTAAGAAAAGTCGTACAAGCGAAACAAGTGGTGAGCTACACTTACGACGGAGACGGCAATAAGGTCGAACAGACGGTGAGTATAGAGCATGAAGCAGAGGAACCAGACTTGAGCGAGACCATCCGGTCTCTCAATGATGTTGCGCTTCCTCTCGCTGTAGTTCTCGAACAGAATCACATAAAGAACGGTGAGCAACAGGAAACTATCCGATACCTCTACGGTCTTCCAGGCCCAATGTATGGACGCAGCCCCATCAGCGAAGAAGTGTCACAGGAACCGCCGCTAGCCGCTTCCGAGTTCCACCTCTTCTATCACAGTGCTGGCTTAGGGAGTACGATTGGCCTTACAGACAATTCCGGGGAATTACGAGCAGCATATCATTACGATCCTTGGGGTAACCTTGAAAGCAGCGACGGCAATGTGCCAAACCGCTTCCTGTTCACGAACGAGGAGCAGGACCCTGCGACCAGCCTCCAGCAGTAGCAGGAGTTGTTGTTACCAGTGCCGTACCTGGAGGGATCGTCGCGGCCGCGCTAGTTGGTGGCGGTGTGAAAGCCATTAGTGGTTACTTACAGGGTCAAACATCAATTGATGCGATTCTTTCAAATGCTCTACAAGGGGCTTTTACCGCCACGGTTACAGGAACCGTTGGAACGCTCATTAAGGTCCCTGGGCTTGCCGCGGCCGTCTGGGAAAGCGCAGTCACAAGAGCTGTTGTCGCAACTATTGTCGTCGCTGTGGGCGCAGCTACCATTGCAGCTACGGCTGCTGTATTGGGTGGCGGGGCACAGAAACAAGGGGGACAGACACCCGGCGGACCCTGCGTAGATGCGGGTGCCGCGGATGCCCAGTCTATCGGCCCTGGCCCCCCAGACTGCCGGGATGACGACCCATTGATGATCCGCGGGGCACCACTTACCACCACAAAATGAGCGGACGAAAAACATTGGACCATCTGTGCCTATCTTCTCGGGCGAGTGAGTTTCAAGCAGCCATCGGCACTCGTTTCCGGTGTCACAAGAGAGCTTTGGCACCGCTTTCCGGTCTGTGGCTGAGTTGGCTCCGCGCGCGATGCGTCTCATAATCGACGCTGTTGCCACAGAACCGGAACTCTCTCGCGGGAATCGCCCCGCGGTTCAACCTTGTATATCAAACATCACTAACTTACACAGAAAGGAAGTCTCAATGAGTCCTGTTGCTGTTTTCAGAAATAGATCCTTGTCCGTTGCGAGTGCTATGAAATATCTTAGGGTGCGCTTCAAAGCGCTGCTCATGTCAGTCTTGATAGCTTTAGCTTTTGTGAGCGCCGATGCCAGTCAATTCGCGCAGTTAATGTTGCAAAGCCAGCCTGGCGATTTTGTTGGTCAGGGGCAGACCGTCGATATCATCTACACGCCATCTAATTCGCCGTTTTTCCTCGCCGACATCGTGGATTTCACGGCGAACGGCCAACCTGATTTTGTTCACTTCGCTGTCGGCAACCCCGCTGCGAGCCCGAATACCTTCGCCACGCTCGATTTTTCCACAGCCGGCCTCGGAATCCCAATTCTGCCTGGAACGTATGGACTCCCCGGCAATACTGCGCAGCGCGCGTCCTTCGCTGAGCCTGGGCACGCTGGATTAGACGTTACTTTCCAAAACCGTGGCAGCAACACTCTGACCGGCAACTTCACGATCACCGATGTGACCTTTTTCCTGGATGCGAACAACACACTTGAGATCGGGAGTTTTGCCGCTAGCTTCGAGCAGCACAGCGAGGGGGCAGTTCCGGCCCTGTTTGGGACGTTCACGTATCAGAGTTCCGTGCCGGATAGTGGCGCCACCGCGCTGCTTTTGATTATCGGTGTTGTTGGTCTCTGCTTATGTGCAGCGCTTTTTCAGCGCCGCGGCAACCGATCTTTTCAGATCGGCACTTCCTGAACTTCTACTACAGTGCCGGGCCGGGCGGGTGAGGTTCGCGGGTGACGATGCCGCCGTGCACGGGCTTATATCTCCGTCACTCTCCCGCGTGCGACACCGAAACCCAGCCAACAAAGAAGAACGATGCCCATCAACGTCAGTGAGGACCCCTCGTCGGGCACTGCAATGAGTGTGAAGTTCTGATCTGCTCCATCGCCCCAGATCCATCGGTAGATGCCGGGCGTTACGCCGAGACTTGCAAAAGTCGCGTTGTTGTAGGTCGAGCTGTCCGATAGAGCATTACCGGAGAGATAGCCTTGTGGCAGAAAAAGAAAAGCAGAAGGATCCCCCTGGTTCAGCCCGACCACGTCGCCGCTGCCACTGCTGGCAAATATGAACCCACCGCTCCCGAAATTCGTCGGTCCAGCGATCGTGCCAAAATACATATCTGTGGAGCCACTCGTGGGCCCCGTGATTATTTGGGCAAAGCTTGGCGTCATCTGCGCGAGCGGGCCCGTAGCTGCGGTCAAAAAACTTAGCCCGGTCAGATCTATCGCTCCGCTTCCGGTCGCGACCACGTCGGACCCGACTTGCTTAAGTGTTACGATATATCCCGCCTGGGCAGGCGAGCCTGTAATGAGCAAACTGGCGGCTGCTGCGCAGACCAGTGTGAGGAGCGAACGAATTTGTGTTTTCATAGGGTTGTGATTGTGCGCCAATCGCACTAACTCGGAGTTAGATCAAAAAGCAGCTCCGCAGTCAATATAAAAACCATAATCAAATGAGCAAACCTGCGCCGCAAGCGGTTCTGAATGATCAGTAAAGCTGCCAAGCCCAACGAAGCAGTTACTTTTCACAATGAGCCGTCATGCTTTACCACATGGCGGTTCTTTGCTTCACAGGTGTAACGCTTACCACTCTTTGAACTCGCCCTTGTGTTTGTGGGTCTCGATCACGTTGATTACGCGGTTCAAGGGGACACGACCAATCGTGATAACCTCACTAAGTAACTTGTGCGCTACAAGATCAGTCCCGTCGTGATTCAGAACCAGCTAAGCCATCCCATTCTAATCTTGCCGAGAGCGTTCGCTCTAGATGAAAAAGCTGACCGCATTTGTGCAACTACAATCGACGATTCAAGACGTGAGTGGTAGAAATTAAGTTTTACGAAATCGGGCTTAGCAACTCAATCTGCGTCGCAAGGCAGCCAAGCCAAGCAAAGCGTAACCGAGCAGAGAAACTGTCGCGCCGCCATCGGGAACACCCGCCGGGTTCACGCTGACGTCGTCTAGCAACCAAGTGGCACCTGCCGACAAAAAAAACTGCTGACGAAAAGAGAAGTTCAGCGTCGTCGAGTCGCTCGTGGCGGTGACGTTAAACGTGTACTCCATATAGGGGAATGCCGACTCGTCCACGAGGTTCAAAATGACTAAGTCACCCCAGGTGACGGCAAAGAAATTCAACGGAGGCGCAAGTAGTAGACTGTTGGCCAACCAGAAGTCAATAGTGTAGGATTGACCCGGCGTCGTTGCGAGCGTCTGCGCAATATACTGTAAGTCGAACGATGGACTACCGTGCAGAGCCGCTTGAAAATTTCCAGAATGCGGGGCGATGCCATTAAAGGTGCCCAATACGTCGGACCTCTCGCCGCGGCGCGTCCAGCCGGTAAAGTCTCCCGTTTCAAACCCGCCATTGGTGATGAGATTTGCCGAGGCGGGATGGGCAACTGAGAAAGCGGCAACTGCGGTTAAGACGAATAGGAATTTGGGAGAAGTGTTCATGCCCAATAATCCGCGTTAGCAACCCAATTTGCGCCGCAAGGCAGCCAAGCCGAGCAAGCCGAAACCGAGCAGAGAGACTGTTGTGCCGCCATCAGGGACATTAACGCTGACGTCGTCGAGCGCCCACCCAGAGAACCCAAACAAATTAGGGTTAGAACCCTCGAAATGCAGCGCTGTAGAGGCGCTTGCTGCCGTTTCGGTAAACGTATACTCAGTGTATGCGAATCCCGCGAAATTGTGAAGGTTCAAAATGGTTACGCCACCCCATGTGACGACAAAGGAATTAAAGGGATTTAGGGGTTGCCCTGGCGGTAAGGCCAACCAAAAGTCGATTGTGTACGATTGGCCCGCCATCGTCGCGAGCGTCTGCGTAATGGAACCGTTGACGAGGGGGTTCCCGAGATTTGCTTGAAAATTTCCAGAATGCGGCGCGAGGTTAAAGAAAGTGCCCGATACGACTGCAAAGCCGCTGGTCGTCCAGCCGGTAAAATCGCCTGTTTCAAATCCCGGATTAGTAATGAGATTTGCTTTAGCGGGATGGGCAAATGAGAAAGCGGCAACTGCCGTGAACATTAAAGAGCAGCGAATCGCTGCGAAGATAAGTGTTTTCATCGTAACCTCCGGTTTGAAACCGATGCGACAGATTACTGCCGGTCGGAGCTCGCCACTGAGAAAGCCCAGTAGTCCGCACACTTCGAGATTAGATGGATCGTAGAAAAAAGCACTGATTCAAGTCAAGCACAAATTTACGCATTTTTTGGGGTGAATCTCTCACTCAAGCCGTACGATCGACTGGCATTTTGGAAGTCGGCAGTGGCAAACGTCAAAGGCGCTTGGGCTTGGCACCTATCGCGTTGACATCATGATCAATGGTCAGGTCGTAGGCAACGCAACGTTCGAGTTGCGGTAGAGACACACCTAAAGTCACCCTTAAACTCGCCAGCGTGCTCGTGCGTTTCGATCACGTTGCCCGCAGCATCGTAAACGCGAATCACGGCATCATGTGAACGGCTGTGATCTCTCGCGTAGCCCATCAGCCGTCATGCCTCACCGCGTGGCGGCTTTTTGTTTTGCTTCACGCTCACCAGTCTTTGAAATCGCCCTTGTGCTCGTGCGTCTCGATCACGTTGCCAGCCTCATCCGAGGCTAGTAGAATGTTGTCCAGTTTCGCACTACGGACGAAAAGAAGTGACGGCTCTTGTTTACGACAATCGACCAACTGTCGGCTGCGACTCAAACCAACCAAAGTCAAAGTGGTCCTCAATAGAAAGGACGACCAAAACCATGCATGAGCACACTGAATTCACTTTAAGCCGCGACACGGAGATCGGGCGGATGCGTCTTGCGGGCATCGAATGTGACGAGGACGCGCTCGTGCCGGAGATCGACTTTCACATTCCGCACGCCTTTGATTTTCATGAGCGGTGCGCGCAGCTTTCGCACGCATTCGTCGCAATCTTCGCCTTCCGTTGCGATCTCGATCGTTTCCAAAATCGCGTGATCGGCACGTTCGGGACTAAACGGATCGCTCGGGTCGGGATCGTTGGGTCTTGCGGGGTCCATCCTTTCTTTATCTAACGTGCGAGGATGGCTCTGCGGCTGTCTCGCGCGCAACTGGCTCGAGCACGCGCCAGACGTTTTCGGCCAGTATTCTTTGGCCGGCGGCGTTTGGATGAATGCCGTCCGGCAAATTTAATGATGGATCGCCTGCGACGCCGTCGAGGAGATATGGCACCAAAGCGGCGCCGTTTTTTGTCGCGAGTTCACCAAACATTTTGCCAAAGGCGGATACGTAGTCGTCGGCCCCGAAAGCTTTCGGGGTTGCCATTCCGGCGATCACCACTCGCACACTCGGATTTCGCGCTTTCACTTTGTCGATGATCTGCTGGAGATTGTTTTGAATTTGATCGACGGGCACGCCGCGAAAGGCATCGTTGATTCCAAGTTCCAGAATGAAGATGTCGATCTTACGCTTCAAATGGGCCGGGAGCCGTTCCAAGCCACCATCGGTTGTGCCACCAGTCTGGCTGGCATTAGTCACTTGAAAGTTTAGGCCGGCAGCGCGCAGCTTGTTTGCCAATAAAGCTGGATAAACTTCGCTCGGCTTGAGCTGGAAACCCTCTGAAAGGCTGTCACCTAGCACCAGGATCGTTTTCATTCGCGAAGAAATGGGTGCCGTGTAAGCGGATTGCGCGCATAAGATCGATGCGGCGAAGCAGCCGAGGATGAAAACGCTTTTCGTCACTGGATGTTCGATGTTTGATGTTTGATGTTCGATGCTTAACGGTTTAACGATTCAATCTCTTTACATTTCAACCTCTTAACATCCTTCCTATGGCAAATTACGCTATCAACGGGTTCGGTCGCATTGGGCGCAACGTGCTTCGCGCGATGACGCAAAAACAAGTCGAGCGCGTTCGCGCGATCAACGACCTCACTGACACGCGCACCCTTGCCCATCTCCTTAAATGGGACTCGGTGCATGGCAAATTCGATGGGGAGATCGGTTACGACGATGAAAATATCATCGTCCGCGGCCACAAAATTAAAATTTTAAAGGAGCGTGACCCGGCGAACTTGCCGTGGAAAAAATTAGATGTCGATGTTGTGCTCGAATCGACCGGTTTTTTCACCAGCCGCGACAAAGCGGAGCTACACTTGAGCAAAGCGGGCGCGAAACGAGTGCTGATTAGCGCGCCCGCAAAAAATCCGGACGTGACGATTTGTATTGGAGTTAATGATGACCTCTTTGATCCCGCGAAAGATACGATTATTTCGAACGCGAGTTGCACAACCAATTGCCTCGCGCCAATGGCGAAGGTTTTACACGATAAATTCGGCATCGCGCACGGATTCATGAGCACGATTCACAGCTACACAAACGATCAGCGTATTCTCGATTTTCCGCATGACGATTTGAGGCGGGCGCGCGCCGCTGCGATGAGCATCATTCCTTCCACCACCGGCGCGGCCAAGGCGATCGGCGAAGTCATTCCGGACTTGAAAGGGAAATTGAACGGGGGCGCCTACCGCGTGCCCACTCCCGATGGTTCCGTCACGGATTTCACTGTCGTCCTGGAAAAGGATGCGACGGTCGATGCCGTCAATGCCGCGTTCAAGGAAGCTGCATCAGCGAAAAGCTACAAGGGCGTGGTCGAATACAGCGATGAGCCGCTCGTTTCTCAGGACATAATTGGCAATCCGCACTCCTGCATTTTTGACAGCAAGCTGACGCTTATGCTCGGCAACCGTTTCGTGAAAATCGTCGGTTGGTACGATAACGAATGGGGCTACAGCAACCGTTGCGTGGA
>WNGD01035627.1_pt1 | contig 12827 bp, 15 predicted proteins | sample 5400671 | NCBI WGS metagenome assembly WNGD01 (sample SAMN13153369, study PRJNA577476) | soil metagenome | isolation source: 40 cm soil or saprolite under grassland replicate 2 | place: USA:California | collected 2016-06-15
TCTACCGGAAAACTGCGGCCAATAATGACGCGCCGCTCCGGATGCTCGAAGGCGATGCGACCGAGTTGGCCGATCCGCACGGCATCGCTCTCGATTTGAAGAACGACCTGATGATTGTCAGCAATCATGGGCATCGCCGATTCTATGGTGGAGCAGCCGTCTCGACGACTACCGAAACATGGGAAGAGTGGATCGGCAAAACTACAGCGGACTTGAACACTCTGCCTAGAAGGTATCTTCCTGGCGTCGGCAAGTTTGACCTGCCGTCGATCAACATCTACGCGCGAAATGCGAGTGGAAACACGCCTCCACTGCGGGTCATCAAAGGCCCCAAGACGCAGTTGAACTGGCCAAGTCACGTTGCTGTGCATGAGGAGCGAGGCGAGATATTCGTAGCCAACGACGCCGATGATTCCATCCTGGTCTTTCGCACGTCCGATACCGGCGACGCCGCGCCCACGCGAATCATCAAAGGGCCCAAGACGCGCGTGAAGAACCCGACTGGCCTCAGCCTCGACGTGAAGAACGCCGAGCCAACATGGGTAATTTCGCTGCAACCGTCTTTCCGATCACCGCCGATGGAGACGTTGCACCGTCACGCGTGATTCGAGGAGGCCCCGCCGATCAGATCGGACTCATGATTGGAAATCCCGGCGCAATCGGTTATGACAGCAAGCGCCAGCAAATCCTGGTGCCGAACTGAGTAGCTCACCCGCAGATTGCGGCATTTGCCAGGTTGGCAAATGGAGCACAGACCCCGGCAAGAAGAATCTATGGGCAGGCCTCAATGCTGAGCCGAACGATGCACGACATCCGGTACAACCCTATCGATGACGAGATTCTGGTGCCCAACCCCTTCTCGAATGCCATCCTCACGTTCCGAGGCGGCGCAGACGGTCAGGAAGCCCCTGTCCGTTTTATTCAGGGACCCAATACCGATTTGAACGGGCCGGACCGGCTCGCGATCGATGTCGTGCACAGGGAGATCTTCGTGCCCAACAGGGGAGGGGTTCTGGTCTTTCCGCTTGACGGCAAGGGTGATGTGCGACCGAAGCGCGCTGTTCGCGGTCCTGATACGCAAATCGAGGGTAGCTCGATCGCCGTCGATCCGGTCCACGATCTGTTCGCCGTGACGGGCCGCGACCGGGCCATTCTCGTGTTTGATCGTATGGCAAATGGAAATGCCAAGCCGCTCCACATCATCCGGGGACCGAACACGCAGATCGATCGGATCAATCAGATGGCGATCTACCCCGAGGGCAAACTGCTGGTGGTGGCAATGCCCGGTGTTCAGGGAGACATGGAGCCGCCGCGGGTGTTTGTTGGAATGTGGAGTCTTGACGACGACGGGGATGTCGCGCCGAAATGGACGATCACCGGGAAGCAAACGGGGCTGAAGAAACCGTTTGCCGTCGCGCTCAACCCGGAACACAAAGAGATCTATGTCACCGACATGCGTTTGAACGGAGTGATGGCGTTCTCCGTGCCGGAAATATTTCAACCCGTGGTTGCGGCGCCGGCGAAACACGGGGGCCAGCCATAAAATGTGAGGTGTCAGATGGCTTGTTGTGCGATGTCGAATGTAGATGGTGCGATTACCAAACCGCCAAATGGCAACCTGTTCAATGGGTCATTCGGTAATCTGGTAGTCGAAAAAAGTACATTCGACATCGCACAACAAACCATTTGACAGTTGACAGTGGCGCTGCTCACCTGTTGTCCAGCCAAGACGTGTGGGGTAAAAGATCAGTCTTTATCTAAGGATGAAAAGCTGGCCGACGGGCAGCAGCGTGGAGCTGAGGGCCTTACTGTGGACGCTGCCGGACACCCTTTGTGGCCACCGGCATTGGTGTCCAAGTATTCACTCCGGAAGGCCTGCACCTGGGCACGATTCCCTCACCGCGGCAAGTCACCACGGTCGCTTTCGCAGGACCTGATAAGAAGACCTTCTATTTTATCGGACGAGGCACTGACGGACCCGGCGGCGAGGGCCCCAACGCGCGCTCACTATATAAGGTCGCGATGCTGGCGCAAGGTTTCAAAGGCCGCGCTAAGTAATTTACGAACTGATCCTCGCCAATTGAGCTTCCGTGCATTCTCTGATGATCGTGAGAAAGCGATTGAGGTTGTCCTTGCTCACGAATGGGTGTGGACCGCCAGGCTTACGGAAATTCAAAGCATGAAGTTTATCGAGCGCCTTGTCGTAGAACGGATGAAGGGTCAGGTAAACATCGGCGTTAGCCTTAGCTGCGATATCCTGGAATCTCTTTGCCGAGGCACTCCAGGTTTTGAACGTTTCTTCCATGTTCGGAAAATATCGCACGCCGTTGCGCCCCACATCGGGATTGATACCACCCCAGACGGCCCCGACGTGCCGCTCGTTTCCATCCTTTAGCGGGACCAGCACCGAAACCGTTCCCGGCGTGTGGCCCGGCGTGATGTAGAGCGTCAGCGTGGTATCCCCCAACGTCAGCTTCATACCATCTGTAGCCACCATGTCTTTTTTCGGCTTGAGCTCCGCGGGATCGTTCGTTTTGGTCATGGCATTCCAATCCGCTTCGGACATGATGACGCGTGCGTTGTAGGTCTTCTGCAGATATGGGGCGCCGTAGAAGCGATCTCCATGAACGTGGGTCAGGATCACGTATTTGATCTGTGCCGGATCCAGTTTCAGTTTCTTCAGGCCGTCGGTGATCAATTCTTTGGCGCTGTAATCGTAGCCCGAGTCAATCAGGATAATTCCTTCCGACGTCGTCACCGCCCATGTCGATTGAAACGGGCTTCCAACATAGTAGAGGTTATCGAATACTTTCCCCGGCTCGGTCCGCCATTCCGAGCGGGGCCCAGACTGTGGAGGGCGTGATTCAGCTAGTGCCTGAATGTTTGGTTCCTTGGGACCAGCCGAAGCCGGAGCGCAGACCGTGTCGTACAGCACGGTCAGATCGTTTCCTGGTTCGTACGCAGCGTTCTTGGCAGCCGCAAGATGCGACTGGACCGATGCCTTTCCCGTCGCTTGAGCATTGAGGCCAATTGCGATCCAGTTCGCCAAACATAAAGCAGAACAGAAGAGCGTTACCAAATAACGTTTCATCATTTCCCACTCCTTCGATTTTGCGGACACATTGGTTAGCTCGAGGAATTTCTGGCGAGAGTATACCGAGGGCGATTACTAGGATGTCAAGTCGTGACTACTCTGTTTGCATCAAGGTGACGACCCGCTGCGAGCCTTCTTCCATGCGTCCTACTTGATCGTCAAGTCTGCGGATTTTGAACGTGAGGTTCTTGTTTTCTATTTTCAACATCTGATTCTCGGCCACCAATCGGGCGCGATCAGAGTCGTTGACTCGGAAATGCGGGGATATAAGCGCGAGGACAGCCGTGAATAGACAGGCAAACACAACCGCTGCAATGAGAATCCGCGCGGCTTTAGATGAAATGCAAATTTTCTGTAGCCTGGGACTGTGAGGCGATTGGACAATCAAATTCCAACCCGTCGTTTTCATTGGCTCCCCCCGTCAGACCATTAGCAAGGGCGTTGCCATTGCTAAATCGTTGAGGGAACGTCCCCCCAGTTGCCGCGTTTCGAACGAGATCCATCAACTTTATCGATGGAATTTTCGTGCCTTTGTGTCACAGTCGGCGAGGTCGAATTCAAACAATTTATGAAAACTGAGACTAAGCCTTCAGACGGCATTTCCGGGTTTTTGGACAAGGGAATCAACCTAAACGGCGAACTGCACTTTAGCGGCATGCTTCGCATCGATGGAAATTTCACAGGGTCGATTCTTAGTGAGGACCGGCTAGTGATTGGAGAGCACGCCGTAGTGCGTGCGGACATAACAGTCGGTGAGATTGAGATTGCCGGTCAGGTTGTCGGAAAGATCGATGCCAAACAGCGCGCGGAAATCCTGGCCAGCGGCAGCGTACACGGCGACATCCATACTCCGATTTTAACGATCAGCCCTGGCTCGATCCTGAATGGTCGAGTATGCATGCCAAGTCCTGCACAGGAAGAACCGGTTGTCCAATAGGCGCTCGAAGGTGCTTTGACTGTAGCGGCTTTTTGTTTTTGTAGCGCGCTCCCTCGCAAAGGTTGTATAAACACGCTTCTGTAGAGAGGAGCCGCTTATGAGATGGATATTCTCGGTGCTCACCGTTGCAGTCATGTGCGTGGCGGCCGTGAGCCTTTCGGCTGCCCAGGATCCGCCGGCAAAGAACCCGCTTGAAGGAAACCCCGACGCCATCCGTGGCGGAATGGGGCTTTATCGCGCCCGCTGCGCGGACTGCCACGGTATGGACGCGCGGGGCGTCCGCGCTCCGGACATCACGCAGGTCTGGGCCTCAGGCCGAACCGACGCGGGTCTTTTCAAGACCATCAAGGAGGGGGTGCCCGGCACCGAGATGCCGTCGAACCCGCGCGTGCAGGATGCTGAAGCCTGGCAGATCCTGGCATACCTGCGCACGCTCGCCGCTCCCGCCCCGACCGACCCGCCGCGCGGCGATGCCGTGAACGGAAAGAATCTTTCGCGCCAACTGCGCCGTTTGTCATCGCGTCAAGGGCGCCGGCGGCCGTCTGGGACCCGATCTGTCGCGCATCGGGATCGCGCGCTCGCGCGATGCCGTTCTGCGGCGGATCCGGCGCGGCGCCGAAGGCTTCGGCTCCGGATACGAGCCGGTAACGCTCACACCACCGTCCGGGCAGCCGATCCAGGGCGTCAAGAAAAACGAAGACCTCTTTTCGGTCCAAATCATGGATACGCGCGAGCGGATTCAGGGATACGAGAAGGACAAGATGAAATCGGTGAAGAACGACACGCAATCGGCGATGCCGATCTTCGGACCGGACCGGCTCAACGACAGCGATCTTGACGATCTGCTTCGCTATCTCGGAACCCTGCGCGGATTCGATCCCGCAGTTGCTCCTTAAAGGAGGCTCATGCGCAATCGAACTCTTCTTCTCCTCGGACTGCTGCTGGCGCTCTCGGCCGGCACCGCTCGGCTGACGGCACAGCAGACGCCTCCACCGCTCGTCACAGCGCAGGAAATTCTCGGTGGCCTGACGCCCGACGGCTCGCGCTGGCTCACGTTCGGCGGCAATTACAGCAACCAGCGGCATAGCCCGCTGACCCAGATTACGCCGGCGAATGTCAATCGGCTGGTTCCACAGTGGACGTTCCAGACGGGCACGCTCGGCAATTTTGAAACGACCTCGCTCTTCCGCGACAACGTCCTTTACGTGACCGGGCCACAGAATGTCGCCTGGGCAATCGACGCGCGCACGGGGCGCCAGATCTGGCGGTACCGCCGCGAACTGCAACCCAACCTGACCGCCTGCTGCGGTCTGGTCAACCGCGGATTCGGCGTGCTCGGCGACAAACTGTTCATGGTCACGCTCGACGCGCATCTTCTCGCACTCGACATGAAGACCGGGGCCATTGTCTGGGATGTGACGATGCAGGACTATAGAAATGGTTACGCCTCAACCATCGCTCCCATCGTCGTTAAGGACAAAGTGATCGTCGGCGTGGCCGGCGGCGAGTTCGGTATCCGAGGGTTCATCGACGCATACGAGGCGCAGACCGGCAAACGCGCGTGGCGCTTCTACACCATTCCGGGACCGGGCGAGTCGGGCCACGAGACATGGGCCGGCGATTCATGGAAGATCGGCGGCGTGGGCGTCTGGGTGACCGGCGCTTACGATCCGGAACAGAACCTCCTTTTCTATGGAACCGGCAATCCGGGTCCTGACTATCATAGCGAGAGCCGGGAAGGCGACAACTTGTACAGCACCTCGTTGGTGGCACTCGACGCCGACACCGGTGACCTCCGCTGGCATTATCAGTTCACGCCTCACGATGTCCACGATTGGGACTCAACCGAGGTCCCGGTCCTTGCCGACATTACGGTCGGAGGACAGTTGCGGAAGGTTGTGATGTTCGCGAACCGCAACGGCTTCTATTACACGATCGATCGCACGAACGGTAAAGTGATCGCGGCCAAACCGTTCGTAACCACGACCTGGGCGAAAGAGATCGGCCGCGACGGCCGGCCGATCGAACTTTCGGGGCACACACCCGACGAAAAAGGCTCGGTCACCTGTCCCGACATCACCGGCGGCACGAACTTCTGGCCCCCAACGTTCGATCCAGCCACGCGAACCTTCTTCGTCAACGCCCGCGAGGCGTGCATGACGTTTTATGCGTGGAAACCGGACTATAAGGCCGGGGATCGCTTCACCGGCGGGGCCGGGCAGCGCGGGCAAGGCTCCGAGCAGCCGTACGGTGCGCTACGAGCCATCGATCCGGCGACTGGTGATCGGAAATGGGAATTCCGTTATCTGACTCCATCCACGGCCGGCCTGCTGACGACGGCCTCGGGCCTGATCTTCAGCGGCGATGCCGAAGGCAACCTGCTGGCCCTCGATTCACGCAACGGCAAGCTGCTCTGGAGGTATCAGATGGGCGCACCGATGCACGGCACGTCCCCAACGACGTACATGGTGGACGGCCGCCAGTACTTGCTCGTCCCTGCAGGCACCACGCTAACGGCCTGGGCGCTGCCTCAATAATGAAAATTGAGAATTGACTAATGAGTAATGACTAATGTCCCGGTTCGGGAGATCGAGGCGCAATGCGGCGGTGCTCCATCGTCTTGTCATGGCTGTCGCAGAAGGCTCCTTCCGTTACTCAAGCCGCACCAGTTTGATGACGGCACCCGATGGCTTCTGGGTCAGTACCAACGCATTCCCATTCACCGTGAATTCGTATTGGTTCCCGGCGCCTCCAATGGCGAACGCGCTCTTGGCCACCATGGCTTTCGTTCGGAGCATGTTCCCCGTTACGGTGTACGTTCCGGTGTTGAGATAAAGCGAATTGAAGACGGTTACTTTTTCGGCGTCGGTGGCTTTGTCATTCGAGGGATAGTTGGGCAAGGGCTTCGTGCCGTTGATTCTCGCAAAGCTGTAATGCTGGGTTGTGAAGATGTACAGGCCGGGCTGGGGATTCGTAATCGGCGGCCCATTCGTGTCCGCAATCTCGGTAACCTTCCAGGCTCCCGTCAGGGGGTTCTTCGTGCCGGAGGATTGGCTGTAGACAAATACCGTAAAAGCAAACAACCCGAGCGCCGTGATTCCTATCAGTCGTCCCATTGAATCTCCTTGTTGAGTGAATTAGCCGAACTACTCTGACGTGAATCAGGTGAGCTTGTCAACGTCGGCAGCCGTCCCACGGCGACACCACAAAATGATTATTCCCGGCGGTTTCTGGTGGCGTATGATTCCCTCAATTCTGGTGGCGTATGATTCCCTCAACTGGTTTGGCGTACCAATAATATGAGGCAAGGCAACATTTACCCTCTCCGTCTGGGAGAGGGTAGGAGGTTTCCAATGTCGTTCACTCTTCTCGTCAATGGCGTCCAGTATTCGGTGGACGCGGAACCGGAGACCCCGTTGTTGTGGGTGCTCCGCGATTCGATCGGTCTCACGGGCACAAAGTACGGCTGCGGTATCGGCCAGTGCGGCGCCTGCACAGTGTTGATAGATGGCGCTGCAGTGAGATCCTGTTTTATGCAGGCCGGCCGGGCCGTGGGCAGAAAGATCACCACCATCGAAGGGCTGTCATCCGATGGGTCACACCCGGTGCAGCTCGCATGGAAGGAGTTTGATGTTCCGCAGTGCGGCTACTGCCAGTCGGGGCAGATCCTTACCGCGGTGGCGCTGCTGGAAAAGAAACCGAAACCGTCGGACGCGGATATCGATGCTCAGATGACCAACGCCTGCCGCTGCGGAACATACCATCGCATCCGCCAGGCCATCCATCGCGCGGCCGCGCTGCGTGGTTGAGGAGGAGGACACCATGAGCGAAAAGACGTCAGAGAACAGAACGGACCTGGATCGGCGGGAATTTCTGACCACGACAGCTGCGGTGGGTGGTGCGATGGTCCTCGGCTTCTGGATGCCACCAAGCGCACAAGCAGCAAACGTACCGGTTGCTCCCACGCCCTGGTATCGCGAGGCAACAGTTCCCGAAATCAATGCCTGGATTACGATCGCGCCCGACGACACGGTAACGATTCGAGTCGGCCAGACCGAACTCGGAACCGGCGTCTTCACGGCGAACCCGATGATGATCGCCGAGGAACTTCAGTGTGACTGGAAAAAAGTCCGGGCCGAGTATGCGTCGGCCAATCGCGATGCCCGGGAGAAGGCGCCGGAGTGGACACTGAAAGTGCCGGGCCACGGAGAAACCGATCCCGCTGGCGCTGCGCCGGTCGAGCTTGCGAACGCGAACGGCGTGTACCGCCGCATGATCATCCATTCGAGCGGGAATGTGCGCGAGAGCCGCTATTATCTGCAGCTCGCCGGCGCTGAAGCCCGCGAGCGGCTCCTGCTGGCCGCGGCCAACGAGTGGGGTGTGCCGGTGTCGGAACTGGTGGCAAAGGACAGCGTCATCACGCATGCGAAGTCGAAACGCCGGACCACGTATGGAGCGATTGCAGCCAAGGCCGCCCGAACACCGCTGCCCGATCCATCAAAGATCAAAATCAAGACTCCCGACAAATACACGTTGCTCGGAACCGAACAGAAGAGCCTCGATACCCCGCTGAAGGTGACTGGTGAGGCTGTCTACGGAATCGATATCCGTCTGCCCGGTATGCTCTACGCTGCGGCCAAGGCGTGCCCGGTTTGGGGTGGAGATGTCAAGAGCTACGACTTCGATCGAATTCGGAATATGCCCGGCGTGCATTCCGTCGTGCGGCTGCCGTTCGATGCGTCGACCAAAAGCGTTGGTTTCTTGTGCGGAGGAGTCGCCGTCGTGGCCGACTCGTGGTGGAGAGCGAAAACCGCGTTGGATGCTTTGCCCATCGAGTGGAATTACGGCTCAGGAGCCGGCGTGAATTCCGCAGCGCTTTACGATCTTCACCTTGCCACAGCGAAACAACCGGGCGAGGCAAAGACCAATGATGGCAATGTCGACGAGGCAATGGCGCGCGCGGCCAAGGTCGTCGAAGCAGTTTACTCGGTGCCATTCTCGCCGCGCGCCCGCATGGAGCCCGGCAACGCGACGGTTCTCGTCACCGATAATCGCGTCGATATCTGGAGCGGAGACCAGGATCCGCAGGGTCTGCTTCGCAAGACGGCGAAATTGACGGGCATCGCTCCTGAGGACGTGTATATCCATTCGACATTCCAAGGTGGCGGCTACGGCAGCAACGGGAATGGTCCGCAGGGAGAGCAGGCGGTCGCAATCGCCAATGCCCTCCGCGGGCGGCCGGTCAAAATGTTATGGACACGTGAAGAAGACTGGGGCACCGGAACCAGGTATCGCCCCATGAGTGTTTGCCTGATGAAAGCGGGTCTGGATGCCCAAGGATGGCCTATCGCAATGGAAGTGCGTCACGCCACCACGTGGAACCTCGGCGATATGGGTTATCGCGGGCTATCGGCGCCACCGTACTTCACCCCGAACTACCGCCTCACCATTCACGCGCCGAAAACTCACGTTCCGATCGGGACACGCCGAGGCACCGGCGCCGCCCCCAATGGCTTTTACATGGAAAGCTTCATCGACGAGCTTGCGAACATCGCAGGCAAGGATCCGTACATGTACCGGCGCGAGTTGATTTTGCGCAATCCTGCCGATCCCAAGCAAGGTATCGGAGGTTTCGTGCACCGCGATGACTTCGTGAGAGCCCTCGACATGGTGGCCAAAATGTCCGGATGGGGAACGCCGCTGCCGGAGGGCTGGGCGCGCGGCATCGCCATCGATGATCGCCGCCGGCCGACGCGGACGACCTCAACGATTTGTGCCCAAGTGCATACTGTCGAGGTCACCAAACGCGGCCAACTGACACTGCATCGTGTGGACGTCGTCTTCGAGCAGGGATTTGCCCTGATGAATCCCCTGTCGGTTCGGAAGCAGATCGAAGGGCAGATCGCCTGGGGTTATGACGACACCATGTATCAAGCGACCACAATCGAGGACGGGCATGCGGTTGAGCGGAGCTTCGACAAATTCCCAGTTTCCCGCATGAACGAGTATCCGAAGCAAATCAATATTCAGTTCATGAAGACCAACCGCTGGATCACCGGATCCCGCAGATTCCTCCGGCGATTCTCAACGCGGTCTTCAAAATCACCGGCAAACGCTTCCGTTCCATCCCTCTCAAGAACCACGATCTGAGCTGGGGATAGAAGTCACGTGCACTCCGGATTCGTTCGCGAATTCCGGGGTGCGCCGGTGCGCCGCCAAGAAATTGAAATAGCCCGGCAGGGGCGCCAGCCAAAACCACGACTGCAAATGGCTGCCTGTCGTTCCTCATTGACGCATTCAGATAGGATAACCATAATTATGGTCAAGTGAAAAGGAAACCATTCTCGATCGTCTACGCTCCAGCGGTTCGCGATCACATCCTGGCGATTGACAAATCGGAACGTTCCTTCATCCGGCAGGCCATAATGGATAAATTATCGAATGAACCGAACGTCGAATCACGAAATCGCAAACCATTGAAGCGGCCGGCCGAACACGGGGGGGACTGGGAATTGCGGTTCGGTGATCAGAACCGTTATCGGGTTTTTTACCGATTGGATCTTGTACGGCGAGAGGTTCGAGTCCTTGCGGTAGGCGTAAAGGAGCGCGAACGACTGTTCATTGCGGGAAAGGAAGTGAAGTTGTGAAAATTGCTTCTGTAGCTGAGATCAAAGCGAAGTTAAGTGCATACCTAAAAGCGAGCGAAAAAGGTCCGGTCGTCGTGACGCGTAATGGGCGCGCTATCGCCGTACTGGTCACACCCGAGGATGAGGATGACCTCGAACGACTCATCTTCGCATATTCCCCTCGCCTTCAGCGACTGCTCGAGGCATCCAACCGCTCCATTGAATCGGGCAAAGGAATACCACATGATGACTTTTGGCGAAACATCGAGACAATACAACGCCGGAAAAGGACAAGAAAATAGCGCGAACATCATTAACCGTCACTTCGTAGCACACACGATGGCATAGCTGAGACTGCCGGTGATTCTGTAACCTTCACCTTCTTTGATGTAGTGAAAATAATTTTCCTCGAAGCGGCGCTTCAGATCGTTCGGTTGGTTCTCCAATTCTTCTGCAGCCTCGACCCAGTGGCGCGCTGTGGGAATACCCTCCGGATTCCTTTGATCAAACGACAACCGTTGAATTTCCGCTGCCGTGGCCTTCCAGACAGCACCATTCTGAAGAATCGCCTGGATTTCCGCCGTCGAATAGAACCGAAACTCTTCGCCGTGCTCCCGGCGAAACGCCCGATGGACGATGTCGTGTACGGCGTGGTCGACCTGATCCCGAGGCTCCTGAAAAACCGGATCCAGAATCACAAAACGTCCTCCCGGCTTCAGTACACGGTGCGCTTCGCGCACAATCCCTTCCGGAGGTCCGCCAAAGTGGTGGAAGGCGAAGGCCACGAAGGCGCGGTCAAAGATCTCGGATGCAAAAGGCAATGTCTCGGCGACACCAATGACCTGGAAATAGCGGTCGAACAGCGCATTCTCGATTTCTTCCCGGCCGACGCGGAGCATCGCTGCCGCTGTGTCAATACCGGCTATCACACCCGTCGTAAGGCGCTCGGCTATGCCGCGGGCAAACCGGCCTGTGCCTGTCGCGATTTCAAGAACGGATTCGCGTCCGCTGAGTTCGAGAAGATCTCGCAGCTTCTCGGCCAATTGCATCCGGAAGTCCGATTGAGAGGCCATCCGATCATATTCGCGCGCATGGTTGTAATCATGAAAAGCGGGGGGATGCTCCTGCTTCATCATCGTCCCATTCTACGTGGAAACTTCCACGTTGGTTAATCCACGACTGCCACCATCTGGATTTCGATGAGCTGCTCGGGGTCTCCGAGTTCCAAGACAGCGAGATTCGTCGAAGTCGGCTTATGGTTATACGGAGCGAAATAAGAATTGATAATCGCGCTCGCTCTTCCGATGTCCCCCATCCGTGGCCGCGCCCGGAACACAAAGATGTGTACAACATCTCCGAAGGTTGCCCCTGCGGCTTCTAGCGTTTTCTTGATTCCCTCCATACTGGTCCGGGTCTGTGCCTCCAGGTTATCGGGCAGCTTGGCCAAGTCTTCGCGGCGATGCGGGTGATCATGATACACCGGCAGCGCAGTGGTACCGGCCAGCCACAGGAGCCTGCCGCTGTTGATTTTGATGGCCGGGACGAAAGGCATCATGACCGTAGCGTCATAGTTTCGGTGGTGGATCACCTCCATATGTTTGTTTGACATCGTGCAACCCCCCTCTAGTTTTGTGGCCGAGTATAGCAGCGCACGTCCCCTTTGTTTATGACACGACATATTGAGTCGCCTGCTGTAGCGGCGCTCTATGAGCGCCGGTTTTTCGCAGAATCAACGGAATACCGGCGGTCCGCGAAGCGCAAGCGCGATAGCGCGCAGCCTCAAGGAATAGACCGCCGCTACAGTCGATTTCGTCACGGCCTGCGAGTTCCCGGAAATTGCTTTGACGAGAGGCGTGGCGTAGAATCCGCGAAGCTGGAAAATTCAGAGAGGTTTACACACCATGAGACTCACGCGATCGACGAAACGGACCCTGTACAGATACGCCTTGGCCGCGCTCCTCATGATTGCTTTGGCGAGCATGTATTCTCATTTTTCGCCGAGCAACTTCACAGCAGCGGAGGATTCGCTACTGAGCGGGAAGGTTGTTGCTTCGGACGGCCACCCGTTGGCGGGAGTTCCAGTGCGGGCTCATCGCCAGAACAGCAATATGGCGGTGACCGTCTACACCAACAACAGCGGCGACTATTCATTTCCCGGCTGGTCCGATTT
>WNGD01005094.1_pt1 | contig 12824 bp, 11 predicted proteins | sample 5400671 | NCBI WGS metagenome assembly WNGD01 (sample SAMN13153369, study PRJNA577476) | soil metagenome | isolation source: 40 cm soil or saprolite under grassland replicate 2 | place: USA:California | collected 2016-06-15
CATGAATCGTTGGCTGTATCTACTCTTACTCGCGGTTCCGGCAGCCATCCTCACTGAGGCGCTGCATGCATCACCACTTGTCCCATTTGTGCTTGCGTCGCTGGGACTCATTCCGCTTGCCGGATTGATTGCCTTATCTACCGAGTCGTTGGCAGAGCGCCTTGGGCATCGCATTGGCGGTCTGCTGAACGCGACCTTCGGCAACGCGGCGGAGATCATCATTGGCTTGACCGCGTTGGCAGCGGGGCTGCCTGAGGTGGTACGGGCTTCGCTCGCCGGTTCCATCATTGGAAATGTACTGCTCGTGCTGGGTTCAGCCATGATGGTTGGGGGATGGCGCTACCGGCGGCAACAGTTTGATCCTCGCGTGGCGGGCCAGTACGCGACCATGCTCACCCTGGTGGTGATCGGCATGGCCATACCATCATTGCTCGCAACAGTTGGCGAGAGCACACGCCCAGGAGCCGCTGTGGTACGCGGTAGCGAGCTGCATCAGCTCAGCATTGGGATCGCGCTCATTCTGTTGGTCTGCTACGCGGCGTACATCGCCTACTCTGTCTTCGGCGTGCGAGCATCTCCCACGGACGCGCTTCCTATCTCGGTATCCACAGCAAGGAATGTCGAAGACGTGAATCCTGGCCCTCCCAACTTATCAGCGCATACAGTTGAAACTGCTGTACAGCAGCGGACAAAAACTGCCAGACTGCTGGCGACGCTTACCGTTAGGTGGAGGACCACCCTCTGGCTCCCTATCGTTGTCCTGGCCGGAGTAACGGTGGTCACCGCTGTTGTGAGCGAGGTACTGGTGAGCACCATCGAGCCAGTGGCACACCAGATCGGACTGAGTCCGTTCTTTGTCGGCCTCATCATCCTGCCGATCGTGGGCAACGCGGCTGAGCACTTCTCTGCCATCACGTCGGCTGCCCGCAATCATATGGAAATCTCGATGGCTATTACCGCTGGTTCGTCAATCCAGATCGCGCTGCTCGCCGCGCCCATCCTTGTGCTCGCGGGTCCTATCGTCGGCGTACCTCTCGATCTCAACTTCTCCCTGCTTGAAGTGGCACTATTTGCCCTGGTGACTGGACTCTACGCGCTCATCAGCCTGGATGGGGAATCCACATGGCTCGAAGGGCTTCTCCTCTGCGCCTTCTACTTGATACTCGCAGTGGGCACCTTCTTTACTCCAGCCTGATCCGGGGGAATATTTATTTGCTCGGGCATGTTATAATGGTTGTGTGGTTTGGGATCAATTGAAGGTAAGTAGTATTCAGTCCCTGGTTTCGCTCCGTCACCCGGAAGATTAAGAAAAGCACTGCCTGACGATCACCTCGAGATAAATCCTCCTGATTAAAGTCATTACAAAGAGATATCTCTTGCTAGTAGCATCCCATTCAGTTTAACGTTTGTTGTTTGGCGGAGCGAATACAAAGATGAGGAAAGAGAAACCTATGATGTCTGTTGAACATTACCAGGACCGTACCCTTACCTGTCGTGACTGTGGTCAGGACTTCACCTTTAGCGCTGGCGAACAGGAGTTTTATGCCAGTCGAGGGTTGACCAACCTTCCCGGTCGTTGCCCAAGTTGCCGAGCTGCCCGTCGTAGTGGCAGTGGTCAGTCATTCGCACCGCGTTCGCGTGGTGAACAGTTTGAGACCACCTGCGCTAGCTGCGGAAAACAGACTACTGTGCCATTTGTGCCTCGTGAGGGACGCCCAGTATATTGCAGTGACTGCTTCCAGCTAGAGCGAGCCTCTCGCGGTTCTCACCGCGAGAGTTCGCGCAGCTACAGCTATAGTTATAGCGGCAGCAATTATGGCAATGGCAATTCCCGTAAGCGGGATGGTGATCGGCGCAATAGCCGCGATAGTCGCTGGTAAGATCCAGTAAGGATACCTATTACAGGTATCCAGGAGGGTAACGTATGCGTTACCCTCTATTTTTAGGATGAGATTTCTCTTCACATTCGATCCTCATGCCTGAGCAGAAAAACTCAATAAAGTCAGGTAGGAGCCATTTCAAGAGGCCTGCCATACCCGCACTGTTCCATCGTTGCTGGCAGAAGCAATAAACTGCCCATCCGGGGACCAGGCCACGTCATTGACTCCAAGTGTATGACTGCGATAAGTGTAGATAGTGGTTCCACTCGACGCATCCCAGATTTGCACATTCTTCTCAGGACCTGCTGAAGCTGAGGCGATGCGCTTGCCATCCGGCGACCATGCCACGGTACTTACTTGAGACGTATGACCTCTATAGATGAGGATATGCGCTCCCGTGACCGCATCCCATACTCGCACGCTGTGCTCGCCACCCAGGAAGATATTGCCGCTGGCAGAGGCGATGCGCTTGCCATCCGGCGACCACGCCACGGCATTCACTGTACTTGTATGACTAAAGGAAAAGATGAGCATGGCGGTGCGAGCATCCCAGACCTGCACTGTGGTATCATCGCTGGCAGAGGCGATGCGCTTGCCATCCGGCGACCATGCCACAGAAGATACCAGACCCGTATGCCTGGAGTAGGACTGGATGAGGATTCCACTGCTAGCATCCCAGATTTGCACCGTCTTGTCTTCGCCCGCAGAAGCGATGTGTGTGCCATCCGGCGACCACGCCACCGTATGCACGGGTAGCGTGTGACCGCGATAGGTGAGAAGGTGTGCCTTCGTGGCAGCATCCCACACCTGCACGACATGCTCGCCTTTGAAAAAACTATTGCCGCTGGCCGAGGCGATGAGCTGATGGACACGCACAGGCGACCACGCTACGGCGTTGACATTCGTGGTATGGCCACGATAGATAAACAGGTGAGCGCCGCTGTAAGCGTCCCAGACCTGAACCATCTGATCCCATGAGCCAGAGGCGATACGCGCTCCATCAGGGGACCAGGCGACGGTCGCCACCGGACTCAGGTGTCCCATATAAGTAATAAGAGTCTTTCCCAGAGGTGGTTTCTGTGAACGCGCCCACAATGCGAACCCACCAGATGTCACAGCGAGTCCAACCACGCCGATTGCGCCAATCAGCAGTACGCGCCGTGAGATGCCGCTTTTACCACTTGCTGGCGGCTGCAGTGTGCTTTCTGCCAGGGTGGGGGAGGCGTAGAATGGAGCTTCCTCAAGCGCGTGTGCTGCGGAAGCTAGCCATGCCGTGTGGTTCGGTAACATAGCCGATGCCGCTGGTAAGAAGCCTTGACAGGCCTGTTCAAAGGCAGTCGCGAACTCATGCACATCCATAAAACGCCGGTGCGGGTCCTTCTCCAATGCCTTGAGCACAACAGCTTCGATGGCGAGAGGAATGCCGGGGACCTGCTCGCATAAGGAAGGTGGGTTGGCGTGCAGGTGCTGAGTAGTTATCTCTGCCGGTGTACCGTGGAAAGGAGGGCAACCACAGAGCCATTCGTAGGCGATTACGCCCAGTGCGTACTGGTCGCTGGCCGGGCGAGGCTTGCCCTGGATTTGCTCCGGCGCCATATAGGAGACCGTGCCGATGATCTCTTGCGTGCTTTGCGAGCGGGAACTGTGAGCCACCACAGCAATGCCAAAGTCGCTGAGCAGGATGTCGTCGTGCCGATCCAGCAGCATGTTCTCTGGCTTGATGTCCCGGTGAACTAACCTGGCATCGTGAGCGCATTGTAGTGCGCCTGCAGCCTGCTTGAGGTAGGTAAGGATGATGCCCAAGGACAGGCGCGTTCCTTTCGGATAACGCTGGCGCAGGGTCCCATTAGGTGCATAACTCATGACCAGAAAAGGGATATCTTGCTCTACATCAAAATCCAGAATGCGTATAATATGAGGATGCTCTAAGCGGGCAAGTGTGCGCGCCTCCACCAGAAATTGTTCCACGTCGTCGTCTGGCAGGTGCGTGAAGAGTAGTTTGAGGGCAGCCTGCGTTCCCAGCCGCAGATGCTCACCGAGATAAACCTGGGCGAATCCTCCTTGTCCCAGCAGACGCACCAGACGATAGTTCCCCAGGCGTTGGTCTACACGGTCGGCCATAATGAATCCCCCTTTGAGGAGCAGGATGTTACCCGTATTTGTAAGTAATTCACTTTGGAGTCACGGATCGATGCTGTGATTTCACATCCACTTCATAATAACGAATATAGTCTATACAAGGTACAAAATGAGATTTTGAGGGAGTCGCGTGTCTACTTTTGCATATCTATGCTGGCTCTCACAATCCACGTCCTGCGTCGGTGAGGCTGCTGGTGAAGATACTGAGAACCTGCCCGGAGTCTGGCTTGCTCAGCACCTCGATGCGAGTGATCCATTTCACCCATTCAAAACCGCGACGGCCCGGGGCGACTAAGCGAAGGGGAAAACCATGCTCGTGAGAGAGCGGATCTTCGTCAATGTGTGTCGCTAGCAGAGCCATGCGCGCTTCCTCCAGTGGCAGGCTCCAGCGGTAGCTCGTCACCGAAATAAAGCTGACATCGTGTGCATTCGCGTGCAAGCCAGCATGGTCCAGCAGATGCCCAATACTAATGCCTCGCCAGCGCTGGGTACTAAAGAACCCACCAGTACAATCCAGCGTCGCCTCCAATTCATCGCCCGCCGCAATCAGATCTTCGTAGGAGAAGTCGCGGGGCGTGATGACGGCGCCACCAAGCGAGAGCCTCCACGTCTGCGCATCAATTGGACGCGGCTGATCGGCGACCCAGCTTGAGGTGGGGAATGCGTTCCCAGTGTAGCTACCCATTTCACGAGAGCCAGTGAAACGCTGCCTGGCGCCAGGTAGATTCAGGACACTTTCGGTAAGTTGCTGTCCTGGCCAGAGCGCCACACCACCGAGGAGTAATGCGCTGAAATGCAGTACACGTCGCCTTCCAGCAATGTCGCGTTTGCGCAAACGTTTGGCGCGCGAGAACATATGAAACACGATAGCCGCTGTGAGTACGAAGCCCAGAACAATATGCCAGTTCAACAAATTGAATCCAACGAAGTCCCACACGCCACCGGCAGCCCACCAGATGCCTGATCCAAGCGCTAACATGACCAGCAGCAGCGCCAGTAATCCAAAGGCAGTGCGGCGATCCCAGCGCCGGGGATGAATCAGCCGGGGCAAGACGCGTTGCACCTTGCCCCACAAGAGCAGCAGCAACCAGAATCCTGCCATGGCATGCAGAACGAAGATGAACCACTCTTGCAGGTGGCCACTCACCAGGCTGACAATGCCGGTCATGAAGGCAAGGATGGCAGCGAGCGCAATGCTCCAGTCGGTAAGGCGCGGGGACATACGAGACTATCCTTATCAGGGTGTTTTTCGCTTTTTATCGAAAGAGGCCAACAATCTCTAACGAGAGCATACCCTATTTGAGCGGGAATCACAATCCTTGCAGTATATCAGGGAGTGAACCTTTTTGATAATTGGCGGTACTCCAATGAGACAGATTCAGTTTGCGTTCGCGGGCGACGGAGCGAGGCCCTTGCTCGGCGTCCACCAGCAACGATCTTCGGATCGGATTGGCAGTCACATCACCACAAGTTCAATGGCTCCTCGTGATGACACGTAACGCCAGAAACGTCACCCATGGCGAGGGCGCTTTCTTTTGTCCGAAATCGAAAGCGCTCCAGGTTTTGTTGATGCTTTCGACCTGCCAGCGACCTTCGGAGGTTTGTTTGCTTTTAAGTCGAGCAACGATTTCCTGGTAACGTGGGTCTACATGGACGGCTGGAATGAGTGAGAGAGTGTCGATTGTTTTGAGTAACTGATATTGCACGAATGGGTATTGCACCTTATCCCAGGTTGTGCCAATGCCAAAGCCGACAGGGCGGTATGGCTCAGATCTGCGTCTCCAGCAGGTCAGGATGTAGTCAGCAGCGCGAATCGCTAATTCTCCGTTGCGCGAAAAATCTCCACCAATCTATTAAAATCACTACTTAAATTTAACCAAATCTTAATCGCTTCATTCTTACATTTCATGTAGAATTCAGTTATATTCGTCTATAGTATATGCTCACATTCTTAGCGAACAAAATCGGCTCTCCATCTTCTGGGGGGATGTGGGGGAGAAAATGTGTGGGACATTTACCCACTCAGGGGCTATTGTGTCAGGCCCTCTGAATGCTCTGATCCTAAGAACCCTGCTTCACCCAAATGGATAGAGAACCACATTACTGATCCAAATCCGATTCGTGGTCGTACTCATAATCAAAGAGGTTTCCATCGAAGATACCGCTACCTGGTGCCTTTGCTGGAGAAGTGGGGGAATCCTCTTTTGATATCCATCGCACCCGAAACCCCTGAAGAGCCTATTTGGCAACTTAGCTGAAACTGCTCAGATTCAGAAGGGAATTGAGTTGCCTAATAAACTCTCCGGGCCAATTCGAAGCAAGGCGGCGATATCGCAGTAAACACCTACTATCACACGAATCAAGATGCTTGGTAAGGAAATTGAGGTAAGCCTAAAAGGAGACGTTGCGCAAAAGACACATACCGCCATTCTGGAACGCAACGTCAACGGACGCACAATGTACGCTGCTCTCTTTCTCGCGCTGCCTGAAGGGGATTACATTACTTTGAGTACTCCCTCCAGTGAGGTAACGATCTTTGGTGGTCAGGTAGCTGAGCTGGACTGGAGGGAAGCCAATGTCATCATTCATCCCAAGACTCCTTATGGCAGTCATCTACATCGCCACGAGTACGCTTCATCCCAGCGCATACCGGAGGCTCCGGCAACGGGCTCTCGTGATCAAGCCCGACAGGGCGACCGCGAGGGTCGTCCTGGCCTTCCGCCCCGCTATCGAAATGGGAAAGTTGTGAGCGCCGCGCCGATGGGAACGGCTCCCATGCGATACAATGCCGACGGGCAGGTGGCATGGGATGAGATGTGGACGGACTTCTGTGACCTAGCGATGGCAGGGGGTCCTCCACATCGAGACACATTATTGGAGCCAGTTCCTCCAGATGAGGTCAAAGCGGATTTGGAAAACTACGAACGGGTAGTCGCCGAGATCGAGCGTGGCTGGCGACTGGTCACAGGGTTGCCTACCGTATGTAGTGAGAAATTAGGGTGGGTTGGCCTGCAATGCGAAGACGAGGAAATGGCACTCTGGATATTGCGAGCCATTGTGGTGGAAAATGTGTCTGTCCGGCGCGAGGGAAGTGTGTTATATCTGCCAGCTGGGCCTGCCTTCCGCCTGGATAAAGAGATCAAGAACGTCATTACGGTGGTTGCAAAGACCCATCACTACTGGAAGGAACATCTCTAAAACTTCTTCACCCGGCGTTCTGCCTGGATTGGAAGCGCAGAAAGTGAAATTTCCACGCGGGCAAATCTACAAAGAGGCCTGTTGAGCGCATCTGTTCCCCGTCGCGTACGAACACATCGTCAATGAGCACATCCGTTAGGTACCATGTTCTTCCGGCCAGGTTATTCCAGGGCAGGTGAATCTGCGCTTGCGACTGGTATTCCGAGAGGTTCACGACAACCAGATAACGCTCTTCGCCCTGACTCCAACACCAGGCTAGCAGGTTCAAATAGCTGCTGTTGTCGGGCCAACCTGTGCGTTCGCATAAATACCATTCACCCTCGTGCAATCTCGATTCTTTGACTGTCGCCAGCAGTTTATAATAGAACGCTTGCAGGTCCGAATCAAGTGGTTCGACGGGGCGACGTGCAAGGAAAACCGGCGGTCTGACCCGTCGTCCTTCAAGTTGGCCCTCGTACAAGAGTTTTGCTCCGGTTAATGTCATGATCGCCAGCGCAGCCACATGTTCTTTTTCTGGCGAGAACGTTACTGCAGCGCGTGGCTCGTCATGGTTCTCGATGAATCGCACCAGTCTGTCCTGGTAATCGAGACCGGCAGTAAGATGCAATCGAACGCTTTCCGCGTTGTCGTGCTCAAGGCGATCGTAGAGCCGCTTATCGTAGCAATAGTCAAAACCGAGATTTTGCAGATCCCACTCCAGATCCCAATAGGCCTCCGCCACAAAAAGCATGTTGGGATGCAGGGACCGCACGGCAGAGATCACCTCACGCCAGTACTCCTCTTGTGGTCGCGCGCCTGCGCGGTTGCCCCACGTTCGCTCAAAAACATTGTTGAGCAGCAGCATCGCCATATCGCAGCGTATTCCGTCACACTGTTCGGCAACCGAATTCAATGTTTCGATAACCGCCTGGCGCAAGTTAGGGCTGAAGGCGTTGAGTTGTACCACATCCTGCCATGGCGGAAAGTACGGATCACGTCCTTTGGCAATTACTGTTCCATTGGCCTCAAAAAATGCATCTGGACTCTGTGCCAGGTCTTCGCGTGTCCCTTGCACAAAGTATTCGGGATGCTCAAACACCCATGGATGATCTGGCGCCAGGTGGTTGGGCACAAAATCCAGAATCAAGCGCATCCCGCGCTGGGCGAGCACATCCCGCGCCACGGCCAGACCCTCCGCTCCGCCGAGGTGTTTATCCACGACATACCTGCGCACGCAGTAAGCCGAGCCAACATTATCGGCAGAGCTGTAGTCCGGCAGTGCGCGGCGGAAGTCTGCTTGCAAGGCCGCATCTCGGTTTGAAATGCGAATTCCTTCCTGGCTCCGCTCCCACACTCCCATCAGCCATATGGCATCCACACCGAGAGAGGCAAGTGCATCCAACTGTTCTAGTGGTACAGTATCTAGCGTGATGGCGCGTTTGTATTGCCGGCTCAATGAATTGAGCCACACCCATGTATTGATTTCGTAGATAACGGGTCTTGATGGCCAGATTGTATCCATGTCCCACCTCCAATACTGTGAAGCATTCCCTTTTAAAGAAATATACTTGAAGTTTGCGCTTTCGAAAAGATGTAGTGGTAGAATATAAGGATTAATGGAGGATACTCATACAAAGGAAAGGCAGATGTCCGAAGAACGCCATGAAACCCGCGAGGAAGAAGTCGCTCGTGTACGAAGTTATTTAGCCAGTCAATCCATGCGGCGCACCCCAGCACAACTCGTCGAAACATTGCAAGAAGCGCATCAGCAGTTCCTATCAGCAGTCGCAACCGTTCCTGATGGCCTTTTCCGAACGACGCCACGTGAGGGAGAGTGGTCTGCCATCGATGTACTGCTGCATGTGCGTACTATCGCAGCAATAGATGAATCGGCCATTACTGCCGTGCTTGAGCGTGGCGAGCAACCGCCAGATATTGAAGACACCATAGTGCCTGCCCCACTTGAAACGACACGAACGGAGCTACTTGCTGACCTGGAGCGATTTCGCAAGCAACTCATTGCAGTCGTCCTAGAGGCTGACCCAGAGTCTCATCTAGACATTACCTGGAGTCATCGCGAATTTGGCCCTATGCATTGGCGAGAGTGGCTACTGTTCGCCCGTGTCCACACGCTAGACCATGCTCGTCAGATCCAATCGATCGCAGCGGCACTCGTTCCGAAAGAGGAAGAAGCAGGACATGAAACTGGCTATTGACCTCGGTTTCCCAGATGACCAATGGGAGCCGCACATCACCTACGCCGTTGAAGCAGAACGTCTCGGCGTCGACTTCGCCTGGTCTCCAGAAGCATGGGGCTATGATGCTGTCACACCACTCGCCTATCTGGCAGCGAAGACCAGTCGTATCCGCCTGGGAACGGGCATCATGCAGATCGGGGCCCGTACCCCTGCAATGATCGCTATGACGGCCATGACTATGGCAGCTCTCTCAAACGGCCGTTTTATACTCGGATTGGGTGTGAGTGGACCACAAGTTATGGAGGGATGGCACGGTGTACCCTTTGCTCACCCCTTGCAGCGCACACGAGAGGTGATCGAAATTGTACGCATGATCACACGCGGAGAACGCCTCTCCTATACAGGCGAAATCTACCAGCTCCCCCTTCCCGGAGGCGAGGGCAAGTCGTTAGTCTCTGCTGCCCAGCCACGACCGAACCTGCCCATCTATCTCGCTACTCTCGGTCCCAAAAACCTGGAACTAACAGGCGAGCTTGCCGATGGGTGGTTGGGAACCTCGTTCATTCCAGAACATGCCCAGATGTTCTTCGATCATATCGAGACTGGGGCCAGGCATGCCAACCGCTCTCTGGTTGACCTGGATTTGCAGGTCAACGCGGGTGTGGTCGACTTCTCTGATGACCTTGATCGTTTGATTGCCCGACGTAAACCTGGCCTGGCGTTCACACTGGGAGCCATGGGATCTAGAAAACATAACTTCTATAATGAGGTGTACCAGCGTGCAGGATACTCAGATATGGCCCTCCAGGTACAAGACTTGTGGTTGAAACGTCAGCGTGAAGCAGCAGTGGCACTCATCCCAGATGAAATAGTGCTCAAAACCAATCTGATCGGCACAAAAGAGATGGTACGTGAGCGCCTCAGATCTCACAAGAGGGCTGGAGTAACGACGTTGCGTGTTTCCCCAGATGGGGAATCACTCAATAAGCGTCTTACCATCCTGGGCCAACTGATAGACCTGGTCAACGAGGTGAACATGGAAGCTGGTGAGAAGAAAGCCCCGAATAGTACGCCATAAAAAGAAGTTGGCATCGTTCAGGGATCAGCGAAAGCTAATATAATATATAATAAGGAGACATAAGCTTCTCCTGGATGATTGGGGGCGCCTTACTTCCTGTCTGTCATTATAGATGAACATATTCTATTATAATTTTAGCGCTCACGTACCGCTCATTTTGATCGGTAGTTTATGCATGAGCTTTGTTTTTCCCTCCACCCCCGAAGAGGACAGCGAGCGAGGGCACGCGGGCGGGGATAAACCCCGCCCCTACTATACCGACGAAGCGGCTTGCCAGGGCCGTCCAGAGTAGAGACGATGGCTTGTCCTCGCTCTGCTGCGTTCACCTGGAGACGCCGGTTCGTCGATGAACGTGAAGCATGCCCCACACAGGCGACCATGAAGGCCCACCCTTCCCCACTCCACTTTGTTCTGTATCCAGCACTGCAACGACGCTGGCGAAGCTTGATAGCACCTCTGCAACAACGCTACGTGTCAGTTCTTGCCCGTTCTGACAACGCTGCTGCGCAGCTTTTTGATAGGCATTCTGCCAACGCTGCTGCGCAGCTAGCTCACGCTCAGTCAGAACGAGAAGCAACTGCTCCGCAGTCAGGTCGGTCGAAAGGAGAGCTAGCTCACGCTCAGTCAGAACGAGAGGCAACTGCTATGCAGTCAGCAGAGATGCAAGGAAGTGTCTCGTGCTGCGCACTCAGCAGTGCTGCAAGGACTGCCCTCGCCCCTACGGATGTTGATGAGCTTTTCTGGGGCTTATGTCTATTGGGCAGAGGCAAGAGGATGACATCCTCTTGCCTCTGCCCGGTCTACAGGTTACTGCTTTTACAGTTAACGATCAAGGTTGTTGTACGGGTTGATGTTGCGGCTCACTTTCCTGGGAGGCTGCTGGTGCCTGCTCCTGCGTCTGCTCTGCTGGCTGCGATGGCATGGGCTGACCTGGCTGGTAGGGTTGACCCTGCTGGTACAGTGGCCAGGGCTGGGCTGGCTGGTAGGGTTGGCCCGATTTATACGGCTGGTATGGTGTTGGGTATTGTGGATTCGCGGGCGGCAAAACTGAGCTGCGCATGCCACTCATGATAGGCCCAGCCAATGCACCCAGAATGATGGAAACTCCGATTGGGAGCAAAATCCACGGCCAGAAACTAACCGCGAAGCACAGAGCAAGTCCGAGAAACCAGACAAAACCCTGGAGGCCACCGTAAGCTGCTCTATGATCATAAGAGCTAATCGAGCCGATCAGCGAAGCAAATGCCAGGCCAACAAACAAGATGGGCAAAAACCAGTGTCCACTAATGCCGCCCAGGGCAATGGCCACAGCCAGACAAATGATAAAAATCCCTGCAGCGACGCCGCCTATTGCATTTCGGTAAGGTTTTCGATAGGGTTTTTCGTTGTACATGATCCGTTCCTCCTTCTGGTACGGTAGAAGCGCTTCTGACTACAAGGCGCATTGAGAGATCTTCCTAATATAGAGGATAAGATGCTGGTATTACAGGGTTATCACATTTCCCTGCCGTCCTATCACATCATCATCACAATTCAGTTTCCCGAGCTGGAGTTATTATCTCGTGAGTGTATCATATTCTCGATGATCGCTTTGACGCCCTCTGGCCCACGCATGTGCAGCCAGATTGGTCCTTGCTTCGGCTCGAAGACCAATGCAAACTCGAAAAAGTGGCAGCACGCTCGCTCGAAGGTGATAAATTGGAGCAGGGTGTTCGTCCAAGTGTCACTTCCTGGAAAGCGAAGGGCATAGCCATCTGTCAATTCGTTCACCTGCTGCACATGCTTGAAGAGGTCGCTGACCTCTTCTCCTCGTGTCATTAGCTCTGACTCTGTCAACGAGCAGGCTAGCGGCACCTCATCAGTGAATAGTTCTACATCTTGTTTCATGTCTTTAGACGCCTTTCTTTCTCGCTACAACAGAGACATTTGGAGAGAAGACTTCCTCGTGAGCGGACTTGGGTTGCCTTGACTGCTGTCCTGGCTGTCATGCTGAGCATATTCGCTGCGCTCAGTGTCAACTCCGCGAAGCATCTCTGTACCCATCGCGCTAGATCCTTCGCTTCGCTCAGGATGACATACAGGGCAGCAGACAGACCAGAGAGCAGCAAAAGGTGACAAGCAGCCTGTTCGCTGCCTTGACCGCTGTCCTCGAGGAACTGTTGAGCGTGCTTATCTCCAAATGTCTCGCTACAACGCGCAGTCCTTGTGCTCGTCTGAATCCCAGTATAATATATAAAGTGAACTTTAAGTCAAGAGGGACAAAGAACTTATGGAAGAATTCAGTATCGGTGACGTGGCAAAGCGGGCAGGTATACGAGCATCGGCCATACGCTACTATGAAAGTGTCGAGGT
>WNGD01013054.1_pt1 | contig 12822 bp, 8 predicted proteins | sample 5400671 | NCBI WGS metagenome assembly WNGD01 (sample SAMN13153369, study PRJNA577476) | soil metagenome | isolation source: 40 cm soil or saprolite under grassland replicate 2 | place: USA:California | collected 2016-06-15
CCAGCGAGAGGTCTCGTTCTGGCCGAGCGTCTGCGGGAACTGGGATGGCGGGTGCGACGGGATCGTAGTCCCGCAGGACGCGTTCGAACCAGCTTTCTGTGCCGTGAGATGGTTCCTTGGAGACGAAATCTTTCCACCGGACAAGAGCGACGTGCGCTTTCTTGATGGCCCGCTCGGCAACGGAGTCATCACGTCGCGCTTTCCATAAAATATCCGCCACTGACAGGGCACGCACAGCGCCAGGGGTCGTAAAGAGGACCGTGAGCAAACCGTCAAGATTAGCAACTGGAACCGGGACTCCGGCATCAAGAAGCCGGACTGCTTCTACTTCCTGTGGAGTCGGTAGGGCCAGCGCCTCATCTACGAGGTCAAGAGACCCGGAAGGCTGCGTGGAAAGGTGTCCCGTGAGGATGTAGGAACAGCCTGTATCCATGACCTCTATCGGCTTTCCACACGCGTGCGCGAGCAGAATCCCTAATCCATAGGCGTGTAGCAGATCGAACAACTCTGCTCCCGTTTTGACAACACACCACTCCATAGGTCCTCCTTATCCAATGGCGATTCGTGTCGCACCCATTCCAAACTCGGTAAAGGCGCCTACCCCGGCGAAGAACGCGAACCGAGCCAGGGCGGCCAGCGTCGCTCGCACCGCAGAGGCGGATCTGCGACACTCATAGCAGATCCAGCCGCGAAACCCGAACTGGACCCTCCCGTCGAGTAGGACCTGCGATAAGCGCAAGCGGTAGTCAGCGAGCACGATGCCTCCATCCTCCAGCAAGGGCAAGAGATCACGAGATCCGACAGGAAGCGGCGGACCGCCAAGCTCCTGCCAGCGTCGTGCCAGCTCTGCAAAGAGTGGGCGAGGGAAAGGAAAGTGGAAGCTTTGTTCTCCGGCGGCGCCAGCATCCGGCAGAAGCACGAGCGGCGTGCCCAGGTGCAGCTTGATTGTCTGTCCGTAGGGGGGAGCCAGGAAGTCTGCCCAGGTGGAAAGCCCTGCCCATGCCGAGTGCGAGAGGTCTGCGGCCTCAGCCATATACCGGCGGTTCCCCAGACGAAGCAGCGGATACGCCGTGAGCGTGTCTAAGAGCGATGCAACGGATGGGAGACCTGACTCTCCGAGGACGGTGACCCGGAGAGAGAGCTGGTGATGTTCATCCAAAAGCAGTGTGGGTGTGAGCGGGGCAGGTTGTGCGCAGCCTTCCTGGATCGTTTGATACGTTCTACTTGATGCAGACACAGCTGCTCGCAGTTCTCGCAGCATGGTCTCGCCCGCGCTCCATACCTCGTCCCACGAGGACGCAAGCCCGGTGGACACCGGTTTGAGATGGATCAAGAGTGCCACAAATGACATGCTTCACCTCCCCGGTCGATGGGACCGGTAGCTTCCATCGCGTCGCGCTAACTCACGGGCCATAGCCTGACAGAGAATCTCTCCATCCAGGTAGACCCAGATCGCCGCCTCGGTTTGCTCTGACCGCTGCACCGAAACGTGCGATCCAGGAAAGTTCGACAGCAGGTCATCAACGTAGTGCAATCCGTCATGGAGGACCTCTCCTTCCTGGCTAATAGAGGCATCATGCAAAGGGAGAAGCGCCCGCAGCGCGGGAACGAGACTGGCCGGATCGCTCTGGTATCCGGTCAAGCGCCCAAAGCGGTGGTCAGCCTCCTCTCTCGTTCGCAGCGGACTCGTTCCATAGGCTCTGTTGAGCGCGCTATCGAAGACGACTGCCCATCGCGCAGGCACGACCACGAGACGCGTGCGCAGGTCCGTCCACAGCTGCTGTAAGTCCTCAATGAGCGGCGCAGGGGACGAGGCGCGCTCTATCTTCATGCCGAGCGAGGCGCACGAGGCTTTGCATGTCTTCGAAAGCGTCCCTGTGGCGACAAGGCGGGTTGGCACCTGCCAGACCAGTCCCCCTGTTCCTTGAGGATGTGGATGACGCGCATTCACCAGAGCGTCATAGAGCGAGAGCGCAGTGAGTTCGGCATTGGACCCATGTGCGCCTTGCCGAAAGGCGAGAAGGCGCGCATGGGACAGATCGATGACGCCTATGAGGACAGAGCGTGAGGCATCTTCTTTGTCCCCGCCTTCTGCTGTGGCAGGCGCGCATGGAACGATTTCGCCGATCCACCACGTCGCATCGAGTTGCTCCGTCGTCACGCTCGTCTGTTGGAGACGCCGCTCGTCCAGGTACAGGCAGATGGCCCAGATGGCTTCTTCATGGACCCTCGGCCGGCTTACGCATCGTGCCATGGCGTCTACGATTCGCGTGACCATCTGAATGCTCCGCGCCAACCGGGAACAATAGAGCGCCTCAATCCGTTGATAGACGGAGAGCGTCACCCCGCGAAAGCGATGCTCGATCTCCGCGGGATGCATCAGGCAGACCTCCGTGCCAAAGCGATGCACCAGTTCGCGCAGCCAGGCGACAGGAACGCTTCCTGGAACCGCATCCATCTCCATGCCTCGTGTCACACGCAGGAGTGCGGCGGCGTGCATCTGTTGGCAGACCTCCAACGTCAGTGGAAGATTGAAAACGGAGGTGGAGCGGAACGGATTCGTCATGACTCGCTCGTCTTCTCTTTCGCTTTATGCCGTTCTTCGGAGGCGTGTTCATGTGGGCCTTTGGCCTCCGTCTCTGTTGGAGGATTCGGCGTGTCTGTGTAATACTGCTCCTGCTGGGTCATCATCCAGATATAGGCTTCGTCAATAATAGCCGCCGTAATAGATGAGAGTTCCTCATCTCTTGCCATTTGACTGGCGGTTGCCAGGAGACCGTACAGGTTCCGCAAGGAGGGATTGACCTTATGCCAGATCGCTGTCCCCATCTGGCGATCAGCAGGATTCTCTGGATCATAGGTCCAGCAAGGAAGGATCAGCCCTGGGAGGACGGTGTCCAGCACTTCTTTCAACTCCAGTGGGACGAAAGGCATGCGGAGTCCCACACGACTGGAAAATTTCTGGTGCCGCTCAATCACGCTCATGATGTTGGGAAGTCCGACCAGGACGATACGACACCCTGTCTTATCAAAGAGGTGTCGTAATACTTCGAAGCTATCCTCGTTGAGCCGGTCAGCTTCGTCTACGACAAGCAGATTGATATAGTTCCGCTCAATGGCAGCCGCAGCCTCGTCAGCCATCTCATAGATGTTGCTTCCCCGAGATTTCTCCAACAGGCTGTCGAGAATCGTTTTGGCAAGCGCACGTGGAGTGGAACGGGGCATCACCTTGACTTTGACGGCGGTGGGTAACGCGGTCTGTGCGTGTGGCGCAAGACTGTCGAGATAGTACTGGGTAGCGATGGTCTTGCCCACACCAGCAAGCCCGGTAATCACCCCCATCGTGGGTGAACGTCTTTCGGGGTCTGTGATCAGCCGCATAAACGATCTGCATCGTCTGACATTCTTCGTCTCAATGACGGGCTGACCTTCTGGCAAATGATCTTCGGCAAATGGATTGGTGGTCATGCGCCTTCTCGCTTTCTTCGTGCTTCCTCGCGTGCTGCCATTCGTTCTAAGAAATCGCCTTGTGGCGTCGTAGCTTTCGGCGGAGCAGCGGCCTTCTCTCTCCGCTTGGGTTTCGAAGGGGGCGGCGTCTCTTGTAGAGAACCTTCGGGTTGTTGGGCGGCAATCTCGCGATCAGCCACTTCCTCTCCAGGATGGTGGGCGGAGTCGGAATCTTTGGACTGTAAGGCGGCAATCTCCTGGTCAGCCAAATCCGCCGCCTCGCGCGCCTTCTTGATGCCGCGGCGGAGGTGTTCTTTCTGCTCGCGTTTCGCCGTTCCCATGTCCTTTTGCGTGATGGTTTGCGCATCGGTCGCCTTCGCCGTACACATCCACTGGTGATCCAGGAAGACCTCGATCTCATCTGGCGCTCGATAGATGGGCTCCGCGCGCACCTCCACATGCTTGCCCACGAGGTCGGGCACTACAGAGTGCCAATAGATGCGGTTCCGGTAGTAAATGCCATCCTTGGCGACGACCCTGTCGTCAGGCTCTTTGAGCAGCATATCTAAGTCTCGAGGGTCTGCGGGTTCCGCGTAACAGTGCTTCTCCCAGTACTCCAGTGGCGTTTCCTGCGTCTCGCTATGCACCTCCTGGTGGTACTGGTGAATAAAGGTCCAAAAACGTTTCTCCAATTCTGAGAGCGTGAGTTTGGCCTTGACATGGGGATTGCGCTCCTCGGTATTGGAGGCAACGTAGCCAGGCTGGTCCGCCCACAGACGAGTATTCAACGTCCCAAAGAAGCGCTCCACAATCCCTTTCTCCTGTGGACGGTGCGGCTTGCAGGGGTGCAGGACAATATGCAGCGCTTGCGTAAGCTGGTAGACATGGTGCGAGAGCAATTCAAGGCCGTTGTCCACCCAAATTTCGTGCGGTTTGCCGCCATAGAGCTTCTGCTCTGACGTTAAGACCGCTTCTCGAATAGCGGCCGCCACCGTGTAGCGGTCGGGATGGTCGTACCCAAAGACCGCCGCCATCAAGAGCCGGGATCGGCTGTCGATGCAGGTCGTCAGCCAGGGGCGAACCTCCCCGCTTTTCGTCCGGTAGGGTTCACTGCGCTGGTCCTTGACCAACACATCCACAGGAGTGTGGTCGATCTGATAGGTAATGAGAAAACTAGCTCGTCGTATGTGTTCCATGCGCATGGTCACCTCGTAGCGATCTCGAAAATCATCGTCACGTCCGTCCGCCAGGAAGACTTCTGGCTCGAACAGTTCCGCGCAGATCTTGCGTACCTGCCATTCGCTTGGGGCCGGTTCGCCCAGCGCCTGGGCCTTCTGGCTGACGGCCTGATACACCGAGCGGACAGACTTGTTCACCTGAGAGAAGCGAACGCCCCGGATAATCTCGTACATCTGATCGGTAATCCTGTGGTGTCCGTGTTTGTCCGAGCGCTCCTTGGGCGCGAGTCCTGAGAGTCCAGTGTCACGGTACTGTTTGAGATAGAGCCAGAGTGTACTTGGCGCAATGCCCACCTTCTCGGCTTGTGCCTCAACCTCTGCGCGCGACACCTTTGGCTTTGTCGCGAGGTCTCCAAGGCACTCGCGATGATGGAAGGTCGCTTCAAGCGCATTGTCATCCAGGGTTCCAAGAGCAGGCGTTCGCAGCGCCTTCTGTTCGCGCTGCGCTTTTGCCGGATCATGCTCTTTCGCAAGGCCCCACCAGCCGCCGATCTGATAGCGGCGTACCCAGCGTTCCGCCGTGCGCAGAGACCACTGGTTTCGTTTCGCCAGCGCTGAGACGTATTCGTCAAGGTCGCACTCGTCTGGTAGAGCGCGTGCATGAACGAGATCGTGAAGCCATGCCAGCCGTTCGGTAATCACTGTCTGCGTCTTCTCCGGCAGTTCAGTCCATGCCATCCAATCGGTCGGTGCGAGTCCAACCATACCCTGGTGGTGATAGGCCTGCCACCAGGTCCACAAGACCTTGAGAGGGACATACGTCTCAGCCGCGCGCGCTTTGAGGCGATGATAGTCATACGTCTCACGACCTCTGCTCTCGACGAGCGCCTCCCCACGTAGAGAAAGGCACGCCAGGCGCCTGACAAACGGTGGTATGGCGTAGCAGTCATACACCGTTCTCCTACCATCTCGTGCTTCTGTTCTGCTGTACCTGGGAAGGCAACGTCTATAAACAATGCTCAAGAGAAAGATAGTGATGCACAACAACAACAATCAGTTATGCTTCTAGTGTAGAATAGAACACACGTTCTTGTCAAGTGGATAGCAAAGGGAGTGGCGGGGGAGAAAGGCTGCTTTTTCCGAAAAAGATAACGTATAATAGGGGGACGGGATACCGTTTGCAGTGAAAAACGTTGGAGAGCGCATCAGCGTTCGCTCTCCCGAGGTGGACTGTTCGCCTGAGAGAAAAGAGCATGGTACAAGACGTTGGAACAATGGATTTTGGAGCGTGGGTACGGTCACTACGCGACCAGCGAGAGATGGATGTGCGCGCTTTTGCGCACCTGGTCGGAGTAGACGCTAGCACCATTAGCCGCATTGAGCAGGCGCGTTCGCAAGTGACGCTCAGTACCGCTGTGCGTATTTGCGAAGGCGTAGGAATGACTCCCTCAGATCTGCTCTGGGCGCTACAAGGCAAGCGCCCGAAGTGGACGGAGGGGGACCACATAACGCGAGAGTCAGAGGTGATCACGATCAACGATCTCGAAGCATGGCTCTCTTCTCTGCGCCGCCATTGGCAGGAAGAATGCATCTGGCTCACCAGCTTGCTCAATCGAATTGCAGCGCATTCGAACGACGGCGGCTTGACTCCCGGCGAAACGGCTCTCCTCATTGTCCCAGAGGATATTGAGAAACTGCTCCAGGACTCGCGACTCTACCAGTTCAAGATTCACTATCCAGAAGACATGAAGGCAGATGCCATTTGGAACATCTATACGGATGGAGGGGCGCTTTCACTCGTGGATATTGGGGCCTATATTCGGCAGGCTCGGCGCACCAGGCGCGTGACGCTCTCTGGACTGGAAGAGTCTGGCAAGCTGTCTGCAAGCGTGCTTTCTCGCTTAGAAGCCGGAGTATTGGAACGAGTGAAGCTGATCGATGTGCTGACTCTCGATGAGCAGTTCGGACAGGAGGGAAAGATTGTCGCGATGTATTGGCGCGCCTGTCGCCTCATGGACGCGGTAGCGCGGGCGCATCAGCAGGGTGAGCAAGCAGGCGTGGAAATGCCAGCTTCCGTGGATCGCATAGAGCAAGATCTGAAGGTCATCGAACTGTTCCTGACGATCTGCCGGTGGCTTTCCTGTCTGTATCCTTCCGATCACACCTGGGTCACGGAGTTCCGTAGGCGCGTTCATCATGCAGCGATGGAAGCGAGACTTGATATGGTTGAAGATACCCGTGTATAAGGGGGGACAAGAGGTCTTTCTGCTGCTTTCTCCTGGCGTTCTTGTCTGTATAAGACAGACAAAGCAGGGACGTTGGGTTGGTCTGAGTGTGAGCATCAACAACAGCACTCTCGATGGCTCCTTCAAGAGCAAAAATGGATGCATGCCACCAGATAACGTTGAGACATCAAACGCTCAGACGCGATAGCCCGTTCTTCACCCGCTGAACAGGAGAGGCGACCCGTCCTATCGCTGCTAGCATCAAACGCTCAGACGCGATAGCTCGTTCTTCACCCAGATATTGCCCAAAAGCTCGACGGCCCCGTAGGAACTGCATCAACAGCTCAAACGCGATAGCTTGTGCTTTACCCTAACGCCGAGCTGATTATTTCAACGCTTGACCAGCGTAGGTATCAAAGGCTCAGACGCGATAACACGTTCTTGACCTATGGCCAAATTGTCTCGGCTCGCAGATCTCTCGATGTGGCATCAAACGCTCCGATGCGATAGCCCGTTTCTCATCTGCCGAGGGCCGGCCATTCCAGAGAGCATCCAGGCTTGCATCAAACGCTCAGGCGCGATAACTCGTTCTTCATTAACGGCAAGTAGGATCAGCCTGGAGATGGCCCTCAAGCTGCATCAAACGCTCAGGCGCGATAACTCGTTCTACACGAAGGGACACTGCGGGTCGCCTCCAGCGGGGATGACCGACATCAAACGCTCAGACGCGATAGCTCGTTCTTCACCGTTATTGACAACGGACATATCGAGGTCCGGCACAAGGCATCAAACGCTCAGACGCGATAGCCCGTTCTTCACCAGCGTGTCGATCAGACGGTCGAACACATGGGTCACGCAGCATCAAACGCTCAGACGCGATAGCTCGTTCTTCACCTCCTTGGCTCCTGAGAGCGCTTCATCAGCACTCTGATAAGGCCCGCAGCGAGAGGCTCTGCGCAAGTTCTTGAGAGAATGGCGCCTCTCAGGCATTCGTCTGTATTACAGTATGAGGATGAAGAACCAAAGAACTGCGAGAGGCCTTGCATGCCTTTACTGCACCTCCACTTCTCGCCGAAGATTATTCCCTCTCATCGGTTTCCTCCATGCGTACTTGCCCCATTCCCATAGTTGTCTTATATCCTACGCCGGCAAAGCGTGCGAAGGCTGCAAGGCGCGTCAGTTGGGCAGCTTGCTCCTCTTCCTGCGGAAGATGATAGGTGCATGTCCCAGTAAACCCTTTTTGAGCATATTTTGGATAATGGAGGATGTGTGTCGAAAGGTCACATGCGATGATCGTGATGTTGTGCCGAAGTGTGTCTCGCAGTATCTGTCGCTCGATGTGTAATGGATCAGGAGCATAGCTGTTCCAAGAGCGGATCAGACTTTCCCAGACAAGTATTGGCTCGGGAACGAGCGCAAAATAGTTTCCGCTCATATTAAACGCCGTCGGGCTCATAAATGACAGTGTGATGGTGTAATGCGTAGGCATTGAGACCAACTCCTGCCAGGAGGTTCTGCCTGCCCAGCCTGTGGAGTCAGAGGTCGGAGTGGAGACAAGGCGAGTCAGGAGCAATGTTGCTTGACCCAGCCGTACCTCGCATGGCCCTCCTTCGAGAAAGAGCGTGCTGAGGCAGTCCCAGAGGTGTCCGCCATCGAGCAACGTGACTCTCACCTGATAGGTCTTTCCTGGTGCGAGGGCCACATGGTTCCCCTGAAATACAGTGCCAAGCAGCGATGAAAGGGTGAAAGGGCGGTGGCCCGGTTCATCATGGAGTCGATCCGAGAGTGCTGGATCAACGCGTGCAATAAGCTGATGGAACATCGCGTGGATTTGATGTCCCATCGTGGCTGGAAGCCGTGCCTCGTGCTGTGCCTGGAGTTCGAGCAGGACTGAATAGAGAGAAGCTCCATACATGTTCATCGCAAAGCATCTCCGTGCAAGAACGTGCTATCGACCATTGCCAGGTCTATGCCCAGACGGCCAGTGGAAGAGTATAGAACATACGTTCGCCCCGTTTTAAGGAGTATAGCGTACTTCTCCTGGTTTGTCAATGGCTTCGTCTAGGGGGTCTAGGGTGTGCGTTTCAAATATGGTGAGGCTATAGAAACACCTCCGCTTCTTTTCAGAGTTTGCTGTACTGTTCTAGCGCACTGCCGCATTCAGAACCAAAGCCCTGACCTTTATGCCTTGCTGTGATAATTCGGCAGCCTGGACATCGAATTGCCTTTGTGCCTCATCTATTGTAATATTTGGAGCATCGCCTTTTCTATAGTCTTCGCTATCCCATTCATTACTATTGAACCAGCCGATAAGATAGAGGCCATATTGGCAGTGATTATCTTGCAGATAACGATCTACAAGCTGTGCCTTCATCGCGGTTTGTAACTCTCTGTTCCAGCACCCCTTTACCTCGATAATGACGGATACCGAGTCGTATACTTCCCTGCTTGTAGTGTATGTGACAGCATCTACATGAATATCCGTCCGTTCCGCTTTGCGGATAACCACCTCACGATTCGCGATCACACCTCTTTGTTTGAGTTCTGTTTGCAGATGCCTTGTTACATAATTTGAGAATTCATTCTCATCGTTTGGGCGGTACTTGTACTCTCGTTGCTTCTTGCTGCTGCTACCTCTGGTACCTGGCTTACTGCTAGAAACAGGCATGCGGTCCCAAACATCTCTCCATGCCGGAATTTCGTCACGGAACTTTGCCTCCAGATATCTCAGGGACTCTATCACCGCTTCAAGCAATTGTTCTCCGTTTTCTACCAGGTGTAGTTGGCTGTCGTTTACCACTTTGAGGATATCCCCTGGACTAAATGGTTTCCAGGTACGGCGACGTGCAAGCTCCTGAGCTTCTTGTAGTATCCACCTCAAACTGAGCTGATCCAACTCAGGTCCTTCTTTGGCAATCTTCCGGATAGCTTCACATGCTTGCAAGGTGCCTCGTTCTTTGAGCTGATTAAGGAGAGCGTCCCTCCATACGGTGACGCTATCCACAGCCCCTGCAACAAAGCCCTCGCTGTAGATAGGATCTTTAGAAGGTGGATACCGGCGGGCGAGCCAGATATAAAGATCTGCCAGCTGGTCCTCTGTCAGTTGTGGCGCGTACCATCGTGAGGCCTGGGCAGCTTTCGCAACGAGTTTTAAACCGAAATCACTATGATGCACTAGAGCAGGCCATACCACAGACCAGCCGGCATCCTCGGTACTGGTTATGAGTGCGCAGGCAGCCGCGAGGGATCTCTGTCGCCCTTGCTCATCAGCAGGCAGCGGTAGCGTGAGTAGTGACTCTGCAAACGTTCTCGCTAATGCTACGCGATGTGCAAGCAGAGCACTCAGCAGACTACCTATACACGCAGGTGCCAGCTCTCCATCATTGGCCTTCGTCAACAGAGCGTCTTCCAAGTGTTCATCCCAACAATCCTCAATGCTGCGGATGAGGTAACTATAAAAGTACTCACACTCCCACTGTTCTTTGTCTATCAAATGGAGTACGCCCGCGATGAGTTCAGCAGGGGCATGACGATAGGCTATTCTGACGAGTGTTCGATTTGCCTCCACATTGCTGGCGTTTTGTGATTCCTCGGCCTGTAGCAAGGCATGAACGAGAATCACTCGTGTTAATCTTTTCCACACGTCTTGGGGAATGGTCGCGATGAAATCCGGCTCCCTCTGGAGAACCAGGTACAAAGCTTGATAGCGCGCCAACGCAAAGGAATGATAATGTATCCTATCGAGGTTTGACCAAACCTGGAGATCAGGTCCCTCCTCCAATACATACCTCTTCGCCGCCTCTGTAATTCTCTCCCTCAGTGGTTCCTCTAGAGCTTCCCAGGCGGGAAGCATGGTCAGATCTGATTCCAGTGCATTTCCAATCCCCGAACCATCTGGCTTGGTTCTCATCAACTGCGTCATATATGACCATGAAGGATAGTCACCACCCTCGTATGCATTGAGTTGAGTAGTAATTTGTTCCACAAGCGCGGGTTGTACTGTAGCGGGCTGATTTCGCATCTGCTCTGGCTGTAGCCAATGCTCCTTCATCTGCTGTGCTTCCGTTGAGCCCGATTCAACAGACTTGGGAAGCCGCGCGAACTCCCTGGCGAGAATAGGGTTGTTTTCACAGGCAACAGATACCTGAGTTACCAGGTCTGCATCATGCTCGTTAAAAGCGTAATGTATCAGGCGAGCTACTATTCGTTGGAGCGCTTCTGTTTCCGCCGTTTCGAGGTATTCGATAAGCCAGGGCACATCTCTTTGCAGGAGCAAGCGCGGTTTGCAATACAGCAATGGCAGCGGATCACCGTGACGTTCGGACAAGTGGTGAAGCACTGCCCCTAGAATCTGGCGGCGCTTCCCATCATCGTCTATCTGCAAGGTAAGTTCTTGTTTCTCTGGGTCTCCAATGATATCGTCAAAGTGTTCTACCCGTGATAGGGTTGCTCTTGCTAAAGCCTCTAGCACCCCTGGCGTATCAAGATGCTTCCAGGCCTGGAGTATAATTGCATCGACGATCTTAAAAAATACCTCGTACCGATAGCGCAATTCGCTTCGAGCTGGTAGCTTTTCGACCCAGTTCAAGGCGATTGGCAGGTCACCTGGCTGCAGATGCTCTAGAAACTCGGATATGAGGAACAGATGATATGCTCCAACAAAATTCTCCCGTTTGGGTGGAGTGAGAGCTGCGAACAATTCTTCTGCCGTCATGTGCGTAGGCCATGCTGCCAGAAGAGCATAGCCTTTCAACTCATCATTTGGATCGTCCTCACCCGTTCCAACAGCCAATATTCTGAGTTTCGCCTGTGTTTCTCCATCGCCAATATGTGCTACTGCCTGTGCAGCTTCTTCCCGGATAAGACGAGGTTGGGACGAGTCAAGTACGATAGCTACCAGCCCGTCCTGGAGCGTTCGCAATCCGCATGCCTCAGCGATATCGATAGCCGTTAACCTCATTGCCTCGCTGAATGTGCTCCCACTGATGTAGGGGGCAAGTTGTGCGGGTAAGCTCGCATGCAAGAGCTTCCCGTAGAGATGGCCGTAATGCCGATGAAGGGAGATCAATCTCGCTTCGTCATCCAGATGTAACAATGCTTCAACCAGGGCGGCCCGATCCTTTTCGTCGGCAGTTGCCACATCACTCCTGAGCAATACTTCAGGGTCGATCTGCATCATCTGACGAAACACGTCAGTTCTCATCGTGGCGAGCCAGGCCGCGGTTTCGTGTAATTGGGGGACAAGTCTCGTGTCGGTATCGTCAGGGTGAACGAGAAGGCTCATTATTTGCGTTGCAGTAACCCGGTGCTGTACGAGGTATCGAGCAGCAAGAAACTCTGCGTAGGTACGATGTGCCCATCCCAGGCGCTTTGGGCCGCGGGAAGAAAAAAGTCCAGTGAGCAGCGCTTCCCTGAGAGCAGATTCACCTACCTCTACCTCGTATCCGGCCTGTTTCTCTTTTCCACCCCAGAGTGCTTGAAGCTTAATATCGCTTTCAGGAGCGTCTCCCTGATCTACGCCAATCCATACAGCAGAACGGTTGGTAAAGACCGTGAGCGCTGCGATACGCGATGCTACGGCCAGCCTTTGTTCACTATCAAGGTTTCCTGTAAGACCTGCGTCCCGACGACTCTCACTCAATTCTTCGCAGAGAAGCCGGCAGCCTTCGTTATAGAGTTCCACTTGTGTAGAGGGAAAAGCTCCCTTTTCGCGATAAATGTTGATAAGAAAACCTAGTGTGAGGGGCTTGATAGCCAGAGGTACAACTTCTCGCTTGGCTACCTCATCCAAGAATTGTTCGGCGTTTAAGCCTTGAGCGACTGCCGCTTCAGAAACATCCACCCTCCGAAGCGGGGCCAATTGGTACACTCCCACATTTTCTTCGCCCCATAGCTGTTTCAGACTCTCTTCAAGGCTAAGTGGCCATTCCGCCGTGCGGCAAGCGATACGCACAGAAAGACGTTGGACTGGA
>WNGD01005097.1_pt1 | contig 12819 bp, 18 predicted proteins | sample 5400671 | NCBI WGS metagenome assembly WNGD01 (sample SAMN13153369, study PRJNA577476) | soil metagenome | isolation source: 40 cm soil or saprolite under grassland replicate 2 | place: USA:California | collected 2016-06-15
CGGTCGGCGGCGAAGATGAACCCCACTGGAGCGAATGAGCTCACGATGCCTGTAGCGGCTGTGTCCTCGCGCCGCATCATGTCCGCGGCGCTCTCCGGCGGAGGGCACGAGGCAAGCGCCGGTTGAGCTGCGAGCGGCATCGCGATCACGACGAGCAGTGAGAGCAATACCCCACGCACGCCATTAGTGTCTAACACGTGACGCCCTACGACATCGCCATTCTCGGCGGTGGCCCCGGTGGCTATGTCGCGGCGCTGCACGCCGGTATCAAGGGAGCGCGTGTCGCACTGATCGAGCGCGATCGCGTCGGCGGCATCTGCGTCACAGTCGGCTGCATCCCGTCGAAGGCGCTCCTTGATTCGAGCCACGCCTACTGGGTCACGACGCACGGCGAAGAGCACGGCATCATCGTGCAAGGCGCGCGCTTCGACCTCACAAAGGCCGTGGCGCGGAAGGACGCCGTCGTCGCGCAGAACGTCGCGGGCGTTGAGCAGCTTCTCAAGGCACGCAAGGTCGATCTCATCAAAGGCGAGGGCACGCTCGTGTCGCCGACGCAGCTGAAGGTCCGGACCGCTAACGCGGAACAGGCGATCGAGGCGAAGAGCGTCATCGTCGCGACCGGGTCCAAGGTAGGCCTGCCGCCGATAAAGGGCCTTGCCGATTCCAAGCCACTCGACAACGTCGCGGCGCTCTCGCTCACGACCGCGCCGAAGCGCCTCATCGTCATCGGCGGGGGTGCGATCGGGCTCGAGCTCGGCACCTTCTTCGCGGAGCTCGGCGCCGAGGTCACGGTCGTGGAGATGCTCGCGCAGCCGATCGCCTACGCGGATCCCGAGCTCGTGCGCCTTCTCGTGCGCGCGCTGCAGTCCAGGGGGATCACCGTCGTCACGGAGGCGAAGGTCACCGAGGTGTCGCGTTCCGGCGGCATCGTCAGGGTGACCGCCGAGGTCGGTGGCTCATCGAAGACATTCGAAGGCGACGAGGTGCTCCTCGGCGCCGGCCGCGTTGCGAACTACTCGGGGGTAGAGCAGGCCGGCTTCGCGACCAACAAGCTCGGCATCACTGTCGATGAACACATGCGCACGAGCGTGAAGGGCGTGTGGGCGATCGGCGACTGCATCGGCGACCCGCGGGCGCCGAAGCTCGCGCACGTCGCGTCGACACAGGGCGAGGTGGCGGTCGACACGATCCTGGGCGAGGACGCGGCGATGGACTACGACGTCGTGCCGAACGTCGTATACACGCATCCCGAGATCGCGCAGGTCGGCCTCACCGAGGCGCAGGCGAAGGAGAAACACGGCGACGACGTGAAGGTCGCGCGCTTCTCGTTCAAGGCATCCGGGCGCGCTCGCGCGCTCGGGGAGAGCGACGGAGTGACGAAGATCGTCGCGGCGGGGAAGGACCAGCGCATCGTCGGCGTGCACATCGTCGGACCACAGGCCAGCGAGCTGATCGCCGAAGCGACGCTCGCGATGCGCCTCGAGGCGACAACCGACGACGTCATCGCGACGATCCATGCTCACCCAACGCTCGCGGAGACGTTCCGCGAGGCCGCGCTCGTCGCGCGGGGGAGACCCATCCACATCGCGCGATAGCCTGCGAAAGGCCCGTCCCCATCCAACTGGTGCGGTCCGTCGCACCGTTGCCGTGGCGGATAATTGACGCTGGCCGGGCCGTTAGCTCAGTGGATAGAGCAGCAACCTTCTAAGTTGCGGAGGCGAGTTCGACTCTCGCACGGCCCTCTGTGTGAGACGTCTCGACCAGGTCTGCTCTCTCGCTCGCTCATTGACTCACGACCATGGACTTGTCAGGGATTGCGGTCGTGGTCGCTCTGATCGGCGCGGTCGCGACGGTCATCTGTGTATCGGCCGAGGCAGACGCGCGAGACTAAAGTTAGTGCGTGGCTGTGACCGCGCCCGACGCCTTCGTCGAAGAGTTGTGGCAGGTCGCGCGCGGACTGTGGATGCCGGACCACCCCTGGTTCAAAGGAATCGTCGAGCACCGCTGGACGCGCGAGCAGATCATCCTCGGCGAGATCCAGCATTACCTGCGCGTACGCACCAACCCGATCTTCTTCGGCTACATCGTCACCAACGTCGCGAGCGAAGGGAACTACGACCTCATGGACGTGGTCATGGAGAACTTCATGGAGGAGCTCGGCGGGGAGCGGACGCACGTCGACATCATGCTGCAGTTCCTCGAGGAAGCCGGCATCACGCGCGAGCAGGCCGACCGCGCCGATGCCGCGCCTGGCACTCTCGCCGCGATCGAGATGATCCGCTCGGGTTGTCAGAACCGCACCGCGCTCGAGGGCGTCGCGCTTCTCGCGTACGTCGAGGCGATGCACGGCGGTCCGGACGGCGCGGCCGCTCGAGTGTTCAAGGAGCTCGTCGGTCACTACGGCTTCAGCAAGCGCGCCGCCGCGACGTACGAGCTACACGCCGAGCAGGACACCGGGCATGGCGATCGTCAGATCGCGATGATCCACAAGCTCGCGCGCGACGAGCTCACCCAGGACAAAGTCCGGCGCGCCGTGCGTCTTGGCTGCGAGGCGTTCAACTTCGAGTGGGACGGGCACGTCCAGGCGATGACGGGTCAGCGCGATGTGTATTGGTCGGGGAAGACGCCGCTCGCTTTGCGCCATCCTGAGGTGCGGGCTCCCCAAAGACTGAGCGGCGCGGAACCGCACCGGGTGGCGAGTTGTAGTTCTTCCGATGAGGTGTGATGTTGTCCTCGCCGCGGCAATGCTTCTCGCAGCAACCTCATGCGATCAGTCACGCGCCGCCCCGACCGATGTAACTGCGCAAGTGAGCCCTGCTGTGTCGGTTGCGGCGCTCCCCGCTCGTACGCCGGAGAATTCGCCCCAGCCGGCGGAGACGCAAACCGTGGTCGCAGCGCTAGCCGATGCGGGCGTCCGATTGTCATTCACAGGTCCGTCGAAGTTCAACTGGATCCTCGGCGACGCCGCACGCCGCTCGGGGATCTTTACGGGAACGATCGATGGCGTCATCGTGCGTACCGACGTGCTGTTCCTCGATGTGCCCCCCGACGACGTGACGGTCTGCACGGACGACCGTCCAGGCGAGACGAAATTCTGGGTCCGCGTTCAGGGCCGCGTCCTTGGCACATCCTCAGTGACCGGCGGCGCGATGACTCCGCTCTTCTTCGCTATGAACGATCGGTTCTTCGTGATAACGACCGACGTGCGGGTGCGCGACGCGCTGCGGGACGCGCTCGGGCTCTCGGAGCCACGCTGCTGACCGTCGTCTTTCCCTTTGGCATGACGCTGAGATAGCTCTCGTCGATCCATTCATCGAACAGGGCGGTGGGTAGCGCCCCCTTTGGCTTCTTGACGCTGACCCAGCCCGACTTCCCGAGTCCGTAGCCCATCGCTTCAACGTAGGGCAAGCTCTTCGCGTAGAGCAACGCCTTCGCCTTGCCCTTGACCTTCGCGACGTTCTCGCCCCACGGATGCGCGAGCGTGGCCGCCGGCTTCGCGAGCGCGTATTTCAGCAGCCGCCCCTTCGCGGCGTTCCGCGTCGTCACGCTAGATCGGCCACGACTTCGGAAAGCCCGCGCGGACCCGGGTCCATTCCGCGTCGCCGGCGTACTTCGTCTTGAAGGACTTGAGCTGCTTCACCAGCTCCTCCTGGTCCATCTCCAACACGTTCGAGACCATACCCGTGGTCTCCTCGAAGCCGAGGCTTCAGTTGCCCCGTCAGCCCTTCATCCGCCGCATCAGGTAGCGGTCGTTCTGCGTCATCGCCATGCTCGAACTCTAAAGCTCGCCGGAGAAGCCGACGCGCTGCGTCGTGATGGCCTCGACGCGCGGTCGCGGCCTCGCGTCCTGATCCAGCGGCACGCGCAGGCGGGCGAGGACGCGCCACCTGTCCGTGCCGTGCTGGATCAGAAGGATGACGAAGGCGTTCTCGATCTCGCTGCCCGCGGCCCCGTCGGTCCGCACGACGAGGGACAGCTGCGTGGAGCTCTTGCCGCGTACCTCGCGATCGACCGAGGTCTCGCCGCGGAACTGAGAGTGCGGCGCGACCGCTTCGACGATGCGCACCGCGTCCGGCTCCGCGTTCGCGACGCGCCAGGTGGTGCGCCAGCCTTCCCCGTCCCGTTTGGCGACGCCGAGCGGCTCGATGCCCAGCTGCAGCGCGCTCATCCGGGCGTCCGCTGCTTCGCAGCCGCGCGGAGCTCGCGGTAGAAGATCACCGTTGTTCGCAGCTCCCCGCTCGGGAGACCGGCGTAGTGCGGGATCTCCGCGGCCCGCGTCCAGCCAAGCTTTACGTACAGCGGCTCGGCCTCGCTGCCGGCGATGGTGTCCAGCACCAGCAACGTCCGATCGTTCGACAAGGCGAGCCGCTCGATCTCACGCATCATCGCGGTCGCGATCCCGCGTCGCCGCGCTGAGCGATGCACCAGCACCTTTGCGACCTCGGCGCGATGGCGCGCGTTCGGGAGCGGCGCGAGGCGCAGCTGCGCCGTGCCGACGACCCGCCGTTCGAGACGCGCCACGATCACGAGCACGTCCCCACGCACGACGTCACGTTCGATGCTCTGCCACCAGGTCGCGGCGTCATCAGGACTGAATGGCAGCAGGAACCCGACCGACGCGCCGCCCGCCACCGCGTCGGCGAGTATCACAGCAAGGTCGGGGATGGCGGCATCGAAGGTCGGGCCGTCGAGGCGGATGATCTCGAGGCTCATCTGGTGGCGGGGACGAAATGCTCGGCGAACGCGGCGAGCGCGTCCCAGTCGTACGGGCCGCTGCGCACCGCGATGTTGAGCCGCTCGACGCCGGCGTCGCGGAACTCGTTCACGACCTCCGCGGCGCGGGAAGGCGTTCCCCGCAGGAAACCGGTGAAGCCGCGCGTGTCGGCGCCCCATTCGCGCTGGTAACGCTCCTCGCCGCGCGCCGCGCCCTTCGCGTCCGCGCCCATGTAGAAGCCGACGTTGATGGTGCGTGCGATCGTGCTCGGGTCGCGGCCGAACTCGCCACACCAGCGGTCGAGCACCTCGTTCTTCCGCTTCCACTGGGCCGGCGCGAGATAGGGCGCATTCCAGCCGTCCGCGAAGCGCGCGGCCGTCCGGAGCGTCCTCTTCTCGCCCGCGCCGCCGATCCAAAGCGGGAGGCGTGGCTGTAGGGGCCGCGGATTGTTCGGAGCGTGCCTCAGCGTGTAGTACGTACCGGAGAAATCCGCGAAAGGCTCATCGAAGAGAAGGCGCAGCGCCTCGGCGTACTCCTCGAGCTGATCCTCGCGCGTCTTGATGTCGGGGAAGTCGTAACCGAACGCGCGGTACTCCGGCTCGTTCCAGCCCGCGCCGATCCCGCACTCGACGCGGCCGTTCGAGAGGTGGTCGATGGCGGTCATGGACTTCGCGAGTAGACCCGGGTTGCGGTACGCGATGCTGAAGACGAGGCAGCCGACGCGCACGCGTGTCGTCTCCGCGGCCGCGGCGGTCAGCGTCGTGACGGATTCGAAGCAGTCACCGGCGCCGCCCTGATGCGGCGTCTCTTGGAAGTGATCGGAGACCGAGAACCAGTCGAAGCCACGCTCGTCGGCAAAGCGCCACAGCTTTCGCAGCTCGCCGAGCGGTCCCCCGAGGTGGCCGACATGGATGCCGAACCTGATGTGGCGAGACTAATACCCGTACGGGTCAGCCGGCATGCCACCGGTCGGTGTGGGCATATACGACGGCGCCGTCGTGGCGTTCGCCGGAGAGGCTTTGGGAGGGCCGCTCCCGCCCGACCCGGCCGCCGCGCACGCGGTGGTGGCCAGCAGCAGCGCCGCGGCCACGGACAAGAGCATTCCACGCATCGCGCTCACCTCCTGATACCGTTGGTACGGGGAGGAGGCCCGAACGGATATGGGTCCGCTGGCCATCTTCGCCATCTTCGCGGTGGTCATTGTCGTCTCCCTCGCGGCCCTCGGTTTCGCGCTCGTCGTCGCGAGAAGCGCGAGCCGGCCGCGTCCGGCCCTTCCGCTCAACTGCGGCGACTGCGTCTTCATGATCCCGCGCGCCAAGGTGTACCGGCAGGAGACGATCGAGGACGCCGACGGGCTGGTCCACTATCTCTGCGAGAAGCGGTGGATCGAGATCACGCCGTACTCGCCGCGCTGCGATCTCGGACGGAGCAAGACTCGCACTGCGTCTCCGGTCGCGTCGGGCTAGCCTATCGGCGTGACTTCCTTCGACGCCTTCGATGCGTATGTGCGCGCCCGCGAGCGCGAGTACATCGAAGAGCTGAAGAGTCTGGTACGCCTGCCCACCGTATCGGCGCAGAAGAGCGCGATCGACGAGACGGCGCGCGCGGTCCTGGAGCGCACGCGACGCGCGGGGGTCGCGGCCGAGAGTCTGCGCGTCGACGGCGGACCGCCCACGATCGTCGGCGAGACCGGCCACGGCGAAAAGACGCTCCTCGTCTACGACCACTACGACGTGCAGCCGCCCGATCCGCTCGACGAATGGAGGACGGGGCCGTTCGAGCCGACCGAGCGCGATGGTCATCTCTTCGCGCGCGGCGTATCTGACAACAAAGGCAACCTCATGGCGCGCCTTCAAGCGATCGAGGCGTACCGCGCGACGCTGGGCGAGCTGCCGCTCCGCGTGCGTGTCCTCTACGAGGGCGAGGAGGAGATCGGCTCCGAGCATCTGGCCAAGTTCGTCGAACGAAATGCGGACCGCCTGCGCGCGGACGGGTGCATCTGGGAAGCGGGTTACAAGGACGCGGCGGGGCGGCCGACCGTCTCGCTGGGCCTCAAGGGCATCGCGTACTTCGAGCTGCGCGTGCGCGGCGCGAAGCAGGACGCGCACTCGTCGGTGGCGACGATCATCCCGAACGCCGCGTGGCGCCTGGTGTGGGCGCTTTCGACGCTGAAGAACGACCGCGACGAGATCGTCGTCGACGGCCTGATGGAGGCGGTGCGCAAGCCGACCCCCGACGAGGTCCGCAGGCTCGAGGCGCTGCCGTACGACGAAGAAGCCACGCGGCGCATCCACGACGTCCCGCGTTTCATCCGCGGCCTCACCGGCACTCCGCTGAAGCTCAAGCACTTCTTCGAGCCGACCTGCACGATCTGCGGTCTGACCTCGGGTTACTCCGGGCCCGGCTCGAAGACGGTGCTGCCTGCCGTCGCGAGCGCGAAGCTCGACTTCCGCCTCGTGCCCGATCTCACGCCGGAGCTCGTCGAGCGCCTGCTACGCGCGCACCTCGAACGGCGCGGCTTCGGCGACATCGAGGTCGTGGCGATGCACGGCGAACGTCCGTCGCGCTGGCCCGCCGATTCAATGGCCGCGCGCGCCGCGGTCGCGGCCTGCCGGGCCACGTACGGGACGGACCCGGTCGTCTATCCGCTCATGGTCGGCAGCGGACCGATGGCGCAGGTCTGCGATCAGCTCGGGATCCCGGTCGTCGGGTTCGGGTCCGGCAACGCTTCATCCGCGAACCACGCGCCCAACGAGAACATCGCCCTCGCCGACTACGTTGATCACATTCGCGCCTTTGGTCGGTTCCTGCACGCTTTCGCGGGCCATCCGCTGGATTGACCGCCCGCGAGCGGCGCGTGCTCCTCGCGATCCTCGGGTTCCTCACCTTCTCCTCCGTCTACACGAACATCGTCATCAGTCCCGTCATCACGCAGCTCGCCGCCGAGTTCGGGGTGACGACCGGCACCGCCGGCCTCGTCGCGGCGGCCTATGGTGCGCCGGGCATCCTCATCGCGATCCTCAGCGGACCATATTCCGATCGCTTCGGCCGCAAGCGATTCCTCGTCGGCGGCGCGATGATCATGGGCGTCTTCACGTTGCTCGGCTCGTTCGTGAGCAGCTTCGGGCTACTGCTGATCCTGCGCGCCCTCGCGGGCGCCGGCGCGTCGGTGATCTTCCCGAACGTCAACGCGACGCTCGGCGACAACTTCCCGTATCGCGAGCGCGGCCGCGCCATCTCGACGGTGATCGCCTTCAACACGATGGCGAGCGTCGTCGGCATCCCGATCGCGGGCATCGTCGCCGAAGCGACGAGTTGGCGCGTCTCACTCGCGCTCGTCGGCCTGCTCGCGATCGGCGCGGCGATGCTCCTCTTCTTTCAGCTGAGACCGGCGCAGGTGCACGTCAGCGAGAGCCGCGTGTTCGAGCTGTACCGCACGATCCTGAGGAATCGTTCGGCCGTCGCCGCGGTCATCTCGAGCCTGCTCGGCGGTCTCTACTGGTTCACCTGGGCCACCTATCTCGTCGTCTTCTTCCAGGACCACTTCGGGCTGTCGGAGGGCGCCGCGTCGACGTGGGCGCTCACGATGGGCCTGGGAGTTTTCATCGGGAGTCAGGTCGGTGGACGCGTCGGTGATCGCTACGGTCACCGGCCCGTCGTCGCGAGCGCGATCGTCGTGTCGGGAGTGCTCCTGCTGATACAGACGAACGTCCCGCTGCCGCTGCTCGTCACGAGCGCGCTCAATCTCGCGTTGTCGGCGGTCATCGGCGCGCGTTTCGCGACGAACTCGACGCTACTCACCGAACAGGTCCCAGAGGCACGCGGAACGCTTCTCGCGCTCTCCGGTGCGACGGGAAGTCTCAGCATCGTGGGTGGCGCGGCCATCGGCGGCTTGCTTCTCGATCTCTACGGCTTCTGGGCGCTCGGGATCTTCTGTATGTGCGCGGCGCTGCTTTCATCGCTGATCGTCGTCCGATTTGTCCGCGAAGAGCCCATCGACCTCGAAATGGCCCCTGCCTGACCCAATCGTTGCGCACTTGTTACCGGTTGGCGGGGTGGCGGGCAGGCATGCGGCATCCATCATGCGCGTCATCTTGGCCGCTACTGAAAGGAGCGGGCCATGGCGCGCAGATCCGGCGGTGGAATGACGGTGGCCGAGGCAGGCCGTATGGGCGGTCGCCTGGTGAGCGAAAAGTACGGACCTGAGTTCTACGAGAAGATCGGCAAGAAGGGCGGCTCCAGCACCGCGAACAAGTACGGCCCTGAGTTCTTCGGTCGCATCGGCAAGAAGGGCGGCAAGGCCGTGACCGCGAAGTACGGCCCCGGCCACTTCGAGCGGATCGGCCGCAAGGGCGGACAGAAAGTCGCGGACCTCATCGAGCGCGCGAAGGCCATGGAGGCCGAGCACCCTCGCCCGGTCGAGAAGGTCACAGAAGAGCGCGTCGAAGAAGAGGCCGGCCACTAGCCCACGCACCTAGACTCGCGAGCGATGGGGAAGGACGTACGCATCGGCACGCGCGTCGTGCGGTCTGCGCGCGCGCTGCCCGCCGGCGAAGGCATCCCGGTCGCGCCGCCTCTCGTGCAGAGCGTCGCCTTCGATTACCGCTCCGCGGCCGCGCAGGACGAAGTCTTCGCGAGCGACCGCGCCGGCTATGTCTACGGCCGCTACGGCACGCCGACGACCGCCGCCCTCGAGATGGCGCTCGCCGAGCTCGAGGGCGCCGCGGCCGCGACGTGCTTCGTTTCGGGCATGGCGGCGATCGCGGCATTCGCCGACGCCTGCGCAATCGCTCATAACGGACGCATCGTCGCGCAGGAGGACATCTACGGTCAGGTCCGCGCGCTGTTCGAGCGCTGGATCCGCGAACGTGGCGCGAAGATCGTCTTCGTCGACGCGACCGACCATCGCAGGGTCGAGGCCGCGCTCCGCGAGTCACCGACGACCCTTCTGTACATCGAGGCGATGGCGAACCCGCTGCTGCGCATCACCGACGTCGCCGCGCTCGCGAAGCTCGCCCATGCGAACGGGGCGACGCTCGCGGTCGACGCGACGTTCGCGTCACCCGTGCTGCTGCGCCCGGCGGCGCTCGGCGCCGACGTCGTGATCCACTCGCTCACGAAGTACGTGAACGGCCACGGCGACGTGATGGCGGGCAGCGTCGCGGGCAGCGCGGAGGTCGCGAAGGCGATGCGCGACCGCACGATCCTCGATGGCGCGTATCTCCCACCGCACGAGGCCTGGCTCTGCATCCGCGGCATGCGAACGCTCGAGCTCCGCGTTCGCCGTCAGTGCGAAAGCGCCCTGCGCCTGGCCCAACATCTCGCGTCGCATCCGAAGATCGCGCGCGTCCGCTATCCCGGTCTCCCCGACCATCCGCAGCACGAGCTCGCGAAGCGGCAGTTCGGCGGTCTCTATGGCGGGGTCGTCACGTTCGACCTAAAGGATGCGACGAAGGCGGCCGCGTTCCGCTTCCTTGACGCGCTTCAGCTCGCGGCATCGGCGACCACGCTCGGCGATCTCTTCAGCGAGGTGCTCTATCCCGCGATCTCCTCACACCGGCGCGTCGCGCCGGAGGAGCGGGCGCGCCTCGGCATCAACGAGGGCACGCTGCGTTTCTCAGTCGGCATCGAGGACGCTGACGACATCATCGCCGACCTCGACGGAGCGCTCGCGAAGGTCTGACCGCAGTTCGACCACCTATTGACCGTGTTGAGGCGCTATGCCATCATGATGGCATGGAGCGGAAACAGATCCAGCTGACCCGAAAGCAGGCCATTGCTGTCCGGCGGGAGGCCACGCGGCGAAAAATCTCCGACTCAGCGATCGTTCGCGAGGCGGTCGAGCTCTGGCTTCGCGCCCGGGGACACGTCCGGAACGAGGATCGGATGAAGCGTGCCCTGGGGATCGTTGGCCAGTTCGCGTCAGGGCGAAAAGATGTCAGCCGCGACCATGATCGCGAACTGGCGGATGCCTTCCGCAAGTGACGATCTTCGCTGATACGTCGGCGCTTTACGCGCTGCTCGACCGGGACGACCGCTTCCATGGCGCCGCACGAGCGACCTTTGCGGATCTCAAGGACGAGGAGATCGTGACTCACGGCTATGTTCTGGTCGAGATGATCGCGCTGACCCAGCGTCGTCTTGGGGCTGAGGCGGTCAGCCGTTTCTCGCAGGACTTTTTGCCGGTGCTGAACACTGTGTGGATCGATGAGCCGACGCACGCCGCGGGTCTCGCCGCGCTGCTCGCGGCCCTGCCGACGGATGTCTCCCTCGTGGACTTTGTCAGCTTTCAAGTGATGCGTGAGCGAGGCATCGCACGCGCATTCGCCTTCGATGATGATTTCCAGGCGGCTGGCTTCGCGACCGTCGCGTAGGAGGAGTCCACCCATGCCCGAGGACGTGGACCGAGGGAATCAGGCGGCCTGGCGTTCGATGCTCTTGGGGACGAATAGCTTCACTCGTTTCGGACGCTCCGCGTTCTCCCGCCTGCCAAGTCCGCCGCGATGCGAGTTTTGCGCCTCGCCCTTCAAGGGTCCGTTCGCTCCGCTCCTTCGCGCTGCCGGGCGCGCGCCGTTCCCAAAGAATCCTCGCTACTGCACGCTGTGCATCGGGCGCCTCATGCGCAACAAGGGTGGTGCTGAGGTGGGGCTCACCTCGCTGTTCGCCGACGTTCGGGGCTCGACACCGCTCGCGGAGAAGCTTGGCGCGACGGGAATACACGACGTGATGGATCGCTTCTACAGCGAAGGCGTCGACGCCCTCGTTCGCGGCGGAGCGCTCATCGAGCGCTTCATGGGCGATCAGATCGTCGGATATTTCGTGCCCGGTTACGCGGGTCGCGAGCACGCGAAGCGCGCTCTCGAGTCGGGACTCGACGTGCTGCGCCTCACGGGCAACGCCGCCACGGCCGTTCCCTGGCTGCCCGTCGGCGTTGGAGTGCACACCGGGACCGCGTTCATGGGCACCGTGGGTCGTCCTGGTGGGCTGCTCGAGCTGACCGCCCTGGGAGAGGATGTGAATATCGCGGCGCGCCTCGCCTCAGAGGCGGCGACCGGTGAGCTCGTCTGTTCCGAGGTCGCGTTCCGCGCGGCCGGCCTCGACCTCGTTTCCGAGCCAAGGTCTTTGACGCTAAAGGGTGTGAGCGAGCCGATATCCGTGCGCGTCGTTCGAGCCTAGGTCGGATCAGGCGCTCGCGACGCATGACCGACATCTCCGACGTGATCGGGCTGATCAACGAACGCCACCACACCCGGTGGTCCCTCGTGGGCCGTCTTCCCGGCGGCTATCTTCAGGGCGCGTATGAGTTGCGCGGTCCACGTGGCGAGCGCGGGGTGCTCAAGTGGCATCCGCGTGAGCTCTCGGCCGCGCAACTCGTCGCCGCCGCGCGCTCCATTGAAGAGCTGAGGCGTCGTGGCTGGCCGACATCAGAGTGGCTCGCCTATGGGGTCTTGCCCGACGGAGCCTCGTACATCGTGGAAGAGTTCGTCGCCGGCGTGGTCCCCGCGCAGATCGACCGCCTCGGCTTGGATCAGCTGCTCCGAGCGAACGCACTTCAAGCGGACGTGCGACCCGAGACCGACCGGGAGTGGTCCTCGTACGTACATCGCGTGGTATTCGAAGGAGAGGCGGATCTCGTGGCACGGATGCGTGCACGTCCGGTGACCGCGGCGCTGCTTGGTCGCCTCGAGCGCCTGACCGCGGGCGCTCGCTCGTTCCGCCTACCGAGCACCGATCTCGTTCACGGCGACTTCGTTCTTCGCAACATGCTGGTCGCCGATGGCTCGGTCCGCATCATCGACACAGCTCATCTCGGCAGGGGAACGCGCGCCTATGACCTTGCCTGTCTCCTCTTAGAGACGACCGTCGAAAATGGCTGGGCGGAACCGACGATCGACCCGCGGCGTCTTGAAGACGCATGCCTGGCACTCGTCGGGCCGGTCGGGCTCCGCGTGTGCCTGGTCGGGCGAATGCTCCATTATCTTGTCTTCGGCGACCGTTGGAACGAATACGACCCGTCGGATCTCGTTGCGAAATGCGGGTCGTTCATCGAGCGCTACGAGGCCTAGCGCTCGCGCCGCAGGTAATCGAGGATCTCCGCCATCACG
>WNGD01005255.1_pt1 | contig 12819 bp, 9 predicted proteins | sample 5400671 | NCBI WGS metagenome assembly WNGD01 (sample SAMN13153369, study PRJNA577476) | soil metagenome | isolation source: 40 cm soil or saprolite under grassland replicate 2 | place: USA:California | collected 2016-06-15
GAAGGCGTTGCTTCTGGGCATCGGTCATGACGTTGCAGGCAAGGGGCTTGGTGTCGGCGGATGCCAGGGCAACATCGGCTATCGAACGCGACGTCCCGTCCAGACGCGCCTGCGGCGGAACGCCGAGAGTAATATGCTGATGGGAGGCACCTTACTGCAAAACTTTCTGTATGGCCCACCTAGGGTATACATGTAGTCCTTTTCGACTCAAGATCGACTTTTTCTTAGTGAATTAGCTTGCGCGATCCGAGCCCTAAGGGTAGGGCCACTCCGCTCAGCGCCATTTCGCTGTCTGGTGTGGTTCTTGTCAATAGGATGTGCTTCGTGGACGCTGGCGCGAGGTGCGGCGCAGGGACCAAGTTCTCCAGTGAACTGGCGTTGTTAGCGGGCGAAAAAGACATTGCACAGGCCGCCGAAAGGAGGCTCATTCTCTATCGAAAGCAGCGGGCTTATCACCAGCAAGACCCGGAGGGCCACAAAATTCCGCGCCAGTAATGGCGAGGGAGCCTCGCAGCGTCCAGGTGGGGAAGGCGCCGAATCGACAAAGCCCTGTCTGACGAGAGAGCAACGGGAGACCGCGTCGGATTATCGCCGCCTCCAGCCGCGACGGGGAACAGAGTGGTGATCGAGCAGGGAGACGTCGTCTGGGTCTGCGCCGAGTGTGCCTTACGGATGAATCACAATCAGCCCGAGGAGTTTTTCAAACGGGTCGAAGTCTCGATCGCGATGTAGAAGCGAGTGTCGCTGACGCAGGCAGAACGTCGCGATTAGACAATCGATGGTCTTTCGGACCGTGTGGCCGTGGCTACGAAGAGTCCGGTAATTCCGTGCTGCCTCGATTGCCAACGGTATACCGACCGCTTCGAACACTTCGCATTTCAACAGCTCCTGCCGGACGTGTCTTGCCGCGGTCTCATCGCGGACACCCTGCAACACTTCGCAGAGAATCAGATCAGTCAACCCGAGGCGCTGGCGGTCAGCTTCCTCGTGCAGCCAATCGGTCTGAGGGTTTTGCAGCCCCCGGAAGTAATCGACCCACACCGTCGTGTCTACGATTACCACGCAGTCATCCCGCGACGCGCCCCAGCCGGGAAGTGTTAAGATCCCCTTCCCAAGCCACTTTCCCTCGCAAACGGCGGATGCCGCCCTGTGCACGCGTCTGAATCAACAGGCGCAAACCAGCTTCCACGACCGCCCGCTTTGTGCGCGCACCGGTGCTGCGCATAGCCTTCCGCATCAAGCGATCATCGATGTCAATGTTCGTTCGCATGTTACTGTCACCTGTGTGTAAGATTTGCGCATTTTTGTGTATCAGTCAAGAACGTTCTCCCTCCTTGCTCGACCAGCGATTTACCTAGCCTCACCTCAGAAACGCGACAAGCGGTTAATCCTCGTCTATCTTCAGTTCGATTTGTGGAGCCGCCGATGAACGCGGATTTCAAAAGAGAGTGACGAGGATCACGGCACATTCTGGCCCCTCAGCGTCTCTGCGGTGAGGGTTTTGGGTTGGGCTGCCAGGAGATCCTGGTCAAATCCGGAATTACACTTGGCAAGAGGTATCTTTGGTAGTCCCCTCGCCCCTCCGGGGCGAGTTGGTGAGGCACGGGTTCCAGGGGTTCGCAAAAAGCGCTCACCCCTGGCTAAGCTCCTTCTGCTCCTCCGGAGCGGAAAGCCCCAGATCTAATTGGACCGTACTTCAGGCTGTACAGGGTCAGGGCAGGCTGAAGCCTGAACTCCGTACCAACTTCGGCCTCGAGGGTGTACTGGATCAGCGCAGGCTGAAGCCTGAACTCCATACCACTTCAGGCTTGCGGGTGTACTGGCTCAGCGCAGGCTGAAGCCCTGAACTCCGTACCAAAGCGGATCAGGAAACTGCGGTGCTGCGCTTGAACCTTATCGGGTCGATGCCAAGAGTCTGTATTCTGTGCCGAAGCGAGGGCTTGGTCAGCTTCAGATACTCCGCCGCCAGCGTTTGATTCCCGTCCGTGTGCTCCAGAGCTTTGCAGATGAGATCCTTTTCCACTGTTCTCAGATAGGCTTCCAGGTCGAATGGGCCGTCGGGGGTTTCGGCCCTTTCCCGAGGAACAAACGCGTGGGGATTGCGAACAACTTCCGGGAGCCGGTCGAACTCGATGACTTCGGTTGTTTCGAGCGCCACGGCGCGTTCGATGCTGTTTTCCAGTTCCCTTATGTTTCCCGGCCAGGAGTAACTCTGAAGGCAGCGAAGCGCCTCCGGGGAGATGCTGGAAATGTTTTTCCTGGCCCTTTCCGCGTACTGGCGCAGGAAGTGCAGCGCGAGCAGTTCGATATCCTCGGCTCGTTCTCTCAGCGCGGGCAACTCTATAGTGATCACGGCGATCCGGTAGTAGAGGTCATCCCGAAACTGGCCCTGATGGATCGCCCCTTTCAGATCGCGATTGGTCGCGGCGATTACACGCACGTCCACGGCCACTTCGGCGGTGCCCCCCAAGGGCCGGAATTTTCTCTCCTGAAGGACCCGGAGCAGCTTGACCTGCATCGGTAAGGTCGTTTCGCCGATCTCGTCCAGGAATATCGAACCTCCGCCCGCCGTTTCAAAGAGGCCCTTCTTGTTGGCGTTCGCCCCGGTGAAAGCGCCTTTAAGATACCCGAACAGCTCGCTTTCAAGGAGAGTCTCCGGGAAGGCGCCGCAGTTGATCGAAACGAAGGGCCCCGCTTGACGAGGCGACGCTTCGTGTATCGCTCGAGCGACGAGCTCCTTGCCGGTCCCGCTCTCGCCGTTGATCAGGACCGTGCTGTCCGTGGCCGCAACCGTCCCGATAGCATGGCAAACTTCCAGCATCTTCTGGCTTCTTCCGACTATCTGATTCTTATGAAGCGCCTGGAAAAGAACCTGGCTTTGCTGGGCATCAGTGTGCCTTTTGGGAGCTTGTTCCGCTTTGTAGGTCCTCTTTTCCAGAGCTTTCAGGACGAGCTGGCGGACCTCTTCCTTGCTTTTGAACGGCTTGGTCAGATACCCGTACGCCCCGTGCTGTTGCGCATCAATGGCGGTCTCGAGCGAAGCGTGAGCCGTGATGAGGATGAAGATAATATCCGGTGTGAGCTTCTTGGTCTCCTTGAGCAGCTCGACCCCGGACATCTCCGGCATGCGGATATCCGAGATCACCATATCGAAGGACTTTTTCCTGAGCTGCTGCAGCGCATCCTGGGCCGACGTGGTCGTGGACACATCCATCCCCATATCCTGGAGATACTGCTCCAGGAATTCCAGGATATCGGGTTCGTCGTCCACAAGGAGAATGGAAGGCATAGCGCTCAGTGCACGTGTGCACTCTTGGATGCAGGTTCTTGAGGAGGGAGATACAGGCTAACCGTCGTGCCTCGCCCCTTCTCGCTTTCGTAAGAGATCCTTCCTTTGTGATCGTCCATAATCTGGAAAACAATACTCAGACCCAGTCCCGTGCCCGTCTTAAAGCCCGAATGGAAAGGTTGAAAGAGGTTTTCCTTCTCTTCCCGGGTCATGCCTATTCCCGTGTCCTGAAATGTTATTCGCGCCCCGCCATCCTGTGCCGTTGCTATTTGTATCGTCAGCGTGCCCCCCTCGGGCATAGCCCGGAGAGCGTTCTGAGAGAGATTCCAGAAGACCTGTTTGAGCTGGTCCGGATTTCCGTGGATTGCGATCTGCGCTATTTCCGGCCGCAGGATTATGGAGTGCATCTTCCGGACTTCGGGGTTGTTTTCCAGCAAGGTACTGGTATCGCGCAGCAGCGAAACCAGTTCGACAGAGTGCTTGGGTTGCTTGCCGGGCCGCGCAAAGCAAAGAAAGTCCTCAACGAACTTGTTCAGCCGGTCGCTTTCCCGGAGCATGATGTCCATAAGACGGGCGTCCCGCTCGTGCAACGTCAGACGGGAGCGCAAAACCTCCGCCGAGCCTCGAATTGAAGTCAGGGGATTGCGAATTTCGTGAGCAATGCCAGCGGCCATGCGGCCGATGGCAGCCATTTTTTCCTTGAGACGGATCTCCTCTCCCAGACGTTGGATCTCCGTAAGGTCCTGGAAAGCGATGATGTATCCGAAGAGCCGGCCTTCTTTACCCATTAAGGGTGAGACACTGAACCCCAAAAACCGCTTCTCGCCATCGGGCATAGTCACCCAGAATTCGTGGCGCAACGGACGAAGGTCCTTCAGCGGATCCACGCTCTGTATCTTCAACCACAATTCTTCTCCTATAACGGACTGGACAGGAGTTTCCAGCACGTCCGAGCTTTTCTTTTCCGTGATTTCCTCGGCAGCGCTGTTGAAGACGGTAATGGTCCCTCCCAAGTTGGTTGTGATGAGCCCGCTGCGGATGCAGCTGACGATCCTCTCATTGAGTTTTTCAAGGTGTTTTACCGAGTCTGTCTTCGCTTCCAGTTGCTCCTTGACGGCGTAAAGGCGCACGGAAAGATACGTGCCCAGGAAGGCGACAGAAAAGAACCCGAGCGCGTGAAATGAGATCCGGAAGGCCAGGGTTTCGCTCTCTATTCGGGGCGGGCCGAACGAGATAAGCCCCAGCTGGGTCGTGGAGATGATGCCGGAATACAGGACGGCGCAGAGCGCCGCGCCTATCATGGCGCCGTTTCGCCCCAGAGTGAGGCTGGAGTAGATGATGATCAAGAGATAAAAGGAGACGAAGGGACTTTCAATACCGCGTGTGTGCGCCACCAGGAGCGTTGTCAGCCACAGGTCCGCGCCAATTTGCAGGTAAAGCTGCCAGGAAGGACGCCGGCGGGACCACCACAGCCCGAAGTAGGCGGCAGTCAGAACTACGGTCGTGATGTTGAAAAACGAGATAAACGGAACGGAACCGAGACGCGGAGGAAGCGTCTCCAGGAGGTCCGCCAGATTCAGGCCAAAGAGCATCAGAATGGCCCGGGAGACAATCAGCCAGAGAATCTGGCGTTGGATCTCTTGATCCCGCTCGGAATGGTTCAGCTCCGCAACAATCCCTGGCAACTGCGGCCCGGGAAGAACTCTCTGCTCGGAGGCTAACTTGAGATCTCCTGACATGCCTAGGAAACGCTCGGGAAATTCCTACAATCGTAGACATCGGTGCGGACCAAAAACTGTCCGCTTTTTTCAGCCGGCCAGCGTCGCTTCATCATACCCCGCGCCGGAACACGGCGCCTCGGAGGGGCGGCAGAGATCAACCCCGGGCAAGCGACGCACCGCCCGGGTTGCGGGTATACAGATGCAAAGCGCCCTGGAGGGGCGCGGGAGAGGCCGGACTCGTCTCCGGCGCCCCATCCAGGGCGCATGGTGTGTTTGTTCGCGATCCGGGCGTCCCACTTTCACTACGCCCCCGGCTACGCTCCTCCCGCCCTTCCAGGGCACGCAAACCGCCGCTGAGCCAACGAACCATGCCGGGAAGTCTGAACTCCTCATCCACCGGAAAGAACCCGGATGAGTTTGAACAACGGAAGGTACATGGCTATAACAATGACGCCGACAACAATACCCATGAACACCAGGAGAATGGGCTCGAGAATCGTGAGCATGTTCTGGACCACCTCATCGACTTCCTCCTCGTAGTAGTCCGCAACCTTGATCAACATGGTGTCCAACTCGCCGGCCGACTCGCCCACTGCAACCATTTGGGTAACCATCGGCGGGAAGAACTTCGACGCTCTCATCGGGTCGACCATCGTCTTACCTTCCTCGATGTGACGCCGAAGCGAAAGTAACACATCCTCCAAGATAGCGTTTCCCGCGGTCTTGGCTGTGATTTCCAGGGCTTCCAGAATGGCCACACCGCTCGTGAGCAACGTGGAAAGCGTGCGCGTAAAGCGCGCTACCGCAATCTTCCGCAGTATTGGACCCAGTACGGGAATGCGCAGCAAAAACCCGTCTACCACCCGGCGGCCTTTCTCGGTCCGGTAATAGAGGCGCAATCCTATGACGAACGCAATGAAGCCTGCAACGATGAAGACCATATAGCCGGCAACAAAGTCAGAGGCCGCGATCACGACCCGGGTCAGAAGTGGCAATTCGACATTGAAACCTTCAAAGAGGGTGCGGAAGACAGGAATGACTTTCCATAGGATGATCATCACCACGATCACGGCGACCGAGAGAATAATCGCCGGGTAGATCATGGCGGAGCGCAGGGCTCGCTTCAGTTTGACGATCTTTTCAATGAAGACCGCGAGGCGCTGCAATATGGTGTCGAGAATACCGCCGGCCTCTCCCGCGGCGACCATATTGGTGTAAAGGTTGTCAAAAACCTTGGGGTGGCGCGCCAGAGCGTCGGAGAGAGTGGAGCCGGCCTCAAGATCCAACCGGACCTGTTCCAGGACGTTTTTGAATTTGAGATTGGGGTGAGCCTCGCCAATTGCCTGCAGGCACTGGACCAGCGGAAGCCCGGCGTCGAGCATAACGGAAAACTGCCTGGTGAAGACGGCAACCTCGCCCTGGGACACTCCGCTGCCAAAGGAAATGCTTATCCCGGCCGACGCTTTCTCCTTAATGGATACGGGCGCTATCTGCTCTCGCCGCAAGACAGCGGCAAGAGCTTGCGGGTTGTTCGAGAATCTTTCTCCGCTGATGCTTTCGTTGGTGCGGGTGTTCTTACCGCGAAATACATAAACTGGCATGCTGTTCCTCTACACTATCTTCCGTCGCGGCGGGCCACCGGAAGGGGAAACCGTTCCTACGCCCCTCTGGATAAGATCCTGCAATTCGTCGATATTGGAAGACTTCATTAGCGCATCTTCTACGCTGATTTGCCGGGTCAATGCCAGTTGAGCGAGTGATTGATTGAAAGTTTGCATCCCGAACTTTTCCTGCCCGGTCTGCATCGCACTGTAAATCTGATGGACCTTGTCCTCGCGGATGAGGTTCCGGACGGCCGCGTTGGGAACCAGGATCTCCATGGCCATGGACCGGCCGGTGCCGTTCAGCTTGGGAATCAAGGACTGGCACAAGATGCCTTCGAGCACCATGCTCAGCTGGGCGCGGATCTGCGGCTGCTGATTGGCAGGGAATATGTCGACCACTCTGTGAATCGTGGTTGCGGCGCTGTTCGTATGGAGGGTCGCAAGCGTCAGGTGGCCGGTTTCGGCGATTCGCAGCGCCGACTCTACAGTCTCCAGATCTCGCATTTCTCCGATGAGCACCACGTCCGGGTCTTCGCGCAGGGCCACCCGCAGCGCCTCTGCAAACGAGTGCGTGTCGGTATTCACTTCGCGCTGGTTCACGATGCAACTCTTGTGCGTGTGCAAAAACTCGATCGGGTCTTCGATGGTAATGATGTGCTCGTGGCGTTCCCGATTGATCTTGTCAATCATCGCGGCGAGGGTCGTGGACTTGCCGCTGCCCGTAGGTCCTGTTACCAGAATGAGTCCGCGCGGTTTGTCGCAAAGTTTCTCCACGATCGCGGGCAGCTTCAGGGCCTCGAAGCTACGGATCTCGAAGGGGATCACCCTGAATACGGCCGCAACCGCGCCCCGTTGCGTAAAGACGTTGGCGCGAAAACGGCAAAGATCCTTGATTCCGAAGGAAAAATCGATTTCCCATTTCTCTTCAAAAGCATGCTTCTGCATGTCTGTCATCACGCTGTAAGCGAGCCGCTTGGTATCCGCAGCGCCTATCAGCTCATCCCCCGCCGGGCGCAGCTTCCCGTCCACACGCATCTGCGGCGGAATCCCGATAGTGAGATGCAGGTCGGAGGAGCCTGCCAGTAAAACTTTTTGCAACAATTCGGCTAAGGTATACATGTAATCCTTTTCGACTCCCTGTGCGTTTTTCTTGACGGTTAAAACGGTCCCTTAACTGCTTTCACCACGAAGACGCGAAGGCGCAAAGGGCTTGAAAAGCGGGCCAGTCTCCGCATTTCAGTTTTTCACGGTTTCCCTGAAGACCTCGTCCACGGTGGTCAGTCCGGCCTTGATTTTTTGAAGGCCGCTTTGCCTGAGCGTGATCATCCCTTCTTCGACGGCCTTTTTCTTGAGCTCCCTCGCAGAAGCTCCCACCAGGATCAACTCTTGAATCGCCTCACCGACTTCCATGACTTCGTACAAACCGACGCGACCCTTGTAGCCCGTACCGCTGCACGTGCGGCACCCTTCGCCCTTGAACGTCTTGAGGTTTCTTGCTTCCTCGGGCGAAAACCCGATGTCAACCAGACTCTGGATCGGGGTCTTTGTGTCTGCCTTGCAGGCCTTGCACACCTTGCGGATCAGACGCTGTGCGCAGATCAAATGGACCGAGGTTGCAACCAGGAACGGTTCTATACCCATGTTCAAAAGGCGCGAGACGGTCGAGGGGGCGTCGTTCGTATGGACGCTCGAAAGAACCAGGTGGCCGGTCAAAGCAGCCTTGATCGCGATCTCGGTAGTCTCAAAATCACGGATCTCACCCACGAGGATGATGTTGGGATCCTGCCGGAGGAACGAGCGTAGAGCCGCCGCAAAAGTGAGGCCGATCTGTTCTTTGATCTGAACCTGATTTATTCCGCGGAAGTTGTATTCGACCGGATCCTCGGCGGTGATAATGTTGGTCTCGGTGGTGTTCAGCCGGTTCAGAGCCGCGTACAAAGTGGAGGTCTTCCCGCTTCCCGTCGGGCCGGTCACCAGAACCATTCCATAAGGTTTGAGAATGGCTTCTTCAACGCGCTTCAGCGACGCCTCCTCAAAGCCCAGCTTGGTCATATCCAAAGGCAGGTTATCCCGGTCGAGAATACGCATTACGATCTTTTCACCGAAGAGCGTAGGCAGACTTGAAACGCGATAGTCGATTTCTTTTTTCTTGTTGTTAAGAGTGGTCCGGATCTTGATGCGCCCGTCTTGAGGCAGCCGCTTCTCCGAAATATCCATCTTGCCCATGATCTTGATTCGAGAGGTTATGGACTCTTTGAGCCGCAGGGGCGGGGTCAACATGTTGTAAAGGATGCCGTCAATACGAAAACGGACCCGGAAATCCTTTTCGTAAGGTTCGATGTGGATGTCGCTGGCTCCTCTCTTGAGCGACTCCGCCAGGATCAGGTTCACCAGCTTGATGATCGGCGCTTCTTCGCTGGATCGCTGCAGCTCGTCTACCGTGAGCTGCGCCTCGTCGTCAGTGGCGGCTTCCAGATCGAGCTCGAATGCCTCTTTTTCCGTCTGCGCGATCTCGTCGTAGACCTTCTTCAGCTCGATCGCATGCTGGGAGCCGTAGTACTTCTCGAGGGCTTCCTGGATGGAAGCCTCCGACGAAACGACAGGCTCCACGTTAAAGCCGGTCATGAACTTGATGTCGTCCATCGCGAACACATTGGTGGGATCGGCGGTCGCGATGGTCAGGGTGCTCCCGACACGGCTGAGCGGAACGATCAGGTACTTCTGGGCGACCTCCGCCGGAATCAGCTTGATGACGGACGGGTCGATCTCGAAGTAGGCGAGATTTATCGAGGGAACGCCGTACTGACGGCTCAACACGGAGGTTATGTCGTCATCGTCGACGAAACCCAGGGTAATGAGAATCGAACCGAGACGCCCGCCGTTGTCCCGCTGGTGCTTCAGCGCGACCTCCAGCTGTTCGGTCGTTATAAAATTCTCTTTGATGAGGAGCTCACCGATGTGCGAGGGCATAGCTAAACGTGGCCAAGAAGGATGTCGATACCGGTTGTGACAAACAACAAGATGCTGATCCAGCCATTCACAGTAAAAAATGCCGTGTTTACACGACTCAGATCCGAGGGCCTTACAAGAGCGTGCTCGTACGCCAGGAGACCGGCGGTTACCCCGAGCCCCGCAAGGCTGATGACACCCAGCCCTTCCCGCCAGAAGAGGCATCCCAGCAGTACGACCATGCCGAGGTGGAGAAGAGCTGAAGTCCACAGGGCCCGCGCAATGCCGAAGCGTTTCGGAATCGAATGCAGCGGCTGCCGGACGTCAAAATCGTAATCCTGGCAGGCGTAGATTATGTCCAGGCCGGCGACCCAGAGCGCCACGGCGAGCCCCAGCAGCAACGGTGTTGAAGTTATGTCTCCTCGTATGGCCACCCAGGCGCCCACGGGGGCGCACGCCAGAGAGATTCCCAGGAACAGGTGAGTCCACCAGGTGAAGCGCTTGGTGAACGAATAGAAGAAGACAATCGCCAGGGCCACGGGACTCAAAAGGAACGCGAGTGTGTTGAGCATGTACGCGGCAAGAACGAAAACGCCGGACGAAGCCGCGACGAAGCCAACCACGAAGGCCTTGCTAAGAAGGTTCCGTGGAAGAGCCCGCGCAGCCGTACGCGGGTTGATCGCGTCATAGGGCAGGTCTACCAGCCGATTGAATGCCATCGCCGCGCTTCGTGCTCCTGCCATCGCCAGAAGTATCCAACCTGCTTGCTGTGCATTGGGCAATCGCCGGGCGGCCATCAAGGCGCCAAGAAAGGCAAAAGGGAGCGCAAAGATCGTATGCTCGATCTTTATCATCCCCAGGGTTGCCTTCAGCTTTTCCAGCCCGCGAACCATGGAAGAAAACGAAATGGGGGCCGCCGCCGTTCCGCACCCATAGACTTATCGACACATGGGCAAAACTTCCTCACCTGTATTTGGCGGGGGAACCAACCGGTCGGACGACACCATAGCATGAAGCCCCGAAACCCGACAATACGGATGACAGTAATGAGGTCCAACCATATAGACCTTCGCGATTCCCTTCGCGCTCTTCGCGTCTTCGCGGTTAATTCTGGGTCAGTCTTACCGCAAAGACGCTAAGTGCGCGAAGGGCTACATTCACTAACGGCGACTGGCGCGAATGAGCGAAAAAATTTCGTGTGAATCCGTGGAATTCGTGGCCAGTCTTTTTTAGTTTTTTTGGAAAGGCTTGCAATGATTTTCCCTGTTGTTTAGCCTAGCCGGTATGCGGGCGCGCGATCCCGTCAAAATGGAAATCTACAAGTCCCTCTAGCAGAAGGCGGAAGGCAGAAGGCGGAAGGCGGGAGGCAGAAGGTAGTAGACGGAGCGCATCTCCTTTTTTGCTTTCACCTGCTTTCTGCGTACTGCCTTCTGCCTACTGCGTTCTGCTTTCTGCCTTCTCGTGGGGTTCTTTATGAGGATCGAATGTGTGGAGCTGAGGGAGATACACCTGCCTTTGGTTCACTACTTTGAGACGAGTTTCGGCAGGACGTATCAGCGTAAGATAATCCTGGTGACTGTACAGTCCGGCCACGACGTCGGGTACGGGGAGTGCACGGCAGCCGAGGAGCCCTTCTATAACAGTGAAACCACCGAGACGGCATGGCACATACTTTCCGATTTCCTCGTGCCGCGAGTCCTTGGCAAAGATCTGGAGGACGCCGCCCAAGCGGCGGCGCTCTTTGGCACGATCCGCGGAAATCGCATGGCCAGGGGCGCATTAGAAACAGCTCTCTGGGATCTGGAAGCGCGCAGGATCGGCCTCCCTCTCGCCAGGCACCTGGGTGGGGTCCGGGACGAAATCGAATGCGGGGTCTCCATCGGAATCCAAGACTCCATCGAGGATCTCCTGGTTCTGGTGCGCCGCGAGATAGCCGCGGGTTATCGCAGAATCAAGATCAAGATCAAACCAGGCTGGGAGCTGGAGCCGTTGCGCGCGATCCGCCGGGAATTCCCCTCATTTCCCTTAATGGTGGATGCCAACTCCGCCTTCCAGCTGAGCGATCTTTCGCTGCTTCAGAAGCTGGACGAATTCAGTCTCATGATGATCGAACAGCCTCTGGCGCACGACGATCTGGTGGATCACGCGGAATTACAGAAGGCGATCCAAACGCCAATCTGCCTGGACGAATCGATTCATCACGCCGAGGACGCGCGGAAGGCAGTGGAGTTGGGGAGCTGCCGGATCATCAATGTCAAGCTGGGTCGTGTGGGAGGTCATGCAGAAGCACTGAAGATCAACGATTACTGCTTCAGGAACGGGATTCCCCTGTGGTGCGGAGGCATGCTTGAGAGCGGTGTGGGTCGAGCGCATAATATCGCCATGTCCACCCTTCCCGGATTCATGCTGCCGGGCGATGTTTCAGCCAGCAAACGCTATTATGCCGAGGACACCGTAAAGCCTCCGGTTACGGTTTCTCCCCAAGGAACAATACGCGTTACCGATTCGCCCGGAATTGGTTACGAGTTGGACTGGGACAGGATCCGGCGAGCCACGGTGCGCGCGGCAAATCTCGCCGTGGAGGGCGCGCCAAAGGGCACCCATGCCTGACAGGATCATCGGAATTCTCGGAGGCATGGGACCTGAAGCGACCGCAGATTTCTTCCGCGAGATTGTCCGCCTCACACCCGCCAGAAAGGATCAGGATCACATACCGGTTTTGATCTACTCGAACAGCCACATCCCGGACCGCACGGAAGCCATCCTCGGGAAAGGCGAAAATCCGCTGCCGCATCTGATCCATTCCGCCAGAGTCCTCGAGGGCGCGGGGGCCGGAATTCTCGCGGTACCCTGCAATACGGCGCATTACTTCTTGCCGGAATTGGAAAAGGCGGTATCGATTCCGTTTCTCGACATGCTCTTCGAGACCTTGGGAGACTTGCAAAGCCGCCTTCCCGCCGTGCGCAGAGTGGGACTTCTGGCATCCGCGGGGACGGTCAGGTGCGAGATCTTCCACAGAGTCTTCCAGACACGAGGGGTTCAAGTCCTGGTCCCCGCTACCGGCGATCAGGAGGTTGTTTCACGGGCGATCTACCGTGTGAAAGCGGGAGACTGCAGCCAGAATACAAGGAGTGCCTTCGCGAGCGCGGGGGAAAAACTGGTCGCGCTTGGGGCCGAGGCGATCATTCTCGGTTGCACTGAAATCCCTTTAGTGCTTCGTGAAAAGGACGTCAGCTGCCCCTGCCTGAATCCCACT
>WNGD01005099.1_pt1 | contig 12818 bp, 15 predicted proteins | sample 5400671 | NCBI WGS metagenome assembly WNGD01 (sample SAMN13153369, study PRJNA577476) | soil metagenome | isolation source: 40 cm soil or saprolite under grassland replicate 2 | place: USA:California | collected 2016-06-15
CTTCTGGGCGGTCGGCGGCGCCGGGCTGATCCCCGCGCTGAAGGCGTTCGAGCAGGCCTACGGCCCGATCAACCCCAAGCAGCACATGGGCAACCTGTTCTGGGGCACCCCCGGGCAGTTCCAGCAGCTCTCCAAGCGCGTCGCCGGGGTCTACGTCGGCTCCGCCGGCACCGCCGGTGACCTGAAGACCCCGCAGGCGACCACCTACACCGCCGACATCGGCAAGGCGTTCCAGGCCTTCCCGCCGTTCCCGGGCGCCGCCGCCGACCAGGCCTCCAGCACCTTCGTCTACAACTACTTCAACGCCGCCTGGGCGCTGGTCAAGGGCATCCAGGCCGTCAACGGCAACCTCGGCACCGGCCAGAAGGACCTGCAGACCGCCCTGTCCTCGGTGTCGCTGCCCGACGCCGGCTACGGCCCGATCAAGCTCGACCAGAACCGCCAGGCGATCCAGGACCAGTACATCCTGCAGCTGTTCCTGGACTCGGCCGGCAAGCTGGCGATCAAGACGGTCCGTACCGTCCCGCAGGTCAGCCAGGACTTCGGCGGCGCCTTCACCTCCGCCGGCCCGCCGCCGGGCCGCAGCTTCCCACCCTGCCAGAAGCGCAGCCTGCCGTGGCAGGGCCAGGCCAAGACCGTCACCAACGGGGTCCCGCAGGCATGACCTCAGGAGTCCTGTCCACCGGGGGGGCCGACAGCGCCCTCCCGGACCCCCCCGCGAGCGCTGAGCCGGCGCTGCGGCTGCGCGGGGTCGGCCGGCGCTTCGGGGGGCTGTTCGCCGTGCGGGACGTCGACCTCGACGTCCCGCACGGCCAGCGCCGGGTCATCCTCGGCCCCAACGGCGCCGGCAAAACCACCCTGTTCAACCTGATCGCCGGAGAGCTCGCCCTGTCGGCCGGCTGGATCCGCATGCTCGGCACCGACACCACCACCCTGCCCGCGCGCCGCCGCGCCCGGCTCGGCCTGGCCCGCACCTACCAGCGCTCACGGCTGTTCGGCGGCCTCAGCGTCGAGGACAACCTCTACCTGGCGCGGCTCGGCGTCCGCGGCGGGCACCTGCGCCCCTTCCGGAACCACAGCGACCAGCAGCTGCGCCAGCGGGCCAGCGAGATCGCGGCGACGTCCCATCTGGAGGGCAAGCGGGGGATGCTGGTCAAGTCGCTCTCGCACGGCGAGCAGCGCCAGCTCGAGATCGGCATGGGCCTGGCCGCCGACCCGAAGCTCCTCCTCCTGGACGAGCCCGCCTCCGGCCTGTCGCGGGGCGAGCGGGTGGCGCTGGTCGACCTGCTCCTCTCCCTGGACTCGGGCCTCACGATCCTGCTGATCGAGCACGACATGGACGTCGCGCTGCGGGTCGGCGAGCAGGTGACGATGATGCATCAGGGCCGGGTCGTGGTGGAGGGCGCCCCCGACGAGATCCGTGGCGACCCGACCGTCCAGCGCCTCTACCTGGGAGAGGCCCATGGCTGAACCTGTGGCTGAGCCAGTGGCGGAGCAGCTGCTCGTTGTCGAGGGCCTGGACGCCTTCTACGGCCAGGCGCAGGCGCTGGAGGGCGTCTCGTTCTCCATGGGCCGCGAATGCGTCGGCGTGGTGGGCCGCAACGGCATGGGCAAGACGACCCTCTGCCAGGCGGTCGTCGGCCTGGCCCCGCCCCGGGTGAGCGGCTCGGTCCGCTACCGCGGGCAGGAGCTGACCGGCCGTTCCGCCCAGCGGATCGCCCGCGCCGGGATCTCCTACGTGCCGCAGGGCCGCCGCCTGTTCCCGTCGCTGACCGTGGAGGAGCACCTCCGCATCGCGCGCCGCAAACGCCGCGCCCTCCACCATGACGGCGGCAGCGAAAATGGGAGCTGGACCGTGGAACGCGTCTACGACCTGTTCCCGCAGCTCGCCGAGCGCCGCCGCCACGGCGCCGGGGCGCTGAGCGGCGGCGAGCAGCAGATGCTCGCCATCGGCAGGGCGCTGATGACCGACCCCGACCTGCTGGTCATGGACGAGCCGTCCGAAGGGCTCGCCCCGACGGTCATCCAGTCGATCGTCGCGGCGTTCCAGCGGATGGCCAGGGAGACCCTCGCGATCCTGCTGGTCGAGCAGAACCTCGGCGTCGCCGCCGCCATGGCCGACCGGCTGCTGGTGATGATCGCCGGGCGGATCGCCGCCGAGACCACCGCCGCCGAACTGGCCGGCGACCCCGACGCGCAGCGCCGCTACCTCGGCGTCGAAACCATCGCGCACTGAACGCTGACAGGGGAGAGGAGGCCCGGGAACATGCAGCTCGACGGGAAGACCGCCATCGTCACCGGCGGGGCGCAGGGGGTCGACGGCGGCAGCGACCTCCACTGACCCGCCGATGACCACCTACACCTTGCGGCTGCTTGAGGACCGGCTCGCTCCGGGCCAGGAGCGCCACGTCCACGACATCGGCGGAGCTGAGGCCGGGCCCTCCTCAGGACGAGTTGTCATCTACGTGGCCGCGGGGTCGGTCACGACCAACGCGACGGGGCCGCTCCACACCGACGAGGCCTGGCACAGCACGCTGGCGGACCTCGACGGCCACGCGGTCGCCGGTTCGGAGGGCGCCCACCTGCTCCGGTTCGAGCTGCTCCCGCAGCCGGTGGTGGACGGCGGCGGCAACCGCCAAGCTGTGGCGGCCCCGCTGGTCGCGAGCGAACGCGCCGCCGCCTCCATCGACGTCGCCTGGTCCGGCTCATTCCTGCTGCGCTGCGACCGGGTCGACTTCCCGCCCGGCGGGATCGCCTACCTGCACACTCACGCCGGCTCCGGGATCCGCTACCTGCTGTTCGGGGATCTCTGGATCGAGTCGGGGGAGCGCCAGGCCCGCATCCACGTGCGGCCGGGCGGCGCCTGGTTCGAGCGCGCCGGGGAGCCCGTGCTGGCGCCCGCCAGCGCGACCGAGCCGACCGCCTTCGTGCGCGTGATGGTGCTCCCGCCCGAACTCCAGGGGCAGCGCTCGATCCGCTACCTCGACCCCGCCGACCAGGACAAACCCAAGCCGCAGCGCTACAGCTTGCTGGTCGACGACCTGGTCGAGCTTTGAGCCTGGGACACCGGCACGGCGATCGCCGGGGCCGGGTTGAGGGCCGGGGCGCCCAGCGCGGCCGACAGGCCCCGGGCGGCGTCGCCGAGCAGCGCGATCGCCTCCTGCTGGCGGCGGCGGTTGAAACGCACCGTCGGCACCGACACGCTCATCGCGGCGCTGACCCGGCCGGAGTGGTCGCGCACGCCGACCGCGACGCAGCGGACCCCGGCGGTGTACTCCTCCTCGTCCAGGGCGTAGCCACGGCGGCGTATCAGGGCCAGCTCGTGCCGCAGGTCCTCGGGGTCGGTGATGGTGTTGGCGGTGAAGCGCTCCAGCGGCTCGTCGCCGGTCCGCGCCGCCAGCTCCTCCGGCGACAGGTCCGCCAGCAGCACCTTGCCGAGCCCGGTCGCGTGCGCCTCCAGCCGGCGGCCCACCGCCGAGGCGAGCATCAGCCGCTGGGTGCCGTCCACCTTGGCCACGTAGACGTTGTAGCGCCCGTCCAGCACCGACAGCTGCACGGTCTCCTCCAGCGCGTCACGCACCCGCTCCATGTAGGGGCGGGCCCGGTCGGCCAGGTCCATCGCCCGCAGGTAGGCGTTGCCCGCCTCCCAGCTGCGGATCCCCAGAGCGTAGCGCCGGGTCGCCTGGTCCAGTTCCAGCCATCCCTCGTCGGACATCGTCCACAGCAGCCCATGCAGGCTGGAACGCGGATAGCGCAGCGCGTCGGCGATCTCCCCGAAGGTCAGCCCACGCTCCTGACTGGTCAGCAGCTCCAGGATCCGCAGCGCCCGCTGCGCGGACTTGACCGCCTGCGCCTCCCGGTCCCTATCCGCCATGGTCGGTCACGGGACGAATTCCACCTTGAGCAGGTCCGTGCGGCCATCCATCAGTTCCATGAAGAGGTCGGCTCCCTCGCTGAGCGGCCGCGACGTCACCCACCAGGGGTCGATGGCCGACGCCAATCCTAACGCGGCGCGAAAATCCTGGTCGGTATAGCAGAACGACGCCAGCACGGACTTCTCCTCACGGATCAGGGCAAGGCCGTCGAAGCCCGGGTCGGTGCCGTGCAGCCCGAGCCACACCGCGCTGCCGCCCGGCCGGGCCAGCTCCACCGCCGCCCGCCGGGTCGCGGCGCTCCCGACCGCATCCATCACCAGGTCGAACTCACCCTCCAGCGCGGGCCCGGTCCAGCTCGCGCCGAGCCGGCCGGCCGCCGCGCACCGCTCGGCCGCCAGGTCGGCGACGTGCACCGCCGGGGTGCCGCGTGAGTGGGCGACCAGCAGGCACGACAGCCCGATCGGCCCGGCCCCGACCACGCCCACCCGCTGCGGGTGGCGGTCGGCGGGCAGCCTCCAGGCATGCAGCGCGTTGGCCAGCGGCTCGACCAGCGCCAAGGTCTCCCAGTCCAGGCCCGTCGGGGCGGGGTAGCAGCAGCGCTCCGGCACCGCCACCCGCTCGGCATAGGCACCCGGCCGCTGGATCCCCACGATCGCGCGGCGGCGGCACACATTCGCCTGCCCCCGCAGGCACAGGTCGCACCGCAGGCAGGCGACCAGCGGGTTCACCACCACCCGTTCCCCGGTGTCCGCCCTCGTCCCCGCGAACTCGTGCCCCATCACCAGCGGCGGCACCCGGAACGGGCTCCCGCTGGCCACCCCCTCCAGTTCCGACCCGCAGACCCCGACCGCCCGGACCTCGACCACCACCTCACCCGGGCCGGGCTCCGGCTCCGCGAGATCCATGTAGCGAAGCTCCCGCGGACCCGTGTAGACGATCGCCTTCACCGCGCCGCTCCCGCCTCGTGCTCGTGGGTCGCACCGATGTCTCCTGCTCATACAGCTGAACAAAAGTACACAACCTTGAACAACCTGTACATGCCTGGTCGCGTTACGGGTACTCGGCGCGCATGGCACAGATACCCGCTGCGCTCGCCGGAGGGAGGTCACCGACGATGTCTGAACCCAAACCGCTACCGAACACAGAAGAGGTCGACGCCGCATGGAAGGAGGCCGCAGAACAGAACGAGAAGATGGACCGGGCTCAAGCAGAGCGAGCCGACAGGATCAACCAGCTTGAGGCCATGGGCTTTGGGGCGGCGGCCAGGAAGCTCAGGAAGGGATAGAGCTCCTTCCCGGCTGCTCGTAGACCTTGCGGCCATCGACGAAGGTGGCCTGGACCCTCGCCGTGGTGATCTCCTCAGGGGGCAGCTCGAACAGGTTGCGGTCCAGCACCACCAGATCGGCGAGCTTGCCGACCTCGATCGAGCCAGCCTCGCGCTCCAGATGATTCACGAAGGCCGCGCCCATGGTGTAGCCGAACAGCGCCGTCGGCAGGTCGAGCCGCTCCTCCGGCAGGAACGGCTCCACGCTCCAGCGGCTGTCACCATTGCCGTTGGCCTCCCCGGGCACCGGCGTGCGGTTGACCGCCGTGTGAATCCCGGCCAGCGGATCCGGGCTCGACACCGGCCAGTCGCTGCCGAACGCCACCGTGGCGCCGTGGCGCACCAGCGACCCGAACGGGTACTGCTGCGCGGACCGCTCCGGACCCAGGAACGGGATCGTCAGCTCGGTCATCTGCGGCTCGTTCCGCGCCCACAGCGGCTGCCCGTTCGCGACCGCCCCAAGCGCCCGGAACCGCGGCAGGTCATCCGGATGCACCACCTGAATATGCGCCAGATGAGGGCGCAGGTCATTGGGCCCATTGGCGCCGCGTGCCGCCTCGACCGCATCCAGCGACTCCCGCACCGCCCGGTCACCGAGCGCATGGAAATGGACCTGGAACCCCGCCCGGTCCAGCAGCGTCACGTACCGCTTCAGCGCCTCCGGGTCCACGAAACTCATGCCACGGTTCTCCGTCGCGCGGCCATGCCCGTCCAGGTACGGCGCCAGCATCGCGGCGGTGAAATCCTCACACACCCCGTCCTGCATGATCTTCACCGTGCTCGCCTGGAACCGGCCGCCCGGCAGCGTCCGCGCCCGGCGCTCCTGCAGCTCCCCGAGCTGCGACTCGTCCTGATCCCGCTCCCACCACAGCGAGCCAACCACCCGCGCGGTCAGTTCGCCCCGCTCCTCGGCCTCCTGGTAAATCGGCAGCGTGTCCTCGCCGCTCAGCGGGCCGCCAACCGCCGCGTCCTGCCACGCGGTGATCCCCAGCGAATGCAGGTAGCGCTGCGCCCGCCGCAGCGCCGCCGCCAGATCCGCCCGCGTCGGCTTCGGCGCCAGGTCCCCGACCAGATCCATCGCCGCCTCATGCAGCGTCCCCAGCGGCTCCCCGTCCGCCTCCCGCTCGATCCGGCCATGCGCGGGATCGAGCGTGCGCCGGTCGATCCCCGCCAGCGCCAGCGCCCGGCTGTTCACCCACGCCCCATGATGATCCCGGTTGAACAGGAACACCGGCCGGTCCGCCACCACCGCGTCCAACTCCCGCCGCCCCGGCGTCCCCCCCGGGAACACGTCCATCGACCAGCCGCCACCCACAATCCACGCCGCCTCCGGATGGCCCGCCGCATACCCGCCGATCACCCGCAGGTACCCCTCCAGCGAATGCTCCCCGGTCAGATCGCAGCGGAGCTGCTCGTACCCCCCGCTCACCGGATGCGCATGCGAATCCTGAAACCCCGGCAGCAGCATCCCCCCGGCAAGCTCCACCACCTCAGTCCGCGAACCAACCAGGCCACGGACCTCCCGGTCGCTCCCGACCGCCACAATCCGACCGCCACGCACCGCCACCGCCCGCGCCCACCGCCGCGCCGCGTCCATCGTGTAGACCGCCCCACCGAGAATCACCAGATCCGCGGCCTCAATTGCCTGGTTGATGCCCATCCCGCCGCTCCTTCGCACCTTGCTTGCTCCGCACCCTAGCATCCAGCCAGAGCCCCGGAACCTGGCGGCACCGCGACACCACCGCCACAATGACCAGAGATGCCGACAGGTAGCGAGGAGACACACCCATGGCGACCGAGACCCGCACCAAGCCCGTCCTCGACGACCAGGACACCGGCGAGGGCGACGGCTACGCCCACTACGCCAACAAAACCGACATCACCCGCGCCGCCATCGAAGGCGGCCGCATCACGGCCCTCTGCGGATACCGCTTCCCCCCCGTGAGAGACCCCCAGCGGTTCCCGGTGTGCCCGAAGTGCAAGGAGCTGGCGTCGCTGCTGTGGGGCGCTGACTGACGCCGCGTTCCCTGCGGCAGTACTCCGGATGTCCAGGTCGTTGCGCTCATAAGCTCCCAGGCCGCCATCGACAGCGTCCGTATTGGTCATCACGAATCGGCGGCGCGTAGGCGGCGACGGAGCCCGGAGGCAGCAGCGGGTGGGTGGTGCCGGCCAGGGTTGCTGATTGGAGTGGACGGCACCACCCGCGCTTTCGGCTACCCGCCCGCTGTGGTACGGACTGCGGTTGGTGATGGCGAAGCCGTTGCCAGCAGGGTCGCGAGGCTGGCGGCAGCCAGGTGCATTGCTAGCAGCACTCCGGCGATCGTGGCGAGCGCTGTTCGTGCCTCGTGCAGGTGGTGGGCCAGTTCGCGCCCGTCTGCGGCGGCCAGAACCAGCGCCACGAGTAGCACGGCCCAGATGACGAGCCTCGCTGGGCGTACCCAGATCGCTACCGCCAGTGCCAGGCTGGCGGCCACGGCGGCGATCGTCAGCGGCAGCGACTCAGCCACGCCGAGGAACCGCTCGCCACTGTCCTGCTCGCCAGCGGCGCTTGCGGTCGGCTGCGTTGATCCGCTTTCGCCGGGACCATGGAGCTGGTCGTGGTCTTCGCCGCGTTGTTCCCCAGCCTCGTTGCCCGCATGGGCGTCCTCGCCGGCCTGGCCGCCGGTGGTGGCGCCGCTGACGGGGGTGGTTGCTTGGGTCGTCTTGTTGGGCTGATGGTGTTCCACTGTCGTGCCTACGGCCAGCAGCACGGCAGCGCTGGCCAGCAGGACGGCCAGCGCCAGCCGTAGCTGACGTTGCACCAATTGCATTGGTGGACCTCCCCTGAATTCGAATCCTTGACTTCAGGTCGACGCTGAACGTCGATCGCCGCTGTGCGTTCAGGCACACCAGCACCTCAGCGCCTGGGCTCAACGCAAGCGCTCAGCCAGCGCAGGCGCCGACGAACGCCTCCGGGCGGATGTGGGCAGGTGTGAGGACGGGTTGGCGGCGTGGTTCAGCGGCCGGGAGGTCCTCTGCCAGCGTGACCAAGCGCCAAGACCGGGATCCGCCGACGGGGCGAACCCGGCCACGGCCGGACCATCGGACGCGCCAACGTCGGCAGGACCGGTCGTCGGGCTGCCAGCGCCCGGGCAACGGCAACCGCGACCCGCACCAGCACTCGGCCGAGCAGGAACGCGGCCGCAGCGAACGGGAGTTGCAGCGCCAAGCCAACCAGGAAATGGGGCTCGAGCGTCGGACTGAACGGTGCGCTCTCGGCATGCGCCAGCCGTTCGGCCGCCTCCTGGAGGGTGAATGCCAGTGGTGGGAGCAGCAGCAGCCAGCCGGCCACCCGCCGGCCAGCACCAGCACCGCCCCGCCAGCCGACCGCGAGCCGCCGCACGATGGCGACCAGCACGACCGCGCCGAGCAAGCCGAGCGCCAGCAGCCACCAGTTTCCGGCGGTCCGGGCTGCCCGGAGATGCCCCTCGGCCGCCTCACCAGCCCCCGGTGTCTCCGGCACCGAGAGGCGCGCACCGACCAGCAGGGCGCCAACCGAGTGGGCAGCAACCGAACCGGCAACGATCAGCGGCACCGTCAGCAGCCACGACAACCACCGTCGGCGGGACGCTGTTGTCGTGGACGTAGCGAGCGCAGCGCCCGAGCGGTCCCGCCCGATGGCCGTCAGCTTGTCGCAGACCCTCACCCTGGAAGCGTAACCCGGTTGGTCCTGCTTGGTGAGCGTGTCGTCATCTGGAACAGATGGTCAGGCCGGCAGCAAGAAGCGTGCACTTTTAGGGTTACCGCTTTGCCCCTGCGAGGGATCCTCAGCGGTTCCCCGTGTGCCCGAAGTGCAAGGAGCTGGCGGCGCTGCGCTTCTAGGTTGCGAGTGATCTTGCGAAGGTCCAGGATCACCTGCACGGATGGCTGTGCGGTCTGACGCCCCCACCCGATCGTCGCGGCGCAGGCGGTGTACGTGGCTGCCGGATAACTCCGGTGGGGGTGGAGGGAAATGAGCTACGAGGTAACCGTCAGGGACGTCGCGACCCGGCCGACCGCGGTGGTCGCTGCGTCGACCACGTGGCAGGAGTTTCCGACGCTGTGGAGGAAACTGCTGGACGAGGTGTGGGCGTGCCTCCGCGCGGGTGGGATCCACCGCGGCTGCCGCAACGTCATGCTGTACTGGGACGACGTGCCGCACGTCGAGGTCGGCGTTGAACTGAACCAGCCCTGCCCGCTCACTGGACGGGTGGTGGCGGCAGCCTTGCCAGCGGGGCAGGTGGCGATGACCGTACACCGCGGGCCATATGCAGGTCTGGCGTCGGCACATCAGGCCGTGCTCGACTCTTGCGCCGCGCAGGGGCTGCGGCAGGCCGGCCCACGGTGGGAGGTTTACGGGCCTCATAGCGACGATCCCGCCGAGGTCTGGACCGAGGTCTACTGGCTGCTGTCGTGACGGATCCTGTGCGTGCATGGCAGCGTGAGCTGGAGGAGCGCCAGTGCCGTATCGACCAGCGGCAGGCCGCACCACGAGCCGCGCGGACATCAGCCTCACCGGTCAGGCGATGACCAGCAAGCTGTTGGGCCTTACCGGTAACGTACGGCAACTACCTCATCCCGGCCGCCTCCGGAATCGCCCTGCGGAGGCTCACCGGTGCGCATCCTGGCCGGGGATCCTCAGCGGGTCCCGGTCTGCCTGAAGTGCAAGGAGCTGGCGGCGCTGCTGTGGGGGTGCTGGCTGACGACGCTGCGCTCCTTGGAGTCGAGCGGGAGCCGGCCTTCGCCGTTTGATCGCGTCTCCGCCTCACCGGATAGTGGGTAGCTACACCTTCGAGCTGGAAAGGCACGGTATGGCCAAGAATTCCGTGATCGACGGGCGGATGACCGCGCACCTGGACGGCGGGTTTGTGGTGTTCCTGATCGGCATGCGGATCAACAAGCCGTGGAAGGTCCATAAGTGGTGGCCGGTGTTCACCGCGATGCCACGGATGCTGCGTGTCCTGCGGCAGCATCCCGACCTGGGCCTGCTCGGGTACCATATAGCGCTGCGTCCGAGGGGGCCGATCATCGTCGAGTACTGGCGCAGTGTCGAGGACCTGACCAAATTCGCGCACAATCATCTGCAACCGCACTTGGCGGCTTGGCGGATGTTCAACCGGCACGTTGGCTTCACCGGCGATGTCGGGTTCTGGCACGAGACGTACGTCGTGGCCCCTGGCGGGTACGAGGCGGTGTACGGCAATATGCCACGGTTCGGGTTGGCGGCCGCTGGCGAGCATGTCGCGGTTGCGCGTAAGGGGGAGTCCGCGAATGAGCGGCTTCACGCAAAGCTCGCGCCCTGATGGAGGGATGCTGGTTGGCCGGCTTCGGCGAGGTGAGGCCCTCCCGGTAAGGCCGACTTCTGCGCTTCTGCTGCCTTACCCCCGACAAAGTTCGGAGGCGGGGGGCTGTAGACCATGTCGAAGCGCAGCGCGGGCATCTTGTTCACCTTTTCGAACGGTCAGTCTGGAGCGATGGCAAGAAACGTGGCATTTGTGCGGATATCGCTTCCACCCCGTGAGAGATCCCCAGCGGTTCCCGGTGTGTCCGAAGTGCAGGGAGTTGGCCGCGTTGCCGTGGGGTTGTGAGTGACTGCCGGCTGAGAGCTTGCCGGATGGCGAATTCCCTATGCGGCGCGCCACCTCACCAAGCCGGTCGCTGGCAAGGGCTGGTGGTGGATCGTTATGAAGGCTGGTGCTGGTCGGTGGTGCCGGTGGAGCGGCGGCCGAGGGTGAGCATGGCGCGGTAGACCTGCCGGGGTGACAGCGGTGGATTGGGGAGCGGGTGAGCCCGCTCGGCGCGGAAGCCGTCAAGCAGGAAGCTGAGGTGCCGGTGCCAGGCGTCGGGGGCGCTGGCGGCGCGGCTGGCCTGCAGGATGCGGGTATTGGCCCAGGTGACAAAGGCGAGGTCCTCGAGGGTGAGGTCGGCGCGGAGCTGCCCGCTCTGCTGCGCGCGGCTGACCACCTGCGCGACCAGCTCGAACAGGCGTGCCTTGGTGGCCTCGACGGTGGTGGCGCGGGGGAACCGCATGCCCATCGCGTCGTTGATGCCTCGGTTGGCGGCCTGCAGTCGGCAGGTCTGTTCCAGGTAGAAAGCGAACCCGTCCCAGGCGTCGTCGTTGGCAAGGGCCTGCTCGGCCACCTCGACGTGAGCGTGGACGATGTCGGCCAGGACCGCGTCGAGCAGGTCCACCCGGCTGGGGAAGTGGCGGTACAGCGTGCCGATGCCGACTCCGGCGCGGCGGGCGATCTCCTCCAGCGGCGCCTCCAGGCCCTGGTCGCAGAACACCTGCCGGGCGGCGGCGAGGATGGCGTCGCGGTTGCGCTGGGCGTCGCGCCGTAGTCGCCGTGCTGGCGTTGCGGGATCGCCGGGGTCTGGTGCTGTGGCCATGGTGCGAGTATAGCGGGAATGCGGAGGCGACCCTCCGTATTGTGGTAGTGTGAGGAGCGGATCGGAGGGTTGCCTCCGCTTAGAGAATCCGCCTACCTCTGTGATGGAGCCGTCGTCATGAACGTGACCGTGTGGGTGCTGCAGGTGCTGCTGGCTCTTGCCTTCCTGGCGGCGGGCGTGATCAAGACCACCCAGCCTCGCCAGAAGCTCGCCGCCAGCATGGGTTGGGTTGAGGACTTCTCCGACGCCACCGTGCGGACCATCGGGGCGCTGGAGTTGCTGGGGGGACTGGGGTTGCTGCTGCCGGCGGTGACCGGGGTGGCCACCGTACTGGTCCCACTCGCCGCGGCCGGCTTGGCGGTGCTGATGGTCGGCGCCGCCGCCACCCACCGGCGCCGTGGTGAACTGCCATTGGTCGGTTTCAACGCCGTCCTGCTGCTCCTGGCTGTAGTGGTGGCCTGGGCCCGGTTCGGGCCCTACAGCCTGTAGACGGCTGCGGCGACGGTGGCATGGCTTGACGAGGGCCGGCATGACGAGGACCAAGAGCTGGAGTTGGACAACGCGCTGGAGGCGGCTATGGGAGCAGACATCGGGCTGCTGGTGATGCGGGTGATCATCGGGCTGACACTGGCCGCCCACGGCAGCCAGAAGCTGTTCGGCTGGTTCGGTGGCCATGGGTTCAAGGCCACTGCGCAGGGCCTCGACCGGGTCGGCTTCCGGCCGGGACCCCTCATGGCGCTGCTTGCCGGCGTGGGCGAGGCGGCCGGCGGGATACTGCTCGCCCTTGGGCTGCTCACCCCGCTGGGCGCGGCGGCGGGCATCGGCGTGATGCTGAACGCGAGCAGCGTGCATCTCCCGAAGGGCTTCTGGAACAGCAAGGGCGGCTTGGAGTACCCGCTGACGATTGCGACGGTGTTCGCTGGGATCGCACTGGCCGGCCCTGGGCGGTTCAGCCTTGACCACGCCATTGGCTGGCAGCAGAGCACGTGGGTGTGGGGCGTGGTGGCGGTGGGCGTCGGGTTGCTGGCCGGTCTGGCCACGGTCACCGCCCGCGCTCGCTCGATTCGGGCGCGGCAGCCCAACGGCGACATCCGCGATGGTGCCGCCGCGTCCCCGACGGCCCGACCGCGAGGCTGATGGCGAGGCGCGGACCTACAGCAAGAAACGTGCACTTGTGCGGTTACCGCTTCCCCCCGATCAGGGATCCTCAG